>JAEEGL013003926.1_pt1 | contig 11415 bp, 7 predicted proteins | sample 9134231 | NCBI WGS metagenome assembly JAEEGL01 (sample SAMN16246548, study PRJNA631951) | gut metagenome | biome: gut microbiome; feature: rumen; material: fiber-attached | host: Bos | place: Iran: Karaj | collected 2018-10
GACCGCCTGCTCGGCGCAGGTATGGACGTTCCCGAAGTCATGAAGGTCGCGCTCGAACTGAAAAAGAGAGGGATCGCGCTCGACGGGAAACTCTACACCGTCGAGGGCGTCCGCGACGCCGTTCTCCGTTTGCTCGGGAAAGGGGGTTCCGTATGATCTCGGATATCACGCTCGGTCAGTACTTTCCCGGTACGTCGGTCGTTCACCGACTCGATCCGCGTTTCAAGATCATTCTGACCATCCTGTTCATGGTCGCGCTCTTTTCGGCGCGCAACGTCTTCGTTTACGCGGCGCTCGTTTTGTTCACGGTCCTGCTCGTCGTTGCGAGCCGGATCTCGCTTCGCGTGGTCCTTCGCGGGATCCGCCCGCTGGTCTTCATCCTGATCTTTACCCTGATTCTGCACGTTCTGATGTCGACGCGGACCGACGGTCGTCTCCTGATCGAGTGGAAGTGGCTGACGGTTTACGATATGGATTTCTACCGCGCCGGAGTGATGGTTTTGCGCATCGTGCTGCTCGTCGTGGGGACCAGCGTTCTGCTTTCCTATACCACGACGCCGATCTCGCTGACCGACGCGATTGAATCGCTTCTGAAACCGCTGTCGCTGATCCGCGTACCGGTCCACGAATTCGCGATGATGATGACCATCGCGCTCCGCTTTATCCCCACGATGCTTGAGGAGACAGAGAAGATCATGAACGCGCAGAAGGCGCGCGGCGCCGATCTTTCTTCGGGCAATCCTTTCAAGAAGATCCGTGCGCTGATTCCCGTTCTGATCCCGCTGATCGTCTCCGCCTTTCAGCGGGCGCTCGACCTCGCGACGGCGATGGAATGTCGTTGCTACCGCGGATCAAAGGGACGGACGAAACTGGTGAAACTGAAGTCGACGCCCGCCGACTTCGTCGCGCTTGTTTTGTTCGCCGCCGTGCTTGCAGGGGTCTATCTCGGAAACCATTTCATTACCTACGGGATCCGCGTAGGATGAAGTACCTTGTCAGGATCGCCTATCTCGGCGAAAAGTTTTACGGTTTTCAGTATCAGCCCGGACGGCGGACGGTCCAGGGCGAACTGAACCGCGTGTGCGAACAGATCTTCGGCGGCGTCTGCCGTGTGACCGGGTGTTCGCGCACCGACCGGGGCGTTTCCGCCCGTGATTTCTGCATCTCGGTAGAGCCGCCCGAAGGGGCGCCGCGTATTCCCGCGCGCAAACTTCCGCTCGCCACGCTCCCGTTCTTACCTCGCGATCTCGTATTCGTTTCGGCGCGTATCGTGCCCGAGTCCTTCCACCCTCGCTACGACGTGAAAACCAAGGAATACCGGTACGTGATCCGCTGCTCGCCGACGCCAGATCCCTTCCTTGCGGGGCAGGTATGGGAATACCCCGTCACTCTGCCGAAAAACGCGCTTCCCCGTATGCGCGAAGCGGCGGCGCATTTCCTTGGAAAACACGATTTCGCCGCGTTCATGGCGCAGGGATCCGACGTTAAGGATACGACCAGGACGGTCTTCGGCATGAAGGTATTGAAAAAGGGAAAACTGATCACGGTCTCGATCACGGGCGACGGTTTTCTTTACAATATGGTGCGGATCATTGCCGGAACGCTGCTCGACGTCGGTTCGGGCAAACTCGAGCCCGACGATATCCCTACGATCATCGCGTCGAAGGAACGCAAAAAAGCCGGCGTGACCGCGCCGCCCGAAGGACTTTGCCTTTGGAAAGTATCCTACTGAAACGGCATAATTTCGCACGGTTATCCCGTAAAACCCCCCGCATACTATCGTTTGAAACGACGGTCGCGGGGGTGTTTTTATGCAAAAAAGCAAGGGAAAGCGGGGAGGCGCGCGCCTGTTCTTTACGCTCGTCCTGACGTTATTCGCGCTCGTCCTGTTCGTTCTGACGGTCCTGGTCGCGCGGGCGGCGGTCGGACTGGATCCCGAAGAGGACGTGGCGCTGCTCGACCAACTGTCGTCGATCGGGACGACGCGGCTGTACCTTTCGGACGGAGAAGAATACGAGATGATCTACGCCGCGGAAAACCGGATTTGGTGTTCGTCGGAGGAGATCCCGGAGGTCGTCCGGGACGCCCTGATTTCGATCGAGGACAAACGGTTTTACAGCCATCACGGCGTCGACTGGCTCCGGACGGGGAAGGCGTTTGCCAACTACGTTCTCCGTTTCGACGAACCCTTCGGCGGCTCGACCATCACCCAACAACTCGTCAAGAACGTGTCGGGGGAAAACGACGTAAAGAGCGAGCGCAAGATCCGGGAGATCCTGCGCGCGCTCCGCCTTGAAAAACGCTTTTCAAAAGACGAGATCCTGACCTTCTATCTGAACGTGATCCCGCTCGCCAATCGGTGCTACGGGATCGGGGCGGCGGCTTCCTTCTATTTCGGGAAGACGCCGTCCGAGTTGACGGCGGCGGAGGCGGCGACGCTCGCAGCGATCACCAACGCCCCGGCACGGTACGATCCGCTGCGTTTTCCCGAGCGCAACCGGGAGCGGCGCGACCTGATCCTGACCAAAATGGAAGAGCGCGGGTATCTGACAAAAGAGGAAGCCGACGCGGCAAGGGCGGAGACCGTCGTGTTCAAAGCCGAACGCGGAGGCGCGGGCACGCGGATCGTCTCGTGGTACACCGAGGCTGTTTTATCCGACGTGATCCGGGACCTGTGCGAGAAAAAGGGGCTGTCCGAGGGGGCGGCGACGGCGCTGGTCTACCGCGGCGGGCTTGCGATCGATATCTGCTGTGACGAAACGATTCAACGGACGGCGGAACGCGTCTGCCGCGAAGCGGATCCCGCCGGGGGAAATCTCGCGGTCTGGGTGCTCGATCCCGAAAGCGGCGCGGTGCTTGCAGCCGTAGGCGGCGCGGGAGAGAAGACGGTCAACCGCGGTCTCCATTACGCGACCGACGCGCTCCGTCCGCCGGGATCGGCTCTGAAACCGCTCTCGGTCTACGCTCCTGCGCTCCGGGCGGGTTTGATCCATTGGGCGACGGTCTTCGAGGATCTGCCGCTCCGGACATTCGAGGGCGAACCCTGGCCGCGCAACGCGAACGGCGTTTACGACGGGCGGATCGGAGTGCACGAGGCGATCGCGCGCTCGAAGAACACGGTGGCGGTCGCCGTGCTCGATCGGCTCGGGGAAAGAACGTCCTTTGACTTCCTTCAAAACGAGTGCGGACTCTCTTCCTTGGTCGAAGAAGAGTACGACTCGAACGGTCGCCGCTTCTCCGACCTCTCCGAAGCGCCTCTCGCGCTCGGGCAACTGACGCGGGGCGTCGCGCTCCGGGAACTGACCGACGCCTATTCGGTCTTTGCCGGGCAGGGCGAGCGGGTCCGCGGAATCACGTATAAAACGGTCCGGAACCGTTCAGGCGAGATCATCCTTTCCAACGCCGTCGAGCGCCGCCGCGTTCTGTCGCCACAAGAGGCGGCGATCATGACCGGTATGCTCGAAGAGACGGTCGGGTACGGGACCGCCCGCACCCTGACGCTTCCGTCGGTCGTGCCGACGGCGGGGAAGACAGGGACCACGAGCGGCTCTCGTGACCGGTGGTTTATCGGCTACACGCCAAGTCTTCTGTGCGGCGTGCTTTCGACCTCTGACGGCGCATCGGTCGACGGGACGCCGCGCTCCCCGCTTCCCGTGTGGGATACGATCATGAAGGCGGCGCACGCGTCCTTGCTCGACGGGAAAGACGAATCGCAGGCTTTCCCGATCCCCGCGGGGGTCTTGACGCTCCCGTTCTGCCTTGACAGCGGGAAAATACCGGGAGAACTCTGCACCCTGGATCTTCGAGGCGAGCGGATCGGGTACGGGCTGTTCACCCCGGATAACCGACCATACGACGGCTGCAGTCTTCACAAACCGATCCTTTACGACAGGATTACGGGAGAATGGTTTCCCGACGAGGGCGAAGAGTCGCCGTATCTTGAAAGTCGCTCCGCACCCGACGGCTCGCAACGGATCTTCCCGGACGGGATCACCCCGGAAGATCGGGCGACCGACTACGACATGCTGATCGGGGAAGAGCAAGAAGAGCCGCCTGACGAAGGGACGGCGGTCTCGGGAGGGCTCGGCGAATGGGAGCGCATCCGCTCGCGCGAACGCTTCCGTTCCGCGCCCCGCTGGTACCGCCATTTCTTCGATCGCTGAATGGCTCGTTTACGCGCGAAAATGAAGGACGGGACCCCGTTTCTTTCATATCGCGCGTGTTTTTATTCGCAAATCGAAGAAAAATGATGAAAAAACCGAAAAAACATTCACTTTCCCTCTTGAAAATCCGAAAATGTTGTGCTAAAATTATTTCATATTTTTTGAAAGTGGGGGAAACACAATGTCTTACGTTGAACAAGTTCTGGAAGAACTGAAAAAGAAGAATCCCGGCGAGCCCGAATTCCATCAGGCAGCGACCGAGATCCTTGCGTCGATCGCTCCGGTGTTCGAGAAGCATCCCGAGTATCAGAAGGCGGGGCTGCTTGAGCGGTTTCTGGAGCCCGAGCGGATCATCATGTTCCGCGTTCCGTGGGTGGACGACAATGGCGTCACGCACGTCAATAAGGGTTACCGCGTCGAATACAACAGCGCGATCGGTCCTTACAAAGGAGGTCTCCGTTTCCATCCGTCCGTCAACCTCTCGATTTTGAAGTTCCTCGGTCTCGAACAGATCCTGAAGAACTCGCTGACCGGAACCCCGATCGGCGGCGGCAAGGGCGGCTCGGACTTCGACCCCAAGGGTAAATCCGACAACGAGATCATGAGTTTCTGCCAGAGTTTCATGACCGAACTCTACCGTCACATCGGACAGGATACCGACGTTCCCGCCGGGGACATCGGCGTCGGCGCCCGTGAGATCGGTTTCCTGTTCGGGCAGTATAAGCGGATCCGTAACGAGCACGTCGGCGTTCTTACCGGGCGCGGACTGACCTACGGCGGTTCGCTCGCGAGAAAAGAAGCGACCGGTTTCGGTCTCGTCTATCTGACCGAGGAAATGCTGAAGAGCCGCGGCAAGACCCTGAACGGCAAGACCGTCGTGGTCTCGGGTGCCGGCAACGTCGCGATCTACGCGGCGCAGAAGGCGACCACCCTCGGCGCGAAGGTCGTTGCGATGTGCGACTCCAACGGCTACATCTACGACAAGAACGGCGTCAACCTCGACGTGATCAAGCAGATCAAAGAGGTTGAGCGTGCCCGTATCAAGGAGTACGCCGCGAGAGTTCCCGGTTCCGAATACCACGAGGGCTGCTCGGGCATCTGGACCGTCAAGTGCGACGTTGCGCTTCCTTGCGCGACCCAGAACGAACTGAACCTCGAGAGCGCGAAGGCACTGGTCAAGAACGGTGTGTTCGCCGTCGGGGAAGGCGCGAATATGCCGACCACCCTTGACGCGACCGAGTATTTCCTCGCGAACGGCGTTCTCTTTGCCCCCGGCAAAGCGGCGAACGCCGGCGGCGTTGCCACCAGCGCGCTCGAAATGGCGCAGTCGAGCCAGCGGCTCTTCTGGTCGTTCGAGGAAGTCGACGCCAAACTGAAGTCGATCATGGTCGGTATCTTCCACAATATCGACGCCACCGCCGAGAAGTACGGCAAGCCCGGCAACTTCGTCGTCGGCGCGAACATCTTCGGTTTCGAGAAGGTCGCCGAAGCCATGATGGCTCAGGGGATCGTCTGATCTGCCGAAATGAAATAATAATCCCCGCCCGGTTTCGGGCGGGGATTTCTTTTTACGGCCGAAAACCGTCGGGGATCAGGCGGGATTGGAAGATCCGGCGCAGGTCGGCGGCGCCGCCGGTGAAGTCGCAGGTCGTGTAGAACTCGGAATCGGTGAAAAGGGTTTTGACCGTGTCGGGCAGGTCCATACGAAAAGATACGAAGCGCGTCTCCCCGTGCGCACCGAGGAACAGAACGGTCGTTCGGTCGGGCAAAGGGATGCCGGAGGCGGGGATCGGGACGGTATTTCCGAGATAGAAGAGCCGTTCGTTTCCCGCGTCAAGAGCGAGCGTCAGGGGGACGGTCGACGAACCGGCGGACGGTTCGTACTTGGTGAAGACGAGCGAGTACCCGAGTACCGCGAATTCGTCCGTAACGGTCGTATACTCGATCGAGACCGTATCCAGCAGGGAAACGAGGGCGGCGTATTCGTCCGTCTCCGCGCCGCCCGGGGGCGTCAGAACGACCTGCCGGACGTAGACCGAGGACAGGACGGCAGAGAAACGTTCGGCGGCGCCCTCCCCGTAACCCGAGAAGACGTAGCGGTCGAGTTCGCCGATCCGGTCGCGCTTCAACTCCTTTTCAAGCAGCGGCAGAACGCCGTCGGGGTTGCCGAGGTCGACGCAAGCGGCGTGACTACCCGAACGGAGCAGGATCGCGTCGTTGTCGCTCCCGTCGGAACAGAGAACGACGTGCCCGGAACTCTTGACCGGAAGCGCGAGGATCAGGAACGCGGCGAGCGTCAGGGTCGCCGAGACCGAGCATATGATCACGCGTTTGCGTTTCGACAGCAAGAGAAAAGCGACGGCGAGCAGGGCAAGGATCGGGAGCGCGCCGGCAAACGTCAGGAGCGGGGAAGAAAAGGTCAGAGGAGACGCCGGGAGAGCGGCGATCCGGCGGAGCAAAGACAAAAACAGCGTGCAGCACCGTCCTGCGAATCGTCCGACGAAGGGAAAGGGCAGGACGAGCACCGCGACCGCGAGATAGAGCAGGCATTGGACGGGGATCGAGAGCAACAGGTTTGCCGGGATCGAGAGCAGCGGGACTTCGCCGAACAGGGCGCACGAGACCGGAAGAGTGAACAGGACGGCGAACAGCGTCATCACGGCGTAGGAGACGATCTTGCGGGCAAAGGCGCGGGGCAAAGACCGTTTCCGGATCGGCGAGCGCAGGAACTGCGCGGCAAGCAGGATTCCGAGCGTCGCCAGATACGAGAGCAGAAACGAGACAGACGCGATCAGGTACGGAGCGAACAGAAGCATCACGAAACCCGATAGCGCAAGGGAGGTCAGCGAGTCGGGCTGGCGTTTGGCGAACCAACTCCCCTCGTAGAAGAAGAGCATCAGCGACGCGCGCAGAACCGACGGCGTGAATCCGACCAGCGCCGCGTAGAAAAAGGCGAACAGGATCACAAAGACGCCGACGGCGGGACGGGGAAGTCCGAACCGACGGAACAGAAACGACAGCGCGGCGCAAAGGAACACGAGGTGCATCCCGCTGACCGCAAGGGCGTGGGAGATCCCGGCGCGTCGGAACAGGAGCGCGGTCCCGGTCGGCAGTTCTTCCGTCTCGCCGAGCAGTACCGCGACGAGAAGCCCCCCGTTTTCGTCCTCCACACGAGAGGTCAGCGTGTCGCGTACAGACGCAGAAAGCGCTTGGAACGGGGCGCGGAGACTGACGGTGTGCCCGACGATCTGGATTTCACCCGACGGATACAGGCGTCCGCGGCATCCCTTGCCGTATAGTCCGGAGCGCGCGTACTTGGAAAGCGAAACGACCGTCCCTTCGCATTCGAGTTTGTCGCCCGGCTTGACCGCGAGATCGTCGGGAAGATCGACGGTCAGGCGGCAGAAGAGAGAACCGTCGCCGTCCTTGACCGAACCGACGAGCCAGACGTTGTTTGCTTCGTCTGTTTGTTCCAAGGCACGGAACGAATAGGTTGCCGTGATCTCCTTCATTTTACGGATCGCGTAGTCGGGCAGCTCGGTCGTCAAAATTGAAAGGACCGACGCGAGGGCGAGAAGGAAAACCGACGCGATCAGAACCGGGCGCTTCCTCTTCCGGAAAAGGAGAAAGAGCCCCGCCGTAAGCGCAAGTCCGAAAAGGATCACGCGGAAAACGAATGTCAGGTTCGCAAGCAGGAAGGCTCCCGCGAAGAAAGCGAAGAGCGCCGCGGCAAGCGGGCGCTTTTTCAAAAGATCCACGGCGTTCTCCTTTCGTTTGATCTTTTTTCGACGATATTTTACCATATCCGACAAGAGATGTCAATTCACAGGACTTTTTCAATCGAGCGGTTTTTTCTCGATTGACAAGCGAGGAGAGATATGGTATAATGAAGTGATAAGGAGAATGCGGACGGAAGGGGGGATCAATATGACCGACGAACGGGATAAATTCTGGGATCTGTCAGACTTGATCCCGAAGAAAAAAGCGCCGCGAATGGCACCCTTTTCCCATCGGACGACCTTCTCGGACGTGCAGAGCCAAAGCAGGGCAAACGAACGTCCGGTCTATGACGGCGAACCGCTTACGATCGAGCCGATCGCACAGCCCCGTCCAAGCGACGAGGGCGCGCTGACCTTTCCGGATCTTCCCGAGCAGACGAAGGAGAGTTTCACCTACGTTCCCGAGAAGAACCGCCTGATCGGCAGCGTGACCGTGACGCGTTTTCACGGCGGGTACCGCTTCTACGAGGAGTTCCGCCGCGACGCGCTGGAGTTTTCGCGCCTTACGGGCACGCGGTGTGAATACGTTCCTTTCTATTCGTCAATGCCGCAGTATGCGCATCTCGATCCCCGCCAAAAGGCGTACTACCTGTATTTTCGCGAGACCGTCAAGCAGGGAAAAGCGGTCCGCTGTGATGAAAGTTATCTTCGTCTGATGATCTACGAGATCGTCAACCTGCCCGACAGAATCGAGCTCGCAGAGGGCGTTGTGCTCCTGATCACGCTCTGGCGGCTCTACCGCGAGTGCTTTCCGGGGCTGAATATGCAGTTTGCCGCGTGGATCGCGGATTACTGTCTTGTGCACCGGCTCGCCTGTCCCGTCGCCGAACTCCGCCCGATCATGGATACCGTGATGAATTCCACCGATTTCAAGGAATTTTATCTCGGCGAGGCGGCGGATGAGAGCGACGGCGGGCTGGACGCGCTCCTGTCCGCGCTTTCGGACTATTCCTACGCGTCGGGCAAATACGCCGAGGGCGAAAACGCGCCTCTTTTCAGAACGCATATCCCGACGTCGCTTTTCCCGGTGGTCAAACGGTTGCTCTCGGAAGAGAAGGCGACGCGCGACGGCGCGATCAAACGGACGCGGCGCGCGTTTCTCGGCGCGCTCTGCTCGTACGCCGTCAAGTACGAGATCACGGTCGAATACCGCTCGTTTTCGGGTTCGCTCTCGCTTCGCCGTCGCATGACGGCGGCGGTCAAGTACGCAGAGAACCGTTTGCGCGCGCTGCTCTCCATTCGCAGCCGCCTTGCGGTCACCGAGATCGAGGGTTGGGCGAAAGAGGAGATCGACCGGTATTACGACCGGCTCGCCGATTCGATGAAACGAGAGAGAGAATACCGCGAGCGTCCCGCGTACGAGGCGCGCTACGACGCAGAGAACGCGACCGTCTCGTTTACGGGCGCCGACGAGATCGAGCGCGACTCGTGGGAGAACGCGCGGCTCCTTGCGCCCGAAGAGGAAGTTCTCGAACCCGTACCTGTCGCTCCGGTAGTCGAAAAGCAGACCGAAGAGCCGACGAACGGGGGAGAGATCGCTTTTTCCGAAGCGGAAAGAACGTTCCTTGCGGGACTGCTTGCGGGGGACGCCGCGACTTGCGCGCGCGCCGCGCGAGACGCGGGACTGTCGGTTGACGGAATGGTGGAAAAACTGAACGAACTGGCGACAGAGCAATTCGGGGATATCGTGATCGAAGCAATGGATAACGGATACGCCGTGATCGGGGACTACGTCGAGGAGGTCGCAAAATGGACGGAACAGAGATGAAGGTGCCGAAGAGGATCTTGAATACTCTTCTGTCTTCGCTTGCCGCGGGCGTCGTACCGCGGAGCGGAGCGCCGTATATCGCGATCGGAAGAAAGGAAGAGATCGGTTCGCTGCTCGGCAATCTCGACGAGGTCGCCGAGGGGGGAGCCGCCGTCCGTTTTCTGATCGGCAGATACGGGAGCGGCAAGAGTTTCTTGATCCAATTGATCCGCGGATACGCGACCGATCGCGGATTTCTCACCGCGGACGCCGATCTGTCCCCCGAACGCCGCCTCTCGGGCGGGAACGACGCGGGTCTCGCGACCTACCGCGAACTGATGAAGAACCTCTCGTCCAAGGCGTCGCCCGAGGGCGGGGCGCTCCCGATCGTTCTGTCGCGTTACTACGCGACCCTGCAGGCGGAACTGCTCGGACAGAATCTTACCCCCGAGGATCCCGGTTTCGTTTCGGGCGTGGTTTCGTCGGTCGGCAAGATGCTTGACGAACTCGAAGGGTACGTCGGCGGATTTGATTTCGCCCGCGTGCTTGCCGAGTATTTCCGCGCCACGGCGGAGGATAACGCCGAGCGTCGCTCGGCGTGCCTGTGCTGGCTGCGCGGCGAGTTTTCGGGGAAGGCCGAGGCGCGCGCGGCGCTCGGGTTCCGGATCGGCTCGGTCATCGACGACGAGAACTGGTACGATTACCTGAAACTCTGGGCAATCCTTTCCCGCAAGATCGGGTATCGAGGGTTGATCGTCTTCATCGACGAATGCGTCAACCTCTATAAGATCCCCAACCGCATCTCGCGCGAAGCGAACTACGAAAAACTGCTCGCGATCTTCAACGATACGTTGCAGGGACGCGCGAAATCCCTCGGGGTCGTGTTCGGCGGAACGCCGCAGTTCCTTGAAGACACGCGGCGCGGACTTTTCAGTTACGAGGCGCTCCGTTCGCGTCTGCAGGACGGGCGGTTTTCCGAGGCGGGGTACCAGAACCTCTCGGCTCCGGTGATCCGTCTGCGTCGGCTCTCCGACGTCGAACTGCTGGCGTTGATCCGCCGACTGACCATTCTGTTCGCGCAGAAGGAGGGGATCGCCGATCCCGTCTCGCCCGAGCAGATGGAAACCTTTCTGCGCGTGATGCTGGATCGCGCGGGAGCCGACGAGATGGTGACGCCGCGCGAGATCATTCGCGACTACCTGACGATGCTTTCGATTTTGCGCGACAATCCCGACGCCGATTTCGAGAAACTGATCGCGTCGGTCGGCGCGCCGTCGGGACAGTCGACACCGGACGCGCAAACGTCGCTCTTTGCCGACGCGACGCCTGAAAACGCGAGCGGACCGAAGCCGTCGGTTTCGGTATTCGATCTCGATCTGTGACTGGTTTCAACACGAAAAGGGGGTGCGGGGCTTGACCGAGGCGGATCGCCTGTTCGGGAGATTTCCCGATTTCATCAAGGAATATATCTATCGCCACGAGTGGACGCGATTCCGCGAGGTGCAACTTGCGGCTGCCCGCGTGCTCTTCGAGAGCGACGACAATCTGCTCCTGTCCTCTTCGACGGCGTCGGGGAAGACCGAGGCGGTCTTTTTCCCGATCCTGTCCGAGATGTGCGCCGCAAAAGAGCCGCCCGTCGGCGTTTCGGTAATCTATATTGCTCCATTAAAAAGCCTGATCAACGACCCGTTCGGGCGTATGGAAGAACTGCTCGACGCGAGCGGGA
>JAEEGL013058403.1_pt1 | contig 11415 bp, 10 predicted proteins | sample 9134231 | NCBI WGS metagenome assembly JAEEGL01 (sample SAMN16246548, study PRJNA631951) | gut metagenome | biome: gut microbiome; feature: rumen; material: fiber-attached | host: Bos | place: Iran: Karaj | collected 2018-10
ACATCCCAGTTGACCTTCACATCCAGGGGATTATCCAGGTAATCGGAGAATAACTGAAGGTTGGAGACCACCGTAAAGTCTTTGACAGCCAACTTGGTATCTACCTTCAACTGGGCACCGAGCTCGAAACGGCAGAACTGATCGTCGGCGTTACCGTACTTGGAACGGAGTTCCGGAATGGCCACCATCACCGTCTTACCGGTCAACGGTGCAAAGTTGATGGAGATATTCTTGGCAGGCTGATAGTCCACACCAAGACCGAGGGTCATGTAGGCCGGAGCCATCAGCGCGGAGGTCAGGTCCGTGCCGGTATAACCGTCGGCGAACTGGGAACGGAAGTTATAGACGGCGGAGAGATAGAGCTTCTCGGTAGCCTTATAACCGAATTTGCTGTCGAAGATCAGGCGGTCATCGCTCTTCTTGTAGCCGTCCTCAAAGTTCTGGATGAAGCCGTATCCCATCTGCAATTCGTTATTCCAGAGGAATTTGTCTTTCTTGTAGTTGGTATAGCCATCCAGGTAGGTATTGAGGGAGATGGAGCCCACACCACCGGCCGCCCAGTTCGTCAGGGAGAGCTGGGAGAAACCAACCTGGGTGAGGAGGCCCTTGGTCCAATTGGAAGGAAGTTTGGCGGGAGCGGCGGCCGTATCAGCAGCAGGCTGTTCCTGTGCAAAGGCGGGAACTGCCACCAGGCAGAAAAGCGTCGCAAGCGTAAAAAGAATCTTCTTCATAATATTCTTGTTTTTGATTGTCAGTTGGTTAGTAAGCGCGTGCAAAAACTACGCGACGGTGAGACGGTTTGCCGGAATAGACGCAGGTGCCCTCCTCTTCGCAAATGCAGGTATCCATCGGGATGCAGCGGATGGTCGCCTTGGTCTCTTCCTTGATCTTCTCTTCCGTCTCGGTGGTGCCGTCCCAATGGCAGAGCAGGAAGCGTCCCTTTTCAATCTCTTCCTTAAACTGCTCCCAGGAGTCTACCTTGACGATATTCCCGGCGCGGAAGGCAGCGGCCTTGTCGTAGAGATTCTGCTGAATCTTGCCCATCAGGGAGGCGGCGTAATCGGCCAGGCCTGCCTGCGGCACGGATTCTTTCTCCATCGTATCGCGACGCGCAAGTTCCACGACGCCGTTTTCGAGATCGCGCGGACCGATCACGACGCGGACCGGAACACCCTTGACCTCCCACTCGGCGAACTTGAAGCCCGGGCGGAGGTTGTCACGGTCGTCAATCTTGACCGAGAGGCCTTTGGCCGTCATTTCCGCCTTGAGTTCCGCCATGCGGGCGAGGATCGCGTCGCGCTCTTCGTCGGTCTTGAAGATCGGCACCATCACCACCTGGATTGGAGCCAGGGCGGGCGGCAGCACCAGACCGTTGTTGTCCGAGTGGGTCATGATGAGTGCGCCCATCAGACGGGTCGAAACGCCCCACGAGGTAGCCCAGACATATTCGAGCTTGCCCTCCTTGTTGGCGAACTGCACGTCGAACGCCTTGGCGAAGTTTTGTCCCAGAAAGTGCGAGGTGCCGGCCTGCAGCGCCTTGCCGTCCTGCATCATCGCTTCAATGGTATAGGTATCCAATGCGCCGGCGAAGCGCTCGTTCTCGCTCTTGCAGCCTACGATGACCGGCATTGCCATGTATTCACGGGCAAAGCGGGCATAGACATCCACCATCCGGCGAGCCTCTTCAACGGCCTCTTCACGCGTGGCATGTGCCGTGTGACCCTCCTGCCAGAGGAATTCCGCGGTGCGGAGGAAGAGCCGGGTACGCATCTCCCAGCGAACCACGTTGGCCCACTGATTGCAGAGCAGCGGCAGGTCGCGCCACGATTTGATCCAATTTTTGTAGGTACTCCAGATAATGGTCTCGGAAGTGGGGCGGACAATCAGTTCCTCCTCCAGTTTGGCCTCGGGATCTACCACCACGCCCTTCCCGTCGGGCGACACCTTCAGACGGTGGTGCGTGACGACGGCGCACTCTTTGGCAAAACCTTCCACATGCTCCGCTTCGCGGCTCAGGAAGGATTTGGGGATGAAAAGCGGGAAATAGGCATTGACGTGGCCCGTCTCCTTGAACATTCTATCCAACTGCTCGTGCATCTTTTCCCAGATGGCGTAACCGTACGGCTTGATGACCATACAGCCGCGCACGGCCGACTGTTCGGCCAGATCCGCCTTGACCACGAGATTATTGTACCATTTGGAATAATCTTCTTCTCTGCCTACGACCTCCTTGTTGTCTACCTCTTTTGCCATTTTCTTTGATTTTGGTATAAATGTTGATATATTTGCATTAGAAAACTTGAGTCGCAAAAATACAAAAAAACTAACATAGGAGGTAAAAATGAGACGCAAACTGTTATACTGCCTGGCCCTCACGGTAATGGCATTGTCAATGAGCTCCTGCGGAGTTTACTACACGACAAGTTACTCGACTTCCCCCCGTGTTGACGGAATCTACTACCGGCCTACGACAGCCTCCCGGATTGCCGTGGTCGAGTCCACAGTCCCTCAATATAACGAGACACCGGTTGAAGCATACTTCGAGACCGACCCTGAAACCGGCCGTATCTACCTGGCCGAGGGCATTTCCTATGAAGAGCTTCTCCGTAAATTTGACAGCCCGACCTACACGGTCAACATCAACTACGGCGGCTGGTACGATCCCTGGTACAATCCCTGGTGGGGTTCCTGGCGCTACCGCAGCCGCTACCACTACTACAGCCCTTACTACAGCGGCTACTGGTACTCGAGCTGGTATGACCCGTGGTACTATGACAGCTACTGTTGGAGCCGCGGTTATTACTACGGCGGATGGTACAGCACCTACAGCTGGTATGATCCCTGGTATTGGGGATCCCCCTACTGCTACCACTACTACCATCACCCGTACCACTATCATCCCCATCACCACTACGGCCATCATCACAATGATCCCGGCCACTACGGCGGACATCACCACAGCAACTACCGCCCGGGCACCGTTTACGGACATCGTTCCGCAGCCAACTCTACGATGGCGACCCCTGTCAGCGGCCGTTCTGCCTCCATGGGCAACAGCACCAACACAAGTACCGTCAAGAACAACGGCGGACACCGCTCCGTCACCAGCTACGGTGGCCTGAACGCCACGACCCACAAGAGTGGAACTTCCAGCGGCACCTCAACAGTCCGCAACGAAGGCGGCAGACGCACCAGCAGCTCGGGCAGCACCTCGGGCAACGTTTCCGGCGGCAACCGTTCGAGTTCGAACTCCGGCACCGTCCGCAACACCTCCTCCGGAGGATCCCGCAACACTTCCAGCGGATCGCGCAACACCAAGAGTTCCTACTCTTCCGGCAGCAGCTCTTCTTCCGGCGGATCCCGCAGCGGTTCCTCGAGTTCCGGCTCGAGCCGCACCAGCTCTTCCAGCCGCAGCAGCAGTTCCTCTTCCGGCAGCAGTTATAGCGGCGGAGGCGGAAGCCGGAGCAGCGGAGGCAGCAGCAGTGGCGGCGGAAGCCACAGCAGCAGTAGCAGCCACAGCGGTGGCGGCGGACGTCGGTAATCCGCACTTCTCTTCGATCCTATTTTAACAGACATAGTTATGAAACGCCTTATATCCCTTGTCGGAACGCTGTTGATTGGCGCTACCGCCCTTGCACAAGGACCTGCCGACGCACTGCGCTTCGCGCAATTAAACTATGAGGGTTCTGCCCGTACCCTGGCAATGGGTAACGCCTTTACCGCACTTGGCGGCGATCTCGGCGCCCTCGCCATCAACCCGGCATCCTCAGCCGTCTATCGTTATGGTGAAGTTTCCTTCTCGCTGGGCTACAACAACGCCAGCATGAGCACTACCTGCCGTGACGACCTTCTGAACTCGAGCTACTCCGGCCGCATGGGCCGCATCAATGTTCCCAATACCGGCGCCGTCGTTTCAATGGAGACGGGCAATGTCAGTGGTCTGTTCAACTTCAGTTTCGGATTCGGCGTGAACCGGATCGCCAGCTTCAACAGCGTCTCCTGCGGCTCCTGCCGGACCAACCAGTCCACCATGCTGGGTTCCCTCGCCGCAGCCGCTTCCGGAATCGATGAATCGGTACTCGCTTTTGACCAGGATGCCGGCTATAACCCCTATAGCGGATCCAACGTTCCCTGGAATATCATTCAGGCCTATGACGCATACGCTATCAGTCCGCTCAATGGTTCTACCACCTCCTATATCGGTTCCACGGAGAATATCGACGAATTTGACGTAATCACCGTCGGCGGTCCGATCGACCAGCTCTATTTCTGCAAGAATCAGGGCGGTATTTACGAATTCGAAATGAATATCGGCGGCAACTTCGGCGACAAACTCTATCTGGGTGCCAACCTGAACCTCCATATCGTTGACTATAAGGTAGTCGAGTTCTACTCGGAGACGCCCGTCAACCCGATTGAGTTCCAGGACGGCATCACCTATTTCGCCACCCAGTACGACCAGAAGACGGAAGGTGCCGGTGTCAACCTGAAGCTCGGAGCCATCTACAACCCGATCCCCGGGCTGCGTCTCGGCGCCACCTTCCAGACCCCGACCTTCTATTCGCTGACCGATGTCTGGAACCGCGCCATGAAGACCGAATTCGACAACGGCAACGAGTATTACCGCGAGAGTCCGGACGGTGCATATGAGTATCAGCTCGTCACCCCGCTCCGCTGGAGCATCGGTGCCGCCTATACTGGCAACAAGGGGCTGATCAGCATTGATTACGAGAGTGTTAACTACTCCAGCACGCGGCTCGACGTGGCCAACAAGAAGTTCAACATCGATCCGGTTTTCAACACGGACAACCGCAAGATGAATGAAGGATTCACCACCTCGCACCTGCTCCGCGTTGGTGCCGAGTACTGGGCAACTGAAATGATTGCAGCCCGCCTCGGTTACAACCTTTATACGACCCCCGGCAGCCTGCTGGACGACGACCTGAAGGTGTCTTACACCTATCCGGCTACCCAGTTCGTCTCCGCGGGTCTTGGTTTCAAACTGGACGATGAAGGTGATTTCTCGCTCGATATCGCTTATCAGCGGATGCTGCCGCAGTACGACTTCTTCTCCGTCTACAGCGACTACGACACCTTCAAGGCTCCGGTATTTTCCGGCGACCATACTACCGACAAGCTGATTTTGTCACTCGTTTTACGGTTCTAGTGAAACTTTTTTGCGATTTCTGCGTATAACTACATGTTTTATCGCAATATCGCACTACATGAAGCTTTCACAATTTAAATTCGAGCTCGAAGACAAGTTCATTGCCAAAGAGCCCTCGACCTAACGTGACGAATGCAAGCGGATGGTGCCCCACAAGGAGACCGGAGCTGTTGAATACCTCAAAAAAGACGCGGACGGCAAGGTACTGAAAGATGCCAAGGGGCATCGTCAGTTCCTGCAGTTCAAGGATATTCTGGATTACATGAACCCGCATGACCTTTTCGTCTTCAACGACGTAAAGGTCTTTCCGGCACGTCTCCACGGCAATAAGGAGAAGACCGGCGCGGAGATTGAAGTATTCCTGCTCCGCGAGTTGAACCCGGACCAGCACCTGTGGGACGTTCTGGTAGATCCGGCCCGTAAGATCCGAATCGGCAACAAGCTCTATTTCGGCGAGAACGATGCCCTTGTGGCAGAGGTGATTGACAATACCACCTCCCGCGGCCGTACCCTGAGGTTCCTCTTCGACGGCACTCCGGAAGAGTTCCGCCAGACCCTTTATCAACTGGGTGAATTGCCCATCCCCAAGTGGATTCGTGAACACGCCAATGAAGCGGACAAAGAGCGCTTCCAGACCATCTATGCCAACCCGGACCATGAGGGCGCCGTGGCCTGCCCGGCAGCCGGCCTCCACTTCAGCAAGACGCTCTTCAAGCGCATGGAAATCGCGGACATCGACAGCACCTTCCTGACACTCTATATGGGCAATGCCCACTTCCATAAAGTAGATGTAGAGGATCTCTCCAAGCACAAGATGGATTCCGAGGAACTCATCATCACCGAGGATACCGCCGATGCCGTTAACCGCGCCAAGCGGGGCGGACACAAGGTCGTAGCCGTGGGCATCACTGTGATGCGCGCGCTTGAGACCTACGTGACCACCACCCACGAAATCCGGCCGTTCAAGGGATGGACCAACAAGTTCATTTTCCCGCCCTACCACTTCTCCATTGCAGACGCCTTCATCACCAATTTCCACCTGCCGCTCTCCACGATGCTAATGACAACCGCAGCTTTCGGTGGCTACGAGAATGTGATGAAAGCCTATGAAATTGCAAAGAAAGAAGGGTTCAAATTCGGCACCTACGGTGACGCTATGCTGATTATTTAGCGTTTTTTAAAAAAGTGCATTTTGACCAAATGACATTTTTTGTTCCATTTGGTCTCCACTGAACGAATCAGACTCCTATCTTGCGCGAGATATGGAGTCTGATTTTATTGTATGCGCCATTGCGCTGAGCAAGGTGTTCGCCTTTGAGTGCGCCACCGGAAAAGCATTGATTGATCATTTTGGAAGCCCCGAGGCGATCTTCGCCGCCGGGCCGCGGAAGTTGCGCGAAGTCTTGGGCGGCAGCGGGGAGTGGGTGGAGAAACTCTCCGACCGGGAACTGTTGCCCTGGGCCCGGGAAGAGTGGGCGTGGAACCGCCACTACGGCATCCGTCCGCTCTACTGCGAAAGCCCGGAGTACCCGCGTCGGCTCAAGGAGTGTCCGGATGCGCCCATCGTCCTCTTTGTCAAGGGCGAAGCCGATCTGGACAGCGAGCGGATGCTGGCCGTCGTGGGCACACGGCGCGCCTCCTACTATGGTCGAACCGCCTGCAAAAGCATCATAGCAGCACTCGCCAAGAATCCCAAGCCGCCCGTAATTGTCAGCGGACTGGCCTTCGGCATCGACGGCGCCGCCCATGAAGCGGCGCTGGAATCGGGCATTCCCACCATCGCCGCCATTCCCGGAGCGCTGGACCAGATTTATCCGCCGGGGCACCGCGACCTGGCGCGGCGAATCCTCGAAAAGGGAGGCGCGCTGGTCACCGATTTCGCCCGGGGCGACGGCTATTCGCCGGTGCAGTTCCTGCGACGCAACCGTCTGATTGCCGGGCTCTCCGACGCCACGCTGCTCGTCGAATCGTTCGCCAAGGGCGGCGGCCTGCTTACCACGGGGCTGGCCAACTCCTACGGTCGCGAAGTATTCGCCCTCCCGGGCCGGATCATCGATGCGGGCAGCGAAGGTTGCAACCGGCTGATCTCGGCCAACCTGGCCCATCTCGTAGCCGACGCCGCCGACCTCGAAAAGTCCATGAATTGGGAACCGCCCCGCCGCCGGAAGTCCGTGCAGCGCACCCTCGATTTCGGTGACGATCCGCTGCGCCGCGCCATCGGCATTCTCCTCGCAGAGCGCTCTCCCATCGGCTTCGCCGCCCTGCTGGAGGCCCTCCGCGAGCACCTTGCCTCCTCCGGCGCCCCGGCCAACGCTCTTCCCGACGCCTCCGCCCTCTCCGCCCTCCTGATCGAGCTGGAAATCGAAGGCAAAATCGTCTCCCTCCCCGGTGACCGATATTCGCAGGGATTTGCTACCTTTGCGTGATTGGTAACGGAAGGTATGGCGATATTTGTCGATACACATTCGCACATCTACGACGAGGCCTTCGCGGAGGATCGCGAGGCGGCGTTGGAGCGCTGCGTGGCGGCGGGGGTGACGCGGCTCGTGCTGCCGGGCATCAATGCGGCGTCCTACGGGCCGATGTGTGCGTGTGCCGACGCCCATCCCGAGATGATGTTCCCCTGCATCGGCCTGCATCCCACGGAGATCGGCGAGAACTGGGAGGAGGAGATGGCCTTCCTGCGAGCGCATCTGCACGAGCGGAAATTCTATGCGATCGGGGAAATCGGCCTGGACGAGTACTGGTCCACCGAATTCCTGGAACTGCAGAAACGGCTCTTCGCCGAGCAGATTGAGATCGCAGCGCAGGAGAACCTGCCCATCATCATCCACAGCCGCGAGGCGACGGAAGACATCTTCCGCGTACTCGAAGAGACGAAAGGCATTCCCGTCCGCGGCGTGTTCCACGCCTTTTCCGGTAGTTACGAAACCTATAAACGCTGCCTGCAGTACGGCGATTTCAAATTCGGAATCGGCGGTGTGCTGACCTACAAAAAAGCTGGCATAGCAGAAGTGGTGACACGGATGTCTCCGGACGACTGGATCCTCGAGACCGACTGTCCTTGGCTCACCCCCGTCCCGCACCGCGGTGAGCGCAACGAAAGCAGCTATATCCCGCTGGTGGCGGAAAAACTCTCCGCACTGACCGGCATTCCCCTTGAAACGATTGCCGAACGCACCACGGCCCATGCCGAGGCGTTGTTCGGACTGAATACTTTACGAAAATGAAACCTTCGATTCTCCTGATCTACACCGGAGGCACCATCGGGATGAAACAGGATCCCGAAACCGGTCACCTCAAACCCTTCGATTTCGCGCAAATCTCCGAGGAGGTGCCGGAACTGGCCAAGTTTGGTTACCATATCGAATCGCTCTCGTTCAGCCCCATCATCGATTCTTCCGACGTGCGTCCGGAGTTCTGGGTAAAGCTGGCGGAGATCATCCGTGACCAATACGACCGGTTCGACGGATTCGTGGTGCTGCACGGCACCGACACGATGGCCTACTCGGCTTCCGCGCTGAGCTTCATGCTGGAGAACCTGGAGAAGCCGGTCATCTTTACCGGCAGCCAGCTCCCGATCGGGATGCTGCGTACCGACGGCCGTGAGAACCTCATCTCCGCCATCGAGATTGCATCGGCCAAGGCTGCGGATGGTCACGCTCGTGTTCCCGAAGTCTGTATCTGCTTTGACAGCAAGCTCTTCCGCGGCAATCGTACGGCCAAGCTCAATGCCGAAGATTTCGGCGCTTTCTCCAGCCCGAACCTGCCGCCGCTGGCCGACGCCGGCATCCACATCCGGTTTGACGACGCCCTGATCCACCGCCCCGCACAGTGGGGCCGTCCGCTGAAACTCCACACCTCGCTGGGCGCAGACGTGGCCATCCTGAAGATCTTCCCGGGCATGAGCCGGGCCTACGTGCGCGCCGTGCTCTCCGCAGAAGGTTTGCGCGCCGTGGTGCTGGAAACCTACGGTTCGGGCAATGCGCCTTCGCTCGACTGGTTCCTCACTGAACTGAAGGCCGCCTCCCAACGCGGCATCATCCTGGTCAACGTGACCCAGTGTCCGGCCGGCAGCGTGGACATGGATGCCTATGCCAACGGCGCCATTCTCAAGGATGTAGGCGTGATCAGCTGCCACGACATGACCTCCGAGGCGGCCCTCACCAAACTGGCCGTCCTGCTGGGCGAAAGCACCGACAACGAAGTTGTAAAACTTCGGATGCTTGAAAATTTAAGCGGAGAAATTTCAGTTGAACGATAGTTTTTCAGATTTTTTGTTGTAAATTGCGGATTATTTCGAGCCCAAAGGCTCCTGATTTTGATTATAACTAACTAAATCATTGTTTAATAACTAATTACAAAAACACCTATGAAAAAATTTTTCATGTTTTTGGCAGTGGTTGGCGTAATGTCAATTTCTGCTCAGTTCCAGGCTAACGCACAGGAAACGCAGCCGGATCCTGCTGCTACCGAACAAGTAGCTCCGGCCGACGAAACCGTCGCTCCCGCTGACGAAGAGGTCGTCGACCCGTTTGCAGCCGGCAAGAGCGATCAGCCTCTCCACCAGCAGCTGAAGAAACTCTTCATCGACGGTGGTGCAGCTTTCATGTCGCTGGTTTTGTTGTGCCTTATCCTCGGTCTGGCAATTGCAATTGAAAGAATCATCACCCTGAGCCTTGCGCAGATCAACACCAAGAGCTTCGGCGAGAAGATCGAAGAAAAGATCAAAGCCGGTGACTACGACGGTGCACTCGACGTCTGCCGCAATACCCGCGGTCCTGTCGCTAGCATCTACTACCAGGGTCTGCTTCGCGTGAAAGAGGGTCAGGACATCGAAAACATTGAAAAATCCATCATCTCCTACGGTTCCGTCCAGATGGGTGCTCTCCAGAACGGTATGACCTGGATCTCCCTCTTCATCGGTATCGCTCCGCAGTTGGGATTTATGGGAACCGTCCTCGGTCTGATCGAGGCCTTCAACGCTATCGAGGTTGCAGGTGATATCAGCCCGGCACTGGTGGCAGGCGGTATGAAGGTCGCCCTCATCACCACCGTCGGTGGTCTCGTCGTAGCAATTATTCTCCAGCTGTTCTACAACTACCTCATCCAGAAGATTGATTCCATCGTCGTCGATATGGAGAACGCTTCCATCGACCTCGTTGACACCCTCGTCAAATACAGAAAATAATTTCCAGGGCTTATGAAAAAAATGAAAATCGTTGAGATTGCACTCCTCGTCGTCTCAGTTATCGTATTCATCATCGCCTTCGTCGGTATCAAGAATATCGACTCCCCGATGCTGAATGTGTACCTGGGCTGGGTGTACATCTTGATGGCTTGCGCTCTGATTGCGACGCTTGCATTCCCGTTGGCGGGTGCATTCAAGAACAAGAAGAGCCTGATCAAGCTGCTTGTCCTTATCGCAGCGGTCGTTGTGATATTCGGCGGTGCTTATCTCATTGCCCCGGGATCTCCTGTGGAGATGAACAACGAAGTACCCGTATCTCAATTTAAATTCGCTGATACTGCTCTGTTTATCGTGTACCTCTTCGTGGCAGCTGCTTTCGTAGCTCTGCTCTGGAGCGGCGTGCGTAAGGCAATCAAAAAATAGTTAATTGGTATGGCATCAAAAAAGACTCCTGAAATTAACGGCTCGTCAATGGCGGATATCGCCTTCATCGCGCTGATATTCTTCTTGATGGTGACCACGATGGACAAAGAGGAAGGCCTCCAGAGGCGTCTTCCCCCGCTGCCTGCTGAGGATCAGAAGGTAGAGGACCAGAAGGTCAACCGCAGAAATATCATCCAGGTGAAGATCAACGCCAGCGACAGATTGTACGCCGGTAATGAACCGATGGATGTCAGCCAGCTGAAAGACAAAATCAAAGAGTTCTTGATGAACCCCACCAACGATCCGAACCTTCCCGAGAAGGAAGATGTCGATATCGAGGGAATCGGTACGGTCAAGAAATCGAAAGGCGTCATCTCCCTGCAGAACGACCGCGGTACCACTTACAGCAAGTATATCGCCGTGCAGAACGAGTTGATCAAGGCGATCAACGAAATCCGTGATGACTTCTCGATGCAACACTACGGACGCGTGTTCAGCCGTCTGACTACGGAACAGCAGGATCTGGTCCGTAAGGCAGTGCCGCAGAACATCTCCGAGGCCGAACCGAAAGACGTCAAGAAAAGATAGGAGGATTCAGTATGGCAAAATTTGTTAAGAAAGGCAAAGGCGGCAT
>JAEEGL013905951.1_pt1 | contig 11415 bp, 11 predicted proteins | sample 9134231 | NCBI WGS metagenome assembly JAEEGL01 (sample SAMN16246548, study PRJNA631951) | gut metagenome | biome: gut microbiome; feature: rumen; material: fiber-attached | host: Bos | place: Iran: Karaj | collected 2018-10
CGAAAAGGGGATTCTTTCCGTCCGTTTCCGTCCCGCCCCGCATTGATGCTGACATAGTACTGCATTGAAATGCCTCCTTCTGTTTATTCATTCATCATGTCGGTGTTACCATTGACTACAATGACTCAGATATAGATACGGTAATGCCCGGTCAGCATCAACAGACAGAAGAAATACAGACAATTGTCATAGTACCGCCTCTGACCTTTCCGGAGAGGCGTCTCCGCAAAAAGATGAAGGAAATCCCGACGGTAGGGGCTGCTGCCTGCTATGGACGCTGCACCGAGAACCGCCCGGATGGCAGTCGGATGCATGGCAGGCTCAGACTGAAGCGTTCCATCCAGCCTGTATGCCCGGAGATCATTCATGTCCTGTGCCATAAAAAAGTTCTGCAGACGTGTGCATACGTCGTCGTTTTCAGGATGCGGACCAAACCAAAGATGATCGAGCGCGATGTTTTCAGCTACGCGATAGGCATCTGAATAGTATTCCCACGGTTTACGGAAAAGCAGGCGGATCCTGCCGTTGTACTCAGCGTATTCAGGGCTCAGTCCGGTCACAGGATGTGCCGACAGCGATATATAGCGGCGGCTGGCGTCCGCAGCATTTCTCCAGAAGGCACGATCCTCTTCATCCGCTTTCATGGCAAACAAATCATAGAAATGAGGCAGGTGATAACTCGGATCGGTGAATCCGGCACCGGGAACAAAACGAATATAATGGTTTTCAGGATCCCACATTGCCTGTCCGTCTTTTACGATTTCATTCTGGTGAAGAACATGACGCAGGATATCCCGCGCCCGGGAAGAATAATCAAACAATCCATCACGATCCCCCCACCGGGCAGATGCCATCAAAAGCGCCATGGCAAAATATTCCTCGCCGTCCGGCGCAGGGCCTTCCGCATTATGCTTTCCATCCAGCTTTACTGACCATGCAAAATACCCTTCATTCGGGCCGGAACGCTGAAGCATATAGCGATCCGTAAACGTCCAGAGTTTATCAAATATGTCCTGACGATCCATCTGAACGCACATCATCATCCCATAGCTCATGCCTTCCGTGCGTGCGTCATTATTCCCTGTGTCGACCAAACACCAGGCATCTTCATCCGTATGATGACAGAAATTCTCCTCCGGATCCGTAAAGATGAAACGGAATGCCTGCTGAACAAGCATATCCGACTCAGCATCGCCGATCCCGATTTCCGAGAGATAATTCGGGTATAACCCTGTCCTGAACGCTCCGGTATTCATTTAACCTCCTGTATGACTTCATATGTCATGATCTGATATGCTGCAGACCGAATTGTACGTACTTAAATTCATTATACGGATGAAAATTGGACTGTCAAGCTTGAATTAGTGCTATATACCATATAGAATATACATATTATCATGATCAGGAGGAAAGATATGCGGATTTTACTGATCCGTCACGCAGAACCCGACTATGCGACGGATTCACTGACGGCAAAAGGCCGTACTGAGGCAAAACTGCTCAGCGAACGGATCGCGAAATATGATATCCGCGATTATTTCGTTTCCCCGCTTGGAAGAGCGCGAGATACAGCAGCCTATACACTTGAAAAAACAGGACGCTATGCTGAAACACTGGATTGGCTTCGTGAGTTTGACGGAAGATACCCTGATCCGGAAACGGGCAGAACACGCCTGGCGTGGGATGTCAAACCGAGGATCTGGACAGAATACCCGGGCGTTTACAGCATTCATACTTTTCTGGATAATCCGCTTTTTGACGAGGGAAATTTCCGGGAAATCTGGCAGCGGACCGTTAACGGCGTCAATGAACTGATGGCGCGTTACGGTTTCCGTAAAGACGGTCCTGTCTGGATCTGCAGCCATAATACAGATCAGACCATTGCCCTTTTCTGCCATTTTGGAATCAGCATGGCCGTGCTGAGCTGCCTGACCGATATCTCTCCTTTTGTATTATGGCAAAGAACACTTTGCCTGCCGTCATCCGTTACGGAAGCGGTCACAGAAGAGAGAATTTCAGGAGAAGTATCGTTCAGAATTACACGGCTGGGCGATATTTCCCATCTTGAATCCTCCGGGGTGATCCGGTCGACAGCCGGCCTTTTCCCGGAATGCTATACAGGAAAAGACAATACTGAGGCAAACAATACAGGAGTAGGGGAGGAAAGAAACCCATGAAACAGAACACAGGCACATTCAGCTCAATTGATGAAGCTCGCTCTTTTTTCAGAAATGACCGTTACGCAACAGAAAGCGGAATGCAGATTGATGAGATGGGTGAAGGCTGGTCCGTATGCAGCTTTGTGATCGACGAACATCATCAGAACGCCCAGGGAGGTGTCATGGGCGGAGCTATATTTACTCTGATGGATTTTGCCTACGCCGTAGCCGCTTCCACAATCCACAGGCCGACGGTTATGATGCAATCCAGCGTCAGCTATCTGAACGCTCCGAAAGGAAAGAAACTGACCGCACGGGCAGACTGTATGAAAGACGGGCGGAAAAGCTGCGTATATCATGTGAGTACGACCGATGATACAGGGCGCACTATCGCGCAGGCCATCATGACCGGTTTTAAGCTCTCTGATTGACACAGAACCCTGTTTTTGATATTATTTTTGTTAATCATTTCATAAGGAGGCAAAAGGAATGCTGCAAGACAGGATCAGAGAAGGGCTGACGTTTGACGATGTACTGCTGGTGCCGGCAAAAAGTGAGGTTCTTCCCCGGGATGTTGATCTTTCCATCCAGCTGACAAAATCGATCCGGCTGAATATTCCTGTTCTTTCCGCGGCCATGGATACCGTTACAGACAGCCGTATGGCCATTGCAATGGCGCGTGAGGGCGGCCTGGGCATCATCCATAAGAATATGTCCATCGAAGAACAGGCTGCACAGGTGGATAAAGTCAAGCGCAGTGAACACGGCGTAATCACAGATCCCTTCTATCTGAGCCCCGACAACCTGATCAGCGACGCGGAAGAACTGATGAGCCGTTACCGGATCAGCGGCGTTCCCATTACAAGAAACGGAAAACTTGTCGGGATACTGACGAACCGGGATCTTCGTTTTGAGACAGATTACAGCCGTCCGATCGGTGAAGTGATGACCAGCGAAAACCTGATTACCGCTCCTGAAGGGACCACCCTGGAAGACGCCAAGAAGATTCTGGCATCCCACCGGATCGAAAAGCTTCCGATCGTGGACAAAGACGGATATCTCCGGGGACTTATCACGATCAAGGATATTGAAAAAACATCAAAATACCCCAACAGTGCCAAGGACGCCAACGGCAGACTGCTGTGCGGCGCGGCGGTTGGGGTGACCAACGATGTATTTGAACGGATTGACGCTCTGCTTGACGCGAAGGTCGATGTCATCAATATCGACACTGCACACGGTCACAGCCTCGGTGTCCTGAAACAGGTGGAAAACATCCGGAAGCGTTATCCGGATATTACGCTGTTCGCCGGAAATGTCGCGACAGCCGCCGCGACACACGATCTGATTTCCGCGGGTGTTGACTGTGTGAAAGTCGGCATCGGCCCGGGTTCCATCTGTACTACCCGCGTCGTCGCCGGAATCGGCGTCCCGCAGATCACCGCCATTGCCGACTGCGCTGAAGAAGCAGACAAATACGGTATTCGGGTTATTGCAGACGGCGGCATCAAATACTCCGGAGATATTACCAAAGCCCTGGCTGCGGGAGGCAGCTGCGTCATGCTCGGCAGTCTCCTTGCAGGAACGGAAGAATCCCCGGGTGCGATGGAAATCTATCAGGGACGCTCTTTCAAAGTATATCGCGGCATGGGCAGCCTTGCAGCCATGGCCGTCGGATCCAAAGACCGCTATTTCCAGGAAGGCGCCAAAAAACTTGTGCCTGAAGGCGTTGAAGGACGCGTTCCGTATAAAGGAACATTGGCAGATACGATCTTCCAGATGGTCGGCGGACTTCGCAGCGGTATGGGATACTGCGGCGCAAAATCAATCGACGATCTTCGGAAGAACAGCGAATTCATCCGTATTACCGGCGCCGGACTGGCTGAAAGCCACCCGCATGATATTTCAATCACCAAGGAATCCCCGAACTACACGCGCAACAATTAATCCCGCATGACCGGCAGGAGGAGCGTTACAGACAGATGGGAAAGCGGTTTTACAAATTCGCCAGCGCGATGATCCGGACATTTTCCCACAGGATGACGACCGAATGGGAGGTTCCTTTTGAAGAAGGCCCATGTGTATTTGTCGTCAACCATGTGGGGGCGATCGGTCCTGTGGACATGTGCGCCAAGTTCCCGATGCGTGAAAAATGCCATCCATGGATCAACAACGGTATGCTTGAGGCGAAAGAAGTACCGGCATACGTCCGGCAGGACTACTGGTGGAAACCCGGCAGTTTCTTTGAGCCTCTGCTGAACGCTACCGTACCGTATGTGGCCGCGGCGATTCTGCCGCCTGTGCTTCGGAGTGTCAAATATATTCCCGTATATCACGACCAGCGCATTATGCTTACATTGCGGCAAAGCGTCCGCGCAATGCAGAAGGATGAATACCTGATCGTATTCCCCGAACAGCCGAGCGGATGGCTTACACATCATGAATGGATCAATACAGGCTGGCTTCGTCTTGGTGAACTCTGGTACCGTTCCAGCGGACGCGCGCTGAAAATGTATCCCGTTCATATCGATAAAAAGAAACACCTGTTCAAAGTGTCTGCTCCGGTATGGTATGATCCGGCAAAGCGATTCACCGAACAGGTACAGGATCTGGCTGATCAGCTTTCAAAAGGGCTCAGGGGAGAATAATCTTCACGGAGAGGAAGTATCCGCTGCAGGGACGGAAACCAGCATATCCCGGCATACAATACAGAGAAGCTTCAATGCAGTATCTTTATTATCATTGCTATACGGAACACAGATAAAACCGTTCATGTCAGTGGTGTACACATATTGAAGCAGGCCGGGGAGAGCGCTTTGCGGAATACCGCAGAGATGACTTTCCCCGGTTTCCGTATTCCGGCGCCAACCGCGCTGAAGATCGGTATCCGACAATACAGACATCAGTTCCGTTTCTTCTTCGAGCGGAATAAAAGCATTTCCGGATGAAAGATTCAGAAACTCTTCACGCGGAAGGATATAAATATCCCCCTCCTGCGCCGCCAGATAGGTGACAAGCTGTACAGGTCCGTACGTATCATCCGCCAGCAGGGTAACGATATTAATCTGTTCCAGTTCGGGAAAATTCCCGATGCGAACGGCTTCCAGGTATTCTTTGAGCGCTGACTCATTCGTATATCCGTAGACATACAGGTCCAGTTTCCTGTCATCCGGTACTTTATATTCATGCGTATCATAAAGAATCAGAACCGCAAAACAGGAGGCAACCGCTATCATTACATATTTCCACCAGTTATATCCGATATGATGTGCAAAGGATTTCCAAGTCAGCGTTTTTTTCATCTGAATCCTCCGGAACTGCTTTTTCTGAAAGCATGAGAAAGGATAACACGATTTTGTCTGAAAAACAAGGATTTGAAAGAGGATACGCAGGAAAACGACCCATGCGTTCCGAAATATATATATACAGAAACCGCATAATCTGTGACAGAAAGGACGTGTGGGATATGGGTTTCAAACCGATTATTACCGTGGGACGACAGTACGGTTCAGGCGGGCGATACGTAGCCAAACTCCTTTCTGAACGTCTTCAGATCCCTTTTTATGACAAAGAACTGCTTGTTGAAGCATCAAAGGAAAGCGGCATCTGCCAGGAAGTCATGGAAACCTTTGACGAGAAGCAGGAAAGGAAAGGATTGTTTTCCATGTTCGGCGGAATCCAGGGAAGGGGAGATGCCGGCATGTACCTTGATATGCCTCTGAATCACCGTATCTTTCTTGCCCAGTTTGATACAATCCGCAGAATCGCAGACGATGGTCCGTGTGTCATTGTCGGCCGTTGCGCGGATTATGTACTCCGCGACCATCAGAACCTGGTCAACGTATTCATCAAAGCACCCACAGAATGCAGAATTGAACGGATCGTCAAACTGTACGGCGTAGAACCGATCCGTGCCGAAGAGCAGATCCGCAAGGCTGACAAGCAAAGAGCCGCATATTATAATTATTACGCAACCGGAACCTGGGGAAACGTCGACAATTACCATCTGTGCGTTGATACAGGCGCCCTTGGGATTGAAGGCGCAGCAGACCTGATCTGCAAGTGCGTGGAAATCCGCGGAAAAAAACTGGCCGAAGAGGGAATCGAATGGTAAAACGCGCTGTTGTTCTTTGTGTTATTATGATCGTGGCTGTCATTTTTACAGCATCGGCTGAACCGGCCTTCGAAACCGAAACTGAAGCACAGAAAACCCTGAAAGCATACATCGATGTAGTCAATACATATCTGGAACAAAACGGAGAGTCTCCCATCAACAGGATATTTGAGATGTATCCCGGTTTTGCCGTTATCGGTATTACAGCTGAAAGAGACGCCGAAACACCGGAAGAGATCGAGATTACTGTCCTCATGGATGATCTCCTCCTGAAACAAATTCAGCTGAGGGTCAGTAATATCGACCGCTTTCCCGTCATTGCGGCCAGTATGATCAAGGCATTATACGGCGATCATATATCATTCGATGAAGCAATCAGTATTCCGTCGGAACACGCCGGGAAAGCGGCAAATGAACCCGGGAATTCGTATACAGAACCTATTGAGGAAATGAACGGGACAGTACCGCGGTTTTACTATTCTTACTACCCGAATCAGTATCGTGACGGTATCAGCTGGATCCAGATGACCATCATCATGCCGTTTGAAAAAGACTGGGATGGAAACGGCATGCTTGTTGGTGAGGAATATGTCCGCGGCACCGATCCCGACAGCGGCGTCAGTGAAGATTACGAAGGATACTATTCTGAAGACGAATACAATCATTTTGAGGTTTTCAGCACTGCCACACCTGAGCCTGATTCCGCAGCGTCTGAGTACGATTTCCGCTGATTCCGGTTGTTTCTGTGTTGTTTTTCGGCTGAGTATATTGAGAAATAAAGCCTCACAGGTTACAATCCTGTGAGGCTGTTTTTCAGTTCGATTTCTACAGCCATCGGAAAGAAATACTAAAACGTCAGGAGAGATCATCATGAACAGGATTCAGATGAATACACCGCTGGTTGAGATGGACGGGGACGAGATGACCCGGATTCTCTGGGCATGGATCAAGGAGCTTCTGATTGTTCCTTTTGTGGATCTGAAAACCGAGTATTATGATCTTGGCTTGAAAAACAGAGATCTTACAAATGATCAGGTGACCATTGACAGCGCGAAAGCAGCACAGAAATACGGGGTAGCCGTCAAATGCGCGACCATTACACCGAACGCCCAGCGCATGGAAGAATACCATCTGAAGGAAATGTGGAAAAGTCCCAACGGAACAATCCGCGCCATCCTTGACGGCACTGTATTCCGTGCTCCGATTCTCACTGACGGCCTGAAACCGGCCGTACGGACCTGGAAAAAGCCGATCACGATCGCGCGCCATGCCTACGGCGACGTTTACCGCAATTCTGAAATGATTATTCCAGGACCGGGAAAGGCAGAATTAGTATACACTTCATCAGACGGGACAGAGACCCGAAAACCCATATTTGATTTTCAGGGAAGCGGGATCATTCAGGGAATTCACAATCTCGACAGTTCAATCGCATCATTCGCTCACAGCTGCTTCCAATACGCGTTGAGCACCAGGCAGGATCTGTGGTTTTCCACTAAAGACACCATCAGCAAAACATATGACCACCGCTTTAAGGATATTTTTGCTGAGATATTTGAAAATGAATACAGAAAATCATTCGATGAATCAGAAATCACATATTTTTACACACTGATCGATGATGCCGTTGCCCGTGTGGTCCGGTCTGAAGGAGGATTTATCTGGGCATGCCAAAACTATGACGGCGACGTGATGAGCGATATGATTGCCACAGCATTCGGTTCCCTGGCTATGATGACGTCCGTACTCGTCAGCCCGAACGGACAGTATGAATATGAAGCCGCCCATGGCACTGTAACCCGACATTATTACCGTTACCTTCAGGGCGAAGAAACAAGCACCAATCCGGTGGCCACCATATTCGCATGGAGCGGAGCCCTGCGCAAAAGGGGAGAACTGGATCATCTGGAAGAATTGACCGTCTTTGCCGACCGGCTTGAAGAAGCTACGATGAATACGATCAGCGCAGGTATCATGACGAAAGACCTGGCGAACATGACAGAAGGCGATCATCCTTCAGTCACCAGCCGTCAGTTCCTGGAAGCAATCGCAGAAAGAATATGATTCCGAAAAGGTATTGACGATCTGGTCAGAAATCAGTATAATAATGACAGTTCTCCTGGGGTTCGCGACAGCTTTTCGGTTTTCCCCACATTTCAAAAAATGGAGCCCGGGTCCAATGGATGATATGTCATGCCCCCGTATTATACGCCAGGGGACGGCAGATTCTTCCGGCAGGGCACCAGCCTGCTTTACATAGCGGGTGAAAAAACGAAGGCATCGGTTCCCTGGGGTATGAAAAACGCTCAAGCACACTGCATGAGCGTTTTTACGTTATATCCGGAAAGATCAGTCAAGATAGATTTCTTTGCGGCTGCAGCCATCCCTGTCCGTATCTGTGGGAGCATCCACCCCTTCATAATACCACGTCACAGTCGCTATCCTGAATTCCGGTTTCTGTTCGTAAAGTACATCGCGTGAAGCAAGCACCGTCGCGGAAACCGTCCTTGAACTATGCGGCGGTATACAATATTCAGTCATATCGCCGATCTGAAGTATATCATAATGATAATCCTGCGGCTGAGATATCATCATTTCAGCCGCATTCGCGGTCAGCGAAGTATTATTCTCGAGCCTTACAGTCCATGTATAGAATACATACTGATCCGGAGACGACAGCATTTCATCGCTGAACCGGGTTCCCGTAAACGTCCCGTTCTCAAGCTGTTCCTTCAGCATGCTGAAATATTCCTGCTGCGTAACCGGATCAGTTGCCACACAATTCACATAAACCACGTTCATGTCCGAACGGGCAAGAATCATACCAACGCCGGTCAGCGCGGCAATCAGAAGAACGAGAAGAATGATGCCGGCAGCTTTCATGTTTTATTCCTCCTGATCCGTATCAGCAAGGATACGGTTCATTTCTTCTATCATCTCTGAATCCTTCAGACTGAATTTGAATTCAACCCTGCGTGAAGCATCCGCATCCTCGTTGCCGTTTTCATCATAAATCAGATCAGAATAGCTGCGTCCCTTTGCTGTCAGTATCTGCTGAAGCTTTGTCTTCTGCTCTTTTGAAAGCGTAGGCATGTTCAGACAATACAGAGCAACCTGCAGGGCGCGGTCCTGGCTGAGTTTCAGGTTGGATTCGTAACTTCCCTGAGAGTCAGTATGGCCTTCAATGATGATCTCTCCGAGATAATCCGCATATTCGTCACGCAGAAGCACATCCAGATAAACGGGAATAAACCGGTTCAGCAACTCCTGGCCTTCCTGTTTAATTGTGGATTTTCCGGTTTCGAAGAACACTGAACTGTCCAGCATAATATCGCCGTTGTTGGGATCCACTGTCGCCTTCAGGCTGGCTCTGGCAAGTGAGGAAGAAAGATCACGGATCATGGTCGTCCGGATACCGATCAGATCGTCAATCCGTCTGGCCTGACTTGTAAGAAGAAGCTGCTGGTCTTCCAGACGCGCTCTCGCAGCGTCCAGTTCCACCTGTTTTGCGTCCAGATCGGCCTGTATAATAATCAGCGTTTTTTCCTTATCATCCAGCGTTTCCTGCATCAGTATCAGCTGCTGTTTCTGATCGTCCAGCTCTTTTTCCTTGGAATCCAGGTCGGCCTGGATAATAATCAGCGCATTTTCCTTGTCATCCAGCGCGCTCTGTATCAGAACCAGCTGCTCTTTCTGCGCATCCAGTTCATCGGTTTTTGTTTTCAGCATGATAAAGTACTGATACAGACTGTATGTGAGAATCAAAACAAAGATCAGTATCAGCGCAGCCATCATATCTGAATAACTGATCCAGCTGGCGCTGCCTGTGGATCCGCGGCCGGCCCGCCGGTTATGTATTCGTTGGCGCGCCATAATCAGCCCTCCTCGGAAAGTGCAGCGACAGTATCCGAGATCCTGCTGATATTCAGATTCATGGAGGACAACAGATTCATCACATCATCCAACCCCTTATCCGAACCGGATGTGCCGAGCAGACGTACCGACTCGCTGAGCGAGGAGATCAGGTTCCCCAGGTCCTTATTCTGCTGCTGCATCCGATTCAGGAGTTCGGCAGTCCTTTTTTCATAGTTCTCGTCCCTTTCCCGAACCGTATTGATCGACTGCATATATGTGTCAAATTTATCCAGAATATGATTGGTCATTTCCTGCAGGGAACGCGCATTCCGTATGATTCCTTCCGCGGCAGTGACGGATTCACGGGACTTACCAGCCGCAGCAACCTGATTCTGCGTGGCGGTATCCATTGCCGCGGCCAGCGCCGAGAACTGTTTCCCCATCGTCCGATCCATTTCGTCCAGGAACCGGGCAACAATCCTGCTGACGCCTTCAATCTGATTTCTGGTGGCGCCGACAATAAATCGATCCATGGATTCGGTCACAGGGGACATAGCGCGGGTGATGGACCTGCCGACATTTTCGGCCAGACGGTCGGCAAGCGTGTCATTAATTCCCTGAAGCATAAAATTCCGGTCCTGATTCTGGCAGATCAGCTGAACATCATTATCCAGCGGCCGTGACATGGCCAGCTGCGTAAAGGATGAAACAAAATCATCAATCGCCCGGTAGCTTGTTCCCTGGGAAATCCGGTTCAGCATATTGAAAATGATACTGCATGATATACCGGCTACTGAAGTGCCGAACGCAAATTTCATACCGCTCAGAAGATCGGGAATCCCCTGAAGAAGCTCCGACGCATCGGCAAAATTCAGGGATGAAAGCCCTCTGGAAAGACCCATGAAAGTGCCCAGGATGCCAAGCGAAGTAAGCAGGTTGGGAATCAGTTCGGCAAGCGTAGCGTTTCCGGGGCCATGTGTTACCGTATCATCATTGATGTAATCCTCCACATTGGTCGGTAGACCGCGGCGATCCAGCTGCTCCGCATTCTGAAGGAAGCGCAGCCAGCTGCCCTGCAGCCTTTTTCCGACGAAACGCGCTTCCTGCCAGACAGGTTTGTCTGTCGTCTTGCCGGCTTCCGCCTGCAGGCGTGAAATCGCGCGCCGAAGGGAAGAAGAAGTTTTCCAGAGGGGAAGAAGGCATTTGAAAAAACCGATCAGCGTTATCACCGCGATCGCACCGTAAACAAGATAATCGACCAGGTTCGGAAGAATGGCCGTAACATTC
>JAEEGL014566130.1_pt1 | contig 11415 bp, 8 predicted proteins | sample 9134231 | NCBI WGS metagenome assembly JAEEGL01 (sample SAMN16246548, study PRJNA631951) | gut metagenome | biome: gut microbiome; feature: rumen; material: fiber-attached | host: Bos | place: Iran: Karaj | collected 2018-10
AGGGACTCAGCGTCATATTTACTGCAAACGATTTATCAGGCATGTCCAGAATAGTTGCTAACTGCGGCAAAAAAATCGCATTTGAAATGCCGGCTGAGAACTACTTCGAGTTGTTCAATTCAAGTGTAAATAAGCCTATGCGGGTTCCTGGCAGGGGAGTTATCAATCTTGATCGAGACGCATTTGAGTTTCAATGCTTTATGCCTTTCGCTGATGAAAAAGAGGAACTCCCTGCGTTGCTGGAAAAATACCGCGGTTTTTCAAACAAGAATCGCATGGTTTCCTTTGGGGATACATTGAGAAGCGATAATGTATCCTTGTATATCCCTTCCGGGTATGCTGTTCCGCATGATCCAGACAGTATTCTTATCGGCTTGGATTATTATGAACATGAGCCTGTGGTTCTGAATATTCAGGAAACAAGATCCATCGCTATCTATGGTAAAAGAAAGTTTGGTAAATCAAATCTTCTTGCTCTCATTTTGAACAAGATAAAAATGACGAAAAAAGATGCTCGATTTGTTTATCTGGATGATGGAAGAGAACAGGTTAAGCCATTTTTTGATGACGATCAGCGAAACGGCATAGACTCTCAGATGTTAATGGATGTGCAGCAGCTCGTCTCTTACCTTGACACTCATGGTTATATTAGCGTAAAGAAAGATAACTCAGGTCGTCCGCTTCAACCCATAAATACGAGCAATCCATTTACTGTTTTTGTTCTTCAAGGCAAATCCTTGTATAGAGGAACCTCTAACAGAAATTCGCTTTTCGGGCACCTAAGCGGAATGATTGCTGGTGCTGAAGAACGAGGTTATCTGTTTATTTTCTCGGACGTCCAAAGAATTTCCGACTCATATGAGCAGGCAACTTTTAACAATCTGATTGCTGCGGCATTTCTTCTCGATAATATCGGAGATTTCGTTGGAGATAGGGGCAATAAATCCATGTTCGGAGAAATGGACGCGAGAGAACTCAAAGCAGAGTATGCGAAGTGTTCGGTTGGAGACGGCTACTTCTATGATACCGAAGCAGATAAGTTGAAAAAGCTGAGAGTTCTGGATGAGAGTGAAGAATTAAAAAGATTAAAACTGTAACTATGCTGCCAAGGAGGAAGAAATGACTGATAATGGATTTGTTTTATTAGATACAAAGGCTTTCGACGCCGCTTTGGAAAAAAAGCAGGCTCTTATCAATTCGTATAATGAGCTGAACAACGACTACGATCGCATTGTTTCGACTTTGCTTGCAAGTTGGAAGGGACGAGGTGCGACAGCTTTTGCACAGGATGCTCAAACTGTGAAGAAAAACATTGTCGGGATCTTTGATATTCTCAAGATAATGTGTGATACATTAACAGACTGTAAGCAGATTTTTGCGGAGTGTGATACGGCGCTCGGAGAATACAACAAAAATCCCGATACTAACAAATAAGCAGGAAGGAGATTGAATATGTCCGCTTTGTTCCAAAACTACAAAATTGCACTGCTCGACTCATCTTTCTTCTCTTCGGAGTTTACTAATGAGGTTAAAAGCGGTCTCTCTGCTATTAAGGTATATGTTGCAAATTCGTTCAACGCCGAGATAGAACAGTATAAATATGTTTTATCAGACGAACGACGCAAAGCATACGAGAAAAATGTTGCCTTCCTTCAGCAGAATATGAAGCTGAATACGCTAAATCTGGATTCAGCGGGAGATAAAAAGCAGGAAGTCAATAATGATACTTGGGGCATGATATCATTGCTGGTAGGGCTGAAGGCAAAGTTTGTAGTCGTAACAGCTAATAAAATACTCATCCAAAGGATAATTCTGAGCTCGCAGGATGCGGATATTTTCGATCTCAACGAAAACCGTTTTATTTGGGCGAGAGACTTCGATAATCTTCATTCTCAATACGAAATATCAAAATCCGATTTGCCGCCTTTACCTCCATTTAGCTTTAAGGTAAACGAAAGCGCCGTGCTCTTTTGCAAAAACGGGAGCAGAATAACGCTTGGGGATGAATTCAACTCAGGCATGGAAGCAAACCTTTATCGTGTCCGGGGCAACAATAACATCATCGCAAAGGTTTTCAAAAAAGGAAAACTGTCAAGGGAAAAGCTCGCTAATATTACCGATCTTGTTGGAATGAACGAGAAAATGGGAATTGACTGGGCAATCTTTCCGCATGATATCATCTACTATGACGAAGCCTGTACAATCCCCGCAGGGTTCATAGAGAAATATGTTAAGACTGACGAGAACCTCGATCAAAATCCACTCTACCTCGGTGATATCGACCTAACTGACAAATCATTTCAAAGCAAACAATCGACCGCCATTGAACTTGCTATTAAAATCGTGAGGCAGGTTTGCTATTTAAACAGCTACGGCTATTTCATTTCTGATTACAATACCGGCAATTTTGCTACGATTGCCAACAACGATAGAACGATTCAGATGTGGGATACCGATAGCTTTGGATTCAACAACTACTTCAGCGGTTACTGCGCCGGTTATCAAACTTCACGTGAATATGATACGTCAAAAAAACTTGGAGCCATAGAGTACTGTATCGACGCTCTTTATGTATTTGTATTCTCGCTGCTTTCGCTTGGAGATTCGCCAATTTCCGAGAATACCGGCAAATTCAAGTATGATAACCCTAATTGCGGTACGTTGTATAGAAAAAGCTTAATCCCGGAGAATCTGTGGACGTTGTTTACCGAGATATTCCGCGGAGGAAAAGTGCCTTCGGCTGAAACCCTTTTGGAGCAGTTGTCAGCAGCAAATACCGATTTAACTGACAACCCAAATAAGAATAGGACTTACGCGGAACTTCTTGTGCCGAGTCTTACGTCGAAACAGATTCAAAACCATGCGCCTTCTAAAATTCCTGAAACTGCCGGGGTGGTCACCTACAATGGAGATTCTGACGGCACCAGTGAAGAAAGAGAACCTGTTTCAAAATCTAGTTTTGTTTCAAAGGTTTTGCCCTGGCTGTTACTGCCCCTGCTGATTGCCGCATTTGCTTTCGCGGTGATCGAAGGAGGTGGATACTGGGATGAACTCGCATCCTGTATTGGCAAACAAGATTCAATCGGTAATCCGTCGTCAGCAATTACACTTGATACGGCCCTTCCAAGCCAGGTTATTGATTTGACTTCAGCGCCAACGGCGACGGCGACCCCGCATCCTACCGCGACACCGACTCCCAAACCTACCGCTACGCCTAAACCGACTGCTACACCTAAGCCGGTAATGCCTAATCTTATTGGTAAGACACAGGAGAGCGCAACATCCGAACTTAACAGACTCGGTATTAATTTCCAGGTTTGGTGGTATGATAAGGACTGTCCCAGTGAGCCATACTATATCATTGACCAGTCTGTTTCAGAAGGTTCAACCGTGGGTTCAAGTACAACCGTCAAGTTACAGATTAGCAGTGACCCCAATCAAAGGTATATCGACTATTACTCGTGTTCTCAAACGGATGATTGGGCAGAACTTGAATATTGGTATGTACACCCTCTCATGCTAGATTCGTACTACAAGGTTCGCAGTTTCCAAATTACTTTATACCTTGACAACATAGATTTCAACACCGGAACCCCATATGGAACCTGGGCTGTGTATGTTCACACGTCCTCGGGCGAATGGAAAAATGTTAAAGAGGTTAATATCTCTTCAAACACAACAACCATCACTGTTAGACTTGAAAACCCTAAAACAATTGATGGTATCGTTATGGAAAGACTATCAAGCGAACCATGCGATCATTCTATGTGGTTATCGTTGGATCTTCTCAGTATTACAAACTAAAGACAATCGAACAAACAGGCATTAATTCAAAAGGAGTGAGCATATGTTTACTAACAATCAAACCGGATACTATGGAGTTAGGGAAGATATCCTTCCCATGACAAACGCATCAAAACGTTTGCCAATAGTCTTCTGTCTGGATGTTTCTCCATCAATGGGATGGAAAGAAGGAAACAACAGTTCTTCTATCGAGCTTCTAAACGCCGCTGTTGCAAACTTTGTGCAGGAGCTGAAAAAAGATGCAAAAGCAAGGGCCGCTGCCGAAATTGCGTTTGTAACTTTCAGCACCAACATAGAGATGGACTCTGAGTTTGAGTCAATCAGCTCTATGAAGACTCCTACCTTCAAACCTGTAAGGAGAGGCGGAACACAAATGGCCGCTGCGGTTCTCAGATCCATTGAAAAAATTGAAGAAAGACGCAGACAGCTTGAGAACAGCGAAATCGGATATTACGCCCCTTTTATGGTCTTGGTTACAGATGGCAATCCTGATAAAAACGATGATCCCGCGAAGTATAACCGCGCACTCGCATTGGTGAAAAGTCATTGTGATTCACATATCGGGGCTTCCGAGATAATCGTTCCATTCATAATCGGCGTCGGTGATAACATTGACGCTGAAACGCTCAACAATTATTCCGCAGGCTTTACTAAAGGATATTTCCCGATCAAGGGCAATGCACACTATGCTCAGATTGAATTCAACAAGGTTTTCAAAATGATTGGGAACAGTACAAAAAAGAGTATCCATCTGAATCGTTCCGGCAGAGAGATTGTTCAGACCATTCAAACTGATATGAACGAGCTGTTGGAAGACCTGGCAGGGATTTAACATAATCCAGGATAAAAAAGTTTGGCACTCTATTAGATAGGAGGTCCGTTATGACAAAAGGCCACGGCATCATTAGACCCGCCGTCAAAGAAGACCGGCTCCCAGAAACAAATTCAAGCAAGCGTTTACCAATCGTATTTTGTTTGGATATCTCTCCATCAATGAGGCGGAAAGAAGAGGGCGAGGATTCGGCAATAGCTTTACTTAATGAGGCTGTACGACGCTTTATGGCTGAATTGCGTTCTCGTCCCAAAGCTCGAAGCGCCGCGGAGGTTTCATTCATTACCTTCAGTACCAACATAGTAAGTCGCATTGGCTTTACTCAAATTAAAAACCTGGATATCCCTGTGTTCACTACTGTAGAACGCGGTGGAACCAATATGGCTGAAGCGGTTGTCGAGGCAATTAACGATTTGGACATAAAACGGAATCAGCTCAAAAACTCTGATATCTCATACTATGCTCCTTTTCTTGTCATAGTTACTGATGGCAACCCAGATGATAACGACGATAAATCCTTACAAGCAAAAGCGTTATCTCTTGTTGAGCAACATTGTCACCAGGGAATAAAGCTTTCCGAAATGATCATTCCCTTCGTTATCGGTGTAGGGAGCAGAATCAATCCCGATATACTGAACAAATACTCTAGTATGTTTGCAAACGGGTTTTTCCATATCAAGGGAAACGGTACAGAAAAAGCAAGAACCTTTTATGAGGTGTTCGAGCTGATTATTAACAGCGCTTTCGTTAGCTTTAATACAAATCCGCAAAAAGCAGTAGAAGTTATCAAGACTAACATCAATCAACTGCTTGAAGACTTATCCGGTATCTAAGAATGGAGGTAACGTGTATGTGGAAAACATTTTCCTTAAAGCAAATAGGAACTTCCCACAAACAGAATAATACCTGCTGCCAGGATGATGTGCGCATCCGAGAAGATGAACAATGGATTGTTGCCACTCTGGCTGATGGGTTAGGGTCGCTTTCTCACTCTGAACTAGCGGCGGAAATAGCGACTCAAACTTTATGCGGCTTCCCACACACGATGTTAGAAAAAATCATTAACAACGATGCCGGCATTGAGGAATACATCGTTGAGACTGTTGCAGACGCGATCAAAGCGGAGGCTGATTCAAGAAATATAGACTATACCGCTTGTGACTGCACATTAGTATTTGTGGCCATCGATAAGCTTGGAAACCTAGCTACGGTTGGAAGACTGGGCGACAGTGCGGCGATAATCTTGCGCAAAACCGACTCAATTGTAATCAGCGACAGCGATCACTCCGCAAACGGCACAAATGCCGTTCTAGACTCGGAGGCTTTCCACAATCTGAATTTGATTTCGTTCAAAATTGAGGATGAAGATATAATTGGTTTCATTCTAACATCTGATGGTCTTGATAATGAACTCTACCTAAAGGGTTCCAGACATGTTCAAAGGATAGCAGGCCTCTATTTTAACGCCGTAAGTGTATCCAAAAGTGAGGAAGACTCAAAGATCATCATTCAAAATCGTCTTGCAAAGCTAACAGATGTTCCGGAGTCTTCCTACGATGATGATATCAGTATTGCTATCCTAAGCAGAATTGATTACCCCGTGGAAATGCCTGAGGATCCAACATGGCTTTGCAGTTGCGGTGCGAGAAACTATCTCCAAGAAACATACTGCCATAAGTGCCGCAAGGATTTCTCTATTTTGTATCAAAATATTCGTTTCAAAGAACATGGCGGCAAAGACGCCTTTTTTTCAAAAATAAACAAGGAGCCAAATGAAGAACGCCGTATAGTTGGATTGCCGCCCATCAAAAGTGAAACTACTCCTCAATCACAGATAGTTAATCCGGTTCAAAAACCATCGTCGAACCCTCCCACAGCGAAAATATCAACTGCTGATTCACATAATGACTCCTCAACAATAAATGAAAAATCCTCAATGCCAGCATCATCTGCTGAGCTCAACCTTCCCCCGATAACGGCTGGAAATCGGCAGAATAATTCTAAATCTAATAAACCGATTAAAACGAGCTCTTCAGGCAACGTTTCCATCAAAAAAGCCTTTAACAAGAAAGGCGTAAAAAGCAATAAAAGGCTTCGCATTCCAAGGGTGTTAACACACTTATTCCCGTTGTTGTTATGTTTGGTTGTTGGTTTATTTATGGGCATAATTCTTAAAGGCGCTTTATCTTCGAAAAAAATCAGCAATCTAAACTCGCAGATCAAATCACTTGAAGATGAAGTCAGTGAATTGTCTTCCGAGTTGAATACTAAAGACAATGCAAAAGACACGGTTGCTCCATCTGTTACCCCCTCGATTGAACCAACAAGTGTTCCAACCTCATTGCCGACAGAAACACCAGATCAGACTACGGAACCTTATATCATCCTCAGCGACGGAAGCTATTATTGGGGTCCGGTAACCGCGGGAATTCCCGATGGATTTGGAATGCAGCTAATTGGCGATAAATACTATATTGGGCTGTTTAATATGGGCTTAAAAAATGGTGAGTTTACTATAGTGGATTTGGATGACGATAACCACATTGAAACGGCTAGGTATATGAACGGCATATTAATCCCTACGACGTCCCCTTCTCCTAGTGATGAACCAAATCCAAGCACCTCTCCGGAGCAAAGCACCGAAAGCCCGCCCCAAGAAACAACTTCACCTGTTTATAATCAATACATCCTCACCCAAAGCGTGCGTCTTAGAGAAGAGCCAGGAATCTCGGGGAGAGTTATCCGCCTACTTGAAACAGGAACAACTGTAGAACTTGTTGATACTGTCGTTGTAAACAAAGATGATTACGATTGGGTACGGGTAAAACTATCTGATGGGGCTGTTGGTTGGATAATAAAATCAGCCATTGATATTCATTGATTCTATGATACTGCTTTACCCGCAAAGAGAATAGCAAAACAGTAGAAATCGGCTCCTATTAGTTGACTGCTCTTGTCCACAACATGGGATTTTGCACCTCGCAGACTGTCCATTTTCACGGGTACATAGAGAAAGCACGCAAAATGCACCCTCTGACCCCAAATGCACCCTCTCCGCTCAGAGGGTGCAAATGTATCAAGTATTCGGTATTACTCCATAATTGTTCTTAAAACAATCGTGACGCAATAAGCACAAACTTCTGCGGTGCATGCCCGGTATAGTAAAAAGGGTAGCAGGTAGTCAGCATGAGGTGCAGTCCCGAAATGAAGGGTACTCTCAATTCTTCGTCGGCATCAAGTATCCTTATCGATTCCACGGTATATTTAAGCACTGTACCATCTGCAAGCGTAACTGTGATCGTATCCCCGAAGTCGATGTCCTTGAGCACCTGGAAATGGTTACGGTTTCTATGCCCGTAGATGACGCAGACGCCTTCTTCGCCGGGATAGGCGGAGGTCTCGAGCCAGCCTGGAGTCTTATCAAGCGTTTCGTTGTCAACGCCGATCGACACGGGTATGTTTGTTCCAAGGATCGTCAGCGTGAAGGCTTGCCCGTAAACAGGCGAGGTATGCGGAGCGGACGTGGGCTTCGGAGTCGTTTTTGCAATCGGGGTATTCGTTACAACAGGACCGGGTATCGACGGCGTGGGGTTAGGCGAGTCGGTTTCGCGCGGGTCGATAGTCTTGCCGGGACTGTCGCCGGTATCGGGCGTTGCGGTAACGGGATCGTCGGTCGGTTCACCGGTCTGCGCTGCCTGCGTGGGAAGCGGGACCGATTAGTCAATAGGTTTGGTTCGTCTTCCGGCAAGGAAGCCGACTGTGAAAATAAGCGCGATAAGCGCGATGAGTGCTATAAGCAGCACGATAAATCTTTTGTTCTTCATAAATTTTCCTTTCATAATGAGATTTGCGCCCACCGGGTTTTCCGATGGGCGCGTGTTGTTTAGTAGGGTCTTCCGAACATGTAAATGGGATAGCTTTCGGTCGACCAGAGAGGGCGTATTACGACGCGGCCATTTGAACTCGAAGCTTCAATGACCTGCCCGAGGCCGATATAGATGCCGACGTGGTGGATCTCGTTCCACCGTCCGCAGCCCGAGCAGTCCCGTTTCTGCCAGAACACAAGGTCGCCGGGCTGAAGCTCGCTTTGCTCGACCTCGATACCGTGGGTATGGCAATAATATGCCTGGTCCGCGGCACATACCCAAAAGTGCGCGCCGAGCTCGGGATCGACCTGACTAATAGACCAACAAACAAGACCGGAGCAGTCGAACTTGTCGTCGCCCTTTGCGCCGAGCACATACGGTGCTCCGAGTTTTGTTAGCGCCATCCTGACCACATCGCCGCCAGTGGTCGCGGGCAGGAGCGCGAGGATATCGTTGAGGTTGGCGTCGCCGCTTACGTTAATACCCATCAGTCTCGCGTAGCAGGTGCAGTATTCCGGCTTCATCATTTCATAAAGGATCTCACGCTGATAATCGGTGAACTCGAAATGATCCGCCGCTTCCTTATGGATCATTGAGTGCTGATGCACGTACACGGCCTTAATCCACATCTCCTCTTCCTCGTCGTAACGTCCGTCAGTGGTGAGCTCGTACCAGTTCATCTCATAGAAGATATTGCGAATATAATCTATGCTTATATCCGTAAGCTCTATGACTTGGATCGGATCAACTCCGTCCGTAGTGCAGTAGACGGCGAAGACGGCAATAACGTCGTTCCAATTATTTACCGGGGCGTCTCCGTCTCCATCGCCTACATAGCTGACCATTAGCGCGTCGTAATTGCCTATGTCAATAGCGCAGGCATCATTCTCCATGCGCTGATGGTACTCGTCGTTTATCTCGGCTAAGGAGGAGATTCGTTATGGACTATACTGTACTGGAAGACAGTACGCTGTTTCGGGGAGTACCGGCAAAAGACCTCCGGGCATATCTGGAAGAGACGCCCTATCACATTCAGTGTTACGATAAAGAAGAGACGATCTTTCACCTGATGGATCCGGCATTCAGGATCGCCGTTAAAGCGCTGCACTCGATCGAAGCTGCCGGTAAAGCTTTGGCGGAACAGAAATCTGCGATGGATGAAAAGCGCGAGCACTACGCCAAAGCCGAAAAAGCCGAGTCCCTGCGCGGCGTAATCGACACTTTCGAAACTGCAGAAGGACAAGCTGAAACGAGAAAGAGGGTTTTGGAAGCTCAGCGGGCAAAACTGCCGGATACGGAGGCGGCGGCGGAAGAAGCAAAGCGCCGCAAAGACGAGCATGAACAAAGCTCGCCTGTTGAGGATCTCACAAAAAAGATCGGCGAATACGAGAAAAAAACCGAGATATATCGTGAATACAATGTGCTAACGGCTTCGTTTGTGACCTCAAAAGAGGAACAGCTGAAGGCGCAGACCGCCAACGACTCCGCAAAAACCGCGCTCGACAGCGCGACCAAAGCGGCAAAGGACAAAAAGGTCGATTTCGACGCGGCGGATGAAAAGGCCGGCGATTATCGCGACCGTTATTTTGCCGGTATCTATGGCGAGATCGCGCAGGAGCTTATCGAGGGCGAGAGCTGCCCCGTTTGCGGCAGCAAAAGCATCCTCGGCCTGCCGAAAAATCGGTTGACAGCGTGAGCAAGGAAGCGATGCAGGAAGCGCAGGATACGGCGGATAAAAAGAAAAAAGCATGGACTGCGCCGAAAAAGTGCGCACCGAAGCGGAGACCGATTTCAACGCGGCAGCCGCCATGCTCGGCGAAAAGAGCAGGCTGCTGGATCAGGCGCAGGCAAAGCTGGACGCCGCGAAGAAGAACCTGATCGAAGGAATCCCCGATGAAGGTACTCTTGAAAAGACGATCAAGGCGCTCCGTGCAAAGATCGATAAGTACAACGCCGAAACCGCTTTGCTTCAGGTTGCTCTGGGCGAAGCATCTGAAAAGCTGACCGCGCTGAACGAAAGCATCCGCGGCGCCGAAGAGGAGAGCCAAAAGGCAAACGAAGCGCTGAAGACAGCTTCTGCGGAGCTTGAAAAAGCCCTGATCGAAAGCGAGTATCCCGATATGGCCGCGGCAAAGGCCAATATGCTTTCCCAGGAGGAACGGCTGCAGCTGCATAAATCGATCGTCGAGTACGACACCTCAGTTGAAAATAACCGGCAGGATCTTGAAACCAAGAAGAACGAGCTCGGCGGCACGACCGAACCCGATTCGGCATTGTTCGATGAGCGTCAGAACGAGATCGATAAAGAAGCAAAAGAGTTTGCTGCAAGGGATGCGGAGCTGAGAACAAATACCGACCAGCTTGAGAAAAAGCTTTGCGCCTTGACCGCGAAATCCGAGCATTACAAGGCCAATATTCAGCAGGCCGAGAGCGATCTCGCCTTCGCGCGGAAGCTGCGCGGCGATACCGGCATCGGCATTCAGCGCTACGTCCTCGCGGTCATGTTCAATCAGGTCATCGCGGAGGCGAACCGGATGCTCGAAAACGTTCACGGCGGCCGCTACCGCCTGTTCAGAACCGATGAAAAAGGCGCGGGCAATAAGCGCGGCCTTGAGCTGAAAGTCTATGACAGCCGCTCTCCCGAAAACAAGGATGGCCGCGGCGTTGCCATGCTCTCCGGCGGCGAGAAATTCCTCGTTTCGCTCGCGCTTTCGATCGGCATGTCCGCGATCGCGCAGAAAACCGGCGTGAGGATCGAAGCGCTGTTCATCGACGAAGGCTTCGGCACGCTCGACGACAGCTCGATCAACGACGCGATGACCGTGCTCGACAGCGTCCGCAGAACCAGCGGCACCATCGGAATAATCAGTCATGTTCAGCTGCTCGAAGCAACGATACCCACCCATCTGGAGG
>JAEEGL016908407.1_pt1 | contig 11415 bp, 8 predicted proteins | sample 9134231 | NCBI WGS metagenome assembly JAEEGL01 (sample SAMN16246548, study PRJNA631951) | gut metagenome | biome: gut microbiome; feature: rumen; material: fiber-attached | host: Bos | place: Iran: Karaj | collected 2018-10
AGGGTGTCGTCCTCGCAGTGGGCATCGTGGACGAGGACGTCGTCGAGGGTGTAGCCATCCTTGCCAATCTCGACAACCTTCAGGCCGAAGCCCTGCTGCACGAGGCCGTACTCGTTGTTCTCGCCGAAGACGAGCTTCTCGCCGTGGCGCACGTAGATGGCGTTCTTGCGGCGACCCTCGTTGTTGTAGACAAGGTCGTGGCAGTGGTCGTTGAAGATGACGCAGTTCTGCAACACCTCGGTGACGGCGGCACCCTTGTGCTCGTAGGCGGCCTTCAGCACGGCAACGCTCTCCTTGGCGTCGGTGGCGACGCAGCGGGCGAAGAACTTACCACGGGCGCCGAAGCAGAGCTCAGCGGGGCGGAAGGGGTCCTCGACGGTGCCGTAGGGCGACGACTTCGAGACGAAGCCACGGGGGCTGGTCGGCGAGTACTGGCCCTTCGTAAGACCGTAGATGCGGTTGTTCAGAAGGATGATGTTCAGGTCGATGTTACGGCGCATGGCGTGGATGAAGTGGTTACCACCGATGGCCAGGCCGTCGCCGTCGCCGCTGATCTGCCAGATGCAGAGCTTGGGGTTGACAACCTTGGCGCCAGTGGCAATGGCGGCCGCACGACCGTGGATGGTCTGCATGGCGTAGGTGTTCACATAGTACGGCAGACGGCTGCTGCAGCCGATACCGCTGATGACGGCCATCTCGTGAGGGGCAACGCCGGTCTCGGCCATGGCCTTGTGGAGGGAGGCGAGGAAGAAGTGGTCACCGCACCCCGGACACCAGCGCGGCTGTCCTTTCTTGTAGTCAGAAGCCCCCCACCTGCTCCCCCCTTGGGGGGAGGGATTAATAGATTTGCTATTGATATTTGTTTCCATAATCATAAATGTTCTTCTATTGTTTCTATTACCTTGTTAATATCTCCTATTACCTCTTCATTTGTGAATCTGACGACTGTGAATCCTTGTTGTTCAAACCACTGCTGACGTGCTTCGTCGCTTTTCTGCTGTTCCGGCAAACTGTGGTAGCCTCCATCTATTTCGATCACCAGCCTTGACGGGATACAGACAAAGTCTGCTATGTAGTCGCCTATGATGTGCTGTCTTCTGAATGGTTGTCCTAATTGCCGTTCTTTCAGATACTCCCACAAGACGGCTTCGGCTTCAGTGGGCTTTTTCCTGTTTTCTTTGGCATAAGCTTTCAGCATTTCATACCAGCAGGGGTCGGCTGTCTTGAACTTAAAGTCCTTGTCGGTCATTCACGGTAGTTGTCGTTGCTGAGGTAACTATTCCTCCCCCAAGGGGGAGGTTAGGAGGGGGCCAAAAGCTTTTACCAGTTCGCTGACCACGAACGGTTGGCCCTTCACCTGGTTGAACTGGGCGGGCACGAAGCCGTCGACCTTGGAGCGGAGATAGGCAGCCAGCTGACCGAGGTTTTGTTCGGCGACCACCACCTTATTATATTTAAGGAGCACGTCGGCCGTGTTCTTCGGCAGCGGGTTGATGTAGCGGAACTGTGCCAGTGCCACACGGTGACCCTGGGCGCGCAGCTCCTCCATGGCCGAGTAGAGATGGCCGTAGGTGGAGCCGAAGCCCACGATGAGCAGGTCGGCATCGTCCTTGTCGCCCTCGACGACGAGGTCGGGGACGGGGATGCGGGCCACCTTCTCGGCACGCAGGCGGCACATCTCGTCGTGCACCTCGGGGTCGGTGCTGATGGCACCCGTGCGGCCGTCCTTCTCGAGTCCGCCGAGGATGTGGGTGTAGCCCTCCTGGCCAGGGATGGCCCAGTAGCGCACCTTCGTCTCCTCGTCGCGGAAGTAGGGCGTGTAGTGGTCCTTCATCTCAGGTGTGACGTAGTGGGGCTGAATCTTTGGCAGGTCGTCCATCGACGAGGGCAGGCGGAAGGCACCTGAGCCGTTGGCGACGAAGGCGTCGGTGAGCAGCACGACAGGCGTGAGGTGCTCGAGGGCGATGCGGGCAGCGTCGTAGGCGGCATAGAAGCAGTCGGTGGGGCTGGTGGCAGCGATGACGGGCATGGGGCTCTCACCGTTGCGGCCGTAGAGGGCTTGCAGCAGGTCGGTCTGCTCGCTCTTCGTCGGCAGGCCGGTGGAGGGGCCGCCACGCTGCACGTCGATGACCACCAGTGGCAGCTCGTCGATGACGGCGAGGTTCATGGCCTCGCTCTTCAGGCAGATGCCGGGGCCGCTGGTGCTCGTGGCTGCGAGTGCGCCGGCGAACGAGGCGCCGATGGCCGATGCGCAGCCGCTGACCTCGTCCTCACACTGCACGGTGATGACGCCGCACGACTTGTGCTTTGCCAGCTCGTGGAGGATGTCGGTGGCAGGGGTGATGGGATAGCTGCCGAGGAACAGGCGCAGGCCGGCACGCTCGGCGGCGGCGATGAGTCCGTAGGCCGTGGCTTTGTTGCCAGTGATGTCCATGTAGCGTCCGGGCACCTTCTCTTTCGACTCGATGCGGTAGGTGGCGGGCACGCTGCTGTGGGTGTTGTGCCCATAGTCGAAGCCGGCCTGAATCACCTTGATGTTGGCCTCGGCGATGGCGGGCTTCTTGGCGAACTTCTCGCGGAGGAAGTTGTTTACAAGCTTCAGGTCGCGGTTGAAGAGCCAGCAGACGAGTCCGAGGGCGAACATGTTACGGCACTTCAGCATGGCCTTGTTGTCCATGCCCGAGTCTTCCAGCGCGCTCTTCACCATCTGCGTCATGGGGCAGGCGACCACGCGGTCGGCATCGATGCCCATCTCGCCAAGGTAGTCGGCCGTCTTGAACTGGGCCTTCTCCAAGTCCTTGGGTCCGAACGAGTCGGTGTCGATGATGATGGTAGCCTGCGGCTTAGCATAGCGCAGCTGCGTCTTCAGCGCCGAGGCGTTCATGCATACCAGCACGTCGCAAAGATCGCCGGGGGTGTACACTTTGCCCGAACCGATGTGTACCTGGAATCCGCTCACACCGTTGAGCGAACCTTGCGGGGCGCGGATGTCGGCAGGGTAGTCGGGGAACGTTGAGATGCCATTGCCAACGGTGGCACTGACCGTCGAGAAGATGTTGCCGGCCAGCTGCATGCCGTCGCCGGAGTCACCAGAAAAGCGAACGACCACTTGGTCGAGCTCTTTCACTTCCAATTTTTCTGTCATAGATTATAGTTTGGATTAAGGTAATTGTTGTCCTATCAGCGTGCAAAGGTCGGAAACTTTATTGAAACTACAAAACTTTTTAGCGGAAAAATTGCCTTTATTCCTATTTTTATATAAAAGAAACGCCCATCAAGTTGGTTATTCAGAAAAAAAACGTAACTTTGCAAACACAAAAGAGCAAAACCACATTATGGAAATCATCAGAGACAAACATTTTGAGGGCGAAAGGCCACTGTTCGAGACGCATAACGTGCGACTGGAACGGGTTACGATTGGTGATGGTGAGAGTGCCATCAAGGAGTGTTCGAACATCGAGGCTGAGGACTGCCGCTTCTGGGGAAAGTACCCCTTCTGGCACGTCCACGGCTTTAAGATCAGCCGCTGTCAGTTTGACGTCGGCGCACGCTCGGCACTGTGGTACAGCGACAACCTCGACATGCGCGACACCGTCATCGATGCCCCGAAGATGTTCCGCGAGATGCACGACATCTACTTGGAGAACGTTGTCATCAACGATGCCGACGAGACATTCTGGCGCTGCCGTGACATCAAGGGCCGTGACCTGACGCTGCACGAGGGGACCTACCCCTTCATGTTCTGCGAGAACGTGGACATCGATGGGCTGAGGAGTGACTCGAAATATGTGTTCCAGTACTGTAAGCATGTTGTGCTGAACCGTGCCGACATCGTGACGAAGGACTCCTTCTGGGAGTGCGAGGACATCACCATCAGCAACTCGGTGCTCGACGGCGAATACCTGGCATGGCACTCGAAGAACGTGCGCCTCGTCAACTGCCACCTGCGCGGTGAGCAGCTGCTATGCTATGCCGACCACCTCGTCCTGGAGAACTGCACCTTCGACAAGGACTGCGACCGCGTCTTCGAGTACAGCGATGTGCATGCTGACATCCGCGGCCATATCGAGAACATCAAGAACCCACGAAGCGGCCACATCATCGCTGGCAGCATCGGCAGCGTCACCATCGACAAGAATATCAAGGCGCCCGCCGACTGCGTGATTCAAACAGTGGAGCCCTCGTTATAACGTTATAACGTCATTCCGTTATAACGACGGGCCTCGTTATAACGTTATAACGACATAACGTCATAACGACGCCTCGACATAACGTCATAACGAAATAACGTCATAACGAGGGCTCGACATAACGTCATAACGAGGCCCCGAAACAACAACAACCCCGAAACGAACAATGTCAAACTTCGATTTTAACACTCCCGTTCCCCGCCGTGGCACAGGCTGCGTGAAGTGGGACGAGCCCGTAGAGGGCATGACAAAGGAAGAGATGGCCGACGTCATCCCCCTGTGGGTGGCCGACATGGACTTTGCTGTGGCACCCGCCATCCAGAAAGCTGTGCGAAAACGTGCCGAACACCCCGTTTTTGGCTACACAGTGGTGGGCGACGACTACTACGATGCTGTTATCTCGTGGTTCCAGCGCCGCCACGGGTGGACCATCCAGCGCGAGGAGATTCTCTATACCACGGGCGTCGTGCCCGCCATGTCGGTGGCCGTCAAGGCGCTCACCATGCCGGGGGAGAAGGTGCTCATCCTCTCGCCCGACTATAACTGCTTCTTCTCGTCCATTCGTAACAACGGCTGCGAGGTGCTCGAGACCATTCTCAAGCCCATCATAGAGGGGCAATCTTCTGGTCAGTCACCCCTCGCTTGGGGAGAGGCCAGACGATGGGTCGTCGACTGGGATGACTTTGAGGCGAAATGTGCCGACCCGAAGACCACCGTCTTCCTGCTCTGTAACCCTCATAACCCGACAGGACGGGTATGGACCAGCGAGGAGCTGGAACGCATGAACGACATTTGCTTGCGCCACAACGTCATTGTCGTCTCAGACGAGATTCACTGCGAGCTCGTCATGCCCGGCCACCGTTTTCAGCCCTTTGCGGCTGTCAGCGAGGCCTGCCGCCGCAACAGCGTCGTGCTGAACTCGCCCTCGAAGTCGTTCAACATCGCTGGGCTGAAGACGGCCAACATCATTTGCAGCCAGCCAGAATGGCGCCGCCGACTGAACCATGTCATCAATGTCAACGAGCTGTGCGACCTGAACCCCTTCGGGCCAGTGGCGCTCGTCGCAGCCTATAACGAGAGCGAACAGTGGATCGACGAGCTGAACGCCTATCTATGGGAAAACTACCTGACGCTGTGCCGTTTCGTCACCGACCATCTGCCCGCCTTCCACGTCTGCTCTCTCGAGGGCACTTACCTGCCATGGGTCGACGTCTCTGCTTTGGGCATGCCTGTCCAGCAGCTCTGCGACCGCCTGCTCCGCGAAGCCAAGGTTTGGGTGAATCCGGGCACAATGTACGGCCCCACGTCCGGCGAGGGCTACATCCGCATCAACATCGCCTGCCCGCGAAGCCAACTGCTCACAGGTCTTGAACGCATCGCAACATCAAGCCTGTTTAAGACATCAAGAGTTTAGGACATCAAGACAACAAGACAAAAACAGTTGAAGTCTTGTTGTCTTGTTGTCTTTTATTATTCGTCTTGTTGTCTTTTACAATTTGTCTTGTTGTCTTGTTGTCCTCTTCTTCTTGATGTCATTACTCGAAGTAGAGGGTGAGCACGAACATCTTGGCGTGCGCACTGTTGACACTCTCCGAGAAGATACGTTTATTGATGTCCGTCAGCTCGTCGACGTGTTTCTTGTTCAGCACGTCGATGAGGCTGTAGCAGAACTTCAGTTCAGGAATCAGTTTGAAGAAAGGTAGATAGAAGTCGCAGCCGAAGCCCACCTCCAGCAAGGCGTCGTAACGTTTCAGCTGCAGGAAGTCCTGGTCTTTGCCCGACAGGTTGATCATGCCGTTCACGCCAGCCAGCATGTAGGGACGGTAGTTGTTGAAGCGCTCGGCCGAGAACTTTATTGTTGCCGGCAGCGAGATGTATGTGTTCTTCATGTCCTGCGTCTGCTCTGTCGGGTTGCCAGCGTCGTTCAGCTCCTTGAAGTTACGGAACACCAGGTGTTTCGAACCGAAGTGCATCTGTGGCGTCAGGCGGAACGAGAAGTGCTGGCTCAGGCGCAGGTTGGCCACCACGCCGACGCTGAACCCAGGGTTCCAGGTGTCGGCATCGCACAGCACCAGCTGCTCAGTCTCGCCGACCTCAGGCAGCTCCACCATCCGTGGCCCGATGTTCTGGAACTCAATGTCCTGCATGTTCAGACCTACGGACAGGCCGAAATGCAGGGGACGCAGGTCAATGTAGGGCTTGTTCTGGACCTTGCGCTCCTGGGCAACGCCACCAACGAACGTGGCGGCGAGTAACAGCATCGTAAAAAATCGTCTCATCTGTTTAAACTAATAACGCAAAACTTCGTACATTATTATATCACCATCTATTTCGACAAAGTATAAATTGCAAAAATAAATACCGAAAAATTGGTAGGATTCCCAAAAAGTTCGTACCTTTGCATCGCAAAAAGTAAGTAGCAGGGTAGAGTCGCACGGCTCGTTTCCTGGCACAGTGAGAAAGTAACATTATTAACAACCATTTTTTAATAACAAAACATTATGGCATACGTAATTGGTGACGACTGTATCGCTTGCGGTACCTGTCAAGGTGAGTGCCCCGTGGAGGCCATCTCTGAGGGCGAAAAGTATTCAATCGACCCCGATCTCTGCACAGAGTGCGGGACATGCGCTTCCGTCTGCCCGTCGGAGGCCATCAGCCTCGGCTAAATCTATTAGCCTTCATAAACCAAAAGCAGTGCGGGACGCCCAGCAGGGTGTCCCGCACTCGTTCTATCAGTAGGCTTTCTTCTAATGTCATCGCAGTTTCAAAAACCATTCACAACAGCGACAACCACCTCATTATCAATTGCTTTTGGTGAATGATTCGCTCATGAAACACTGTCTACAGATACTTCACCGAGCGTTGGCCGCCAATGTAGGGGCAGGCCTTGTAGGGGCCGCCAAGTAGGGGCTGCCAATGTAGGGGCCGTCAGTGTAGGGGCCGCCAGTGTTACCTCCAGGGTATGGGCAGGCCGCCAGTGTAGGGGCAGGCCTTGTGCCAGCCCGTTGGCCCGTCAGGGCCAGTGTTCGCGACAATGCCCATTCCCGACGTTCCGTCGCCTACCCGTTGCCTTTGTGCCAGCCCGTTTCCCCTTATCACTAATGTTCGCGGCAATGCAATGACGGTGTCCTACCTTACCTCCTCGCTTGGCTCTGCCACTTCGTTCTTCGAACAACTCTTTCATCAACTTTAAGCTTTAAACCGAATAACATCCTGCATACCCTGCATATCCTGCACGTGCAGGTTATGCAGGATGTTTTTATTTAATCTTTGACGCGAGATGATTCTCGGGTTTTACGATTCTATTCTCGGGTTTTGCGATCCTATTCTCGGGTTTTGCGATCCTATTCTCGGTGTTTACAATCGTAAGTATGGTGTTTACAATCGTAAGTATGGTGTTTACGATCATAAGTATGGTGTTTTCGTGTCGTAAGTATGGTGTTTTCGTGTCGTAAGTATGGTGTTTTCGTGTCGTAAGTATGGTGTTTTCGTGTCACTTCCCCCATAGTTTTCATGTCAAACACAGCTTTTTTCTGATCAATCCAAAAAGTTAATGAAGGCATGACTCCGAGATGTCCCTGACCTTTCTCCGAGATCTCTCTCACCTTTCTCCGAGATGTCCCTGACCTTTCTCCGAGAGTCCCTGACCCCATGCCACTTTTTTCTAACGCACCACCAGCATGGGAACCTCTAAAGCAAACCATTCACCGTAACCGACTATAAACCAGTCGTTTGTCCTGAACGTGAAGGTTTTTTATACAAGACATTACACCGTTGAATAGTTCGCCAGTGTAGGGGCAGGCCTTGTGCCAGCCCGATGCCCCCCCAAGGGGCAGTGTTGCCGCGAATGTAGAAATTACACTGGCCCTGACGGGCCATCGGGCTGGCACAAGGCCTGCCCCTACACTGGCGGCATTGCCCAGCATAGCTCTGTTAGCATACAAACACAACAGCAGCTACACTCCGCATACGGATGTAGCTGCTGTTGCTATCACAAACAGGTGTCAGTACCTGTACTTGTTCAAATGATTAACGATTAGTCCTCGTCGTCCCAGACGTTACCTCTGCGGGAATCGGCTGAACCACCTCCAAAACTCTCACTGCTGGTTTCTACACCGTCGAGGCCAGTGACAGAAGTGATGGAGTTTTGCATAAGATGCTGCATCTCAATCCTTGTCTCAGTGGTAATGGGCTTGATATATGCTTTCATTGTTTTTTCCTGTTTTTTGATTAAACAATTGCTTTCTTACTTCAGCACGACCTTCTTGCCGTTCTGGATGAACAGACCCTTCTGAGCGTTCTGCACACGCTGGCCCTGCAGGTTGTAGACGTTACCATTCTCCATCGTATCATTGCTGACACCTTCGATAGCAGTGGTCACACCGTCAACGACGAACTTCAGCGAGCGAGCCTCGCCAGGCTGATCGACCTGAATGTAAGCACGGTAGGGATTGATGGTGGCACCAGCTTCACCAACAGGATAAATCGTGTTGTTGCTCAGCACGTAGTTCTTCTCAGCGTTGGTAATCTCAGTTGCAGTATAGACACCAATCAGCTTAACAACCTCGCTGGCAACAGCATTCTGGGCAGCGGCTGCTGCAACCTCAACATTGCTCAGGCTAATCTCCGTAGCATCATTGGTAGAGCGCATCATGAATGGAACATTTGCAATACTTGAAGTGGCGTTTGTGAAGGCCAGTTCACCAGTAGAAGCAGTATAGCCATTAAGTACAGCAATGTTGTCAACACCACTCACTGCGAACGGATAGACAGCAGTAGCCCACTTGCCAGCGCTCAGCGTGCGAGTGATCTTCACTGAGGGATAGGTGCCGGGGGCATAAGTGGGAACAGAACCGTCGGTGAACTCAATCTCAGTAGCTGAGAGTATTTGCATGTCAGCCCATGCAATCTGTTGCTGACCTCCATCTACCTTATTCATCGCTAGAACATAATTACCTGCCGTTGTGGAAACAAAGTATCCAGTGTAGTCATACCAATGCTCTGCATTTGTATTACCATCGTTAGTAGCAGGACGGAAACCAGGAGCCAAGGCAATTGTGTTGTTTTCTGGATCAGTCAGCACGATGTTGGTAGTTGGGTTGTTGCCCCATCCACAGTACTTGAAGGTAATTTTATAAATCTTGCCGGCTTTGAGAGGCATAGTGTAGCCCGTTGTTTCACCATAAGTTGTATTGTACTTTGACATAATAGCAGTACCAATAGTTGTCATGGCTGCGTCACTCGTAGATATGGTATTCATGACACGAGTATTGTATCCGGTATTTGTCCAACCCAGCGGGTGAATGTAACCATCGGAAGCCTTGTCATCGGCTGTGTAGTCAGTCTTCCAAAGCACAGCGTTCACCTCAGCGGCATTGGCCGTCCATGTGGCATTCGTCAGAGCAGTAGTAGCTTCAACGACAAAAATGGCAGCAGTTGAATTGGCAAGTGTTTCTTTAGCAGCAGCAATTGCCTCAAGAGCAGCCACGTTGTTGTAAGGAGCATATTCCCCAGCTTCAAAACCAAGAGTATTATCTTCAGCGGCAGCGATAGCTTCGCTAAGAGCCGTAAGCTGTTCTGTTGTTGCTTCAACAACATCAGCAGTCTTCACGTATTTCACATTGCGGAAGGTTATCCAGCTTGCATTGGTGCTGGATACATTGAATTTGATATTCAACTTACCATCCACACCAATCATGCCTGTTGCCTCAAACTGGCCTTCATAGAAGCGGGTTTCGCCGATGCGTGTTCCTACACAACCCACAGCAACACCGTCATTCAGCTGGAAAGTGACACCAGTAGGAGCATTAGAAGCGTCAACACTCGTGTTGATGCCGAGACAGACCGAAGCGGTCACCTTATACCCTTCACCAGGAGTGAAGCCGTTTAATGAAGCTGTCAGGACCTTATCAGCCAGAGTTGCATCATCACCAGTCCAATACTCGATGCAAGGAGCTACAAAGTTAGGATTGCCCGAGTCCTGTATGGTTGACCATGTGTTAACATGATAAGTGCTCCAATCGCGTGGATTGACATCCCATGCGCTGATAAGGAAGTCATCAACGGCAGCAGTAGTACGCCAGCCAGTACCGAAGATGACACCATTAAGAGCATTAGCCTCTTCTGTCGTATATTCGGCATTGTTGAACTTGGTGATATAAGCGTTGAATGTGTTATATGCATCGGTTGTGTAGACATTAGTATTTTCAATAAGTGTATTCATCCGGTCAATTACAGCCTTAGCAGCGATATAAGCCTGTGCTTTCTGAACAGATGTTTGCAATGCTGCTACTGCAGCAGTACATTCATCTTCTTCCGTATATGCATTGTAAGTTGGTTTGTAAGTGTTGATATCGTTGGTCATAGCTTCAGAAACGCTTGTAGGTATGCCAGTCATATCAAGTCCCTCACCAGTCTCAATCAAACTCTTGATGGTGTTCTTATATGAAGCAAGGGGATCGCCAGTATATGACACTGATACATTCTTAATTTTCATCCAGTCAATCTTACCAGAGTATTCTCCTATCTCCAGAATGTTGTTCTTGACGATTACGGGAATAACCTTTGTTTCATAGGTTCCATCAGCCGAAAGATAGACACGCTCCTTGTTTGCATAAACATAGGTGGATGCAGCTGTACGGCTAAAGCCATCAATAGACACAGAATATGCTCCATTAGGAATGTCAGTCATGCGGAAATACATCTTTCCACTTAGCTTCTCGTTTCCCCAAGAATAGTTTTCCCAAGCTTTCTCGCTTCCTTCTGTCATTTGGCCATGATTACCAACACCAGCCGTTGTATACCAACCACCATTTGGCCAATCATTAGTAAAATTGGCAAAATTACCATTCACGACAAAGGTGGTAAGCACGGGGTTTTCAAGTGTAGCACTTGAAAAACCGCCTTGTGCATATTTTTCTGCAATCTTCAACGTAGTGATGGCGGCATCAACCTCGTTGAAAGTAGCGGTTTCGCTATCATAAACACTTTGTGCCTCAGCTACGGCTGCGCTAAGAGTTGCCGTCTCAGTGGCAGCAACAGATAAACCACTTGCGGTGGATATTTCGGTGTTAAGTTCAGCCTTGATGGCAGTCAAATCATTACCATAATACATGAGGCTTTTCGTTGCGATAGAGTGCCAGTTGGTGCCAACCTTTTCTTTTACCATGCCAATGGTCAGATTACCATCAGAACCAACATAGGCATTCACTGTGAAAGTCTC
>JAEEGL010553214.1_pt1 | contig 11414 bp, 5 predicted proteins | sample 9134231 | NCBI WGS metagenome assembly JAEEGL01 (sample SAMN16246548, study PRJNA631951) | gut metagenome | biome: gut microbiome; feature: rumen; material: fiber-attached | host: Bos | place: Iran: Karaj | collected 2018-10
AAATAGTATTGAAGGAGAAATAAAAACAAATAGTTTAAGTCTTCAAATAGAAAATATTAAAAATATTTTTACTGATAATAAAATAAATTATAGACAAGAAAAAAAGAAACTAGATAAAATAGTTGTAGGTAATTTAAGTTTTTCAAAAAATAAAAGAGGAAAAAATTTAAATAATATTAAATATAATTTAACATTTACAAATGGAATAAATAAATATAATAGAAAAACATATACAACTTTACCAAATATAAATTTAGATTCAGAAAGAAAAACAATACCTATTTCAAGAGTTAAAACTTTTCATAAATCTCATAATAAAATTTTAATGAGTGAACAAAATTTGTCATCATATGAAGAAAATTCATTTATGAAAGAAAATACAAAGAATTTAAGCAAAAGTAAGGGTTTTAGAATTGAGGATATTAATGAAAAGAGTTTTCATAGTTTTCATTTAAAAAGAATATTAGAAAAAGATGATATTTCTAAATTATTAATAGAAAAAAAATTATATGTAAATGAAAGTTTAAATTTAAATGATTTTAAAAAAAGTAATCATAAAGAACAAAATTTGAAAAAAAAAAATAAGGAATTAAAATTTGTAAATAAAAAACATCCAATTAAATTATTATCTTTTAATCCTCCTCCTTTAGTTGATTTTGATATTATAAATAATGAAAAATAAGATTCTATTTATGTGAAAAAATAAAATTATTATAAATTATATAAATTGAATAAAATTATTTTTGTAATTTCAATTAAACAAAATTTCATAGAATTAATATATTTTTAATTATTGTAATATTTAATTTAAATTAATAAATAGTTTATAAAAAATATTTATTATTATTATATTTATAAAATTTAATTTAAATAATACTCAATTTTTTTAATATATAAAAATGTTGTCATTTATACCAAAATTAGGAAGAACAATAGTTAACATAGGATATTTTGAGAATAATGGTCGATTAATATTTATAATATTATCAATTTTAGGAATACTTACAAATATAATTTTTGTAGTTTTATATTTAATTCGTATTTTAAGAGGAAAAAAAAATAAATTATCATCATTAGAAAAAATAATGTTAGGATTATCATTATCAGAAACAGGTATATCAATATGTTGGATGCTATCTGCATTTTTTTATTCATCAAATGTAAATATTAGACCTGATTGGGTTGATAAAGACAACCCAGATTTTAAAATTATTCCATCAAGAGGTGGTGTTAATTTTGGATGTTCTGTTATTGCAGATATTCAAATATTTTGTTATGTTATTGATTGGTTATTTATTAGTTTTTCTATTATTCAAGTTAAAGATATTATTTTAAATCCTGTTGAAGCTGTTTTAAATGCAAAAAAAAAAATAAGAAAATATTTAATATTTTCTTTTATATTAGGAATATTAGTTGTTATTGCTTCTGAAATAGGAATTTTATATGGTAAAAGTCCTCTTATTACTTGTTCTTTAAGAATTGATTTAACTAAAAGAGAAAGAATACATTATTTTGGACCAAATGAAAATGATAAAGAAACATATAAACCTGGTGAATTTGATTATATTTATGGTTATTTAAAAATTGGTACTGTTTTATTAATATGTTGTATTCCATTAGTAAATATTGGTTTGGCAATTTATAATACTATTAAAATTTATAGTGATCCAGATTTTGAAAATGATGAAGAAAATAAAAAATTTTTAAAACAATATTTTAAATATATTATTACTTATCTTATTTCATGCGTATTATTTTTTTCTTTATATATAATAGATTTATTTGTTAAAGTTAAAGGAAATGAAGATGCTAAACCAATAATAATAATGATATATTTTAAAATTGTATCAGTATTATTTTGTTTAACTCCTTGTATAGTAGGAATTATAAGAATTTTAACAACAAATTCTCTTCAAATATTTATTTCATCAATTTGTAAAAAGAAAAATTTAGTAGATATTAATCAAACAATATTACAAGAAGAAATTAATGAATTTGAATCAAAATCCATTTCAAAATTTGTATCAAATATTTATCTTTCAATTTGTTATTGTCTTTTACAAAATAAAGAAAAATTATTAATAGAAGATAATTTAACATCAAAAAATGCTTCTCAATCAATAGAATATTCAGTAACAAAAAAAGAAATTGTAGAAAATAATTTAGAAAATGAAGCATTAAATTTAATTGATTTTAAATGTGTAGAATTTGCTCCAATAATTTTTAAAAATTTAAGATTATTAGATGAAATTGATGATGAACAAATGATTACATCATTTTTACCTTCAAAAAATATAGAAGGAATAAAAGAAAGTGAAGGAAGAGGAGGAAGTTTTTTTATAACTACAGATGATAAAAAATATATGATTAAAACAATTATTTATGAAGAATTAGAATTAATTAGGAAAAAATTTATTCAAAATTTTGCTATTTATCTAAATAATAATAAAAATTCTATTATTGGAAGAATTTATGGTGTTTATAAAATTAAAACTAAAGCTAGTATATTAGCAGATAATGAAATTATTTTTATTATTATGAAAAATGTTTGTGGAGGATTTGAAAATAATATAATTAGAAGATATGATATGAAAGGAAGTAAAAGAGATAGAGAAGTTATAAAAAATAATATAGATCCTGGAAATAAAAAAGTTTTAAAAGATATTGATTTTGAAAAAATAGAAAAATGTTTATTATTACCTAGATATGATATTAAAAGATTAAATGAAATAATGGAAAGAGATTCTAAATTCTTTTGTGATTTAGGAATAATGGATTATTCTTTATTAGTAATTAAATTAGAAATAAATGAAGATGAAATGAAGTTTATATTTGGTAATGATCATAAAAATTATATTGATAAAGAAGTTAATGATATTAAAAATAATATTGAAGATGATTCAATATTTGTTAAAAATGATATTAATTTAGATTTTTGTGATAATAAAAATTACACAAATAAAATTAGATTTCCAAATGAAAAATATATTTCTTTAAGAAAATATTTTTTTCCATGTTTAAACACTAAATATATGTACATTATTTCAATTATTGATTTTCTACAATTATATAATTTAAAGAAAAATATAGAAACTAAATTAAAAAATTTAAATACTCAAATCGAAGATATATCAAGTGTTCCTCCAGATAAATATCAACAAAGATTTGAAAGATATAGTAAAGATATTACAAATAAAGATAATATAGTTTTGAAGATTAGAGATGAACAATTATAATAATGAATCATAATAAGTTATTAAATATTTCAATTAATTATTTAAAAAATTTAAATCCAGTAAAATTATGAGAATAAAATAATTTTTTATTTATAAAATAATTAACCTAAAAACTTAAGACGAGATTGTAATAAATTAACATTTGAATTATTTGAATCATAACCTAAATATTCTAATTTATATTCTTTAGAATAACTACATGAACGAGTATATCTCCAAGACAATCCATTTTTTTCATAAGTTTCAAAAACATGAGAAAGAGGAAGTTTCCCATCAAAAATACTCCAAGTAGCATCTAAAGGAATCCATTTACCATTAATTTGAGCAACAGTCCAAGCATGTCTACTACTATCAGGATAATTTAAAGCAGATTTTTTATTAAAACCATAACCAGTAGTATAAATTGCATTAATTCCAATACTTTGTAATAATGCATTATATAATCTTGTAAAATGTTCACATACACCTATTAAATTTGTTAATATTTCATCAATTGTCATTGATCTTCCTGCATAATTAATATCATATACCATATTATTATAAACCCATCTACCTAATACAATATAATCAGGTTCTCCTGATGTATCAGAAGCTAAAATTTCTTGTGCTTTAATTTTTGTTGCTTCTGTTGCTGTATATGCAGGAGTGATATCATTTGGTACATTCCAATCAAAAGAAATTCCAGTTGAAAAATCTGAGTCAATTTGATAAAATGCTTGATTAACATTATTTTGTCTTAAAACATAAGTATTGTTTATTTCTGCAATATTTTCACCATCTATTGTATTACCATGATTATTGGAAATTTCATAATATGAAAATTTATTATTTCCTCCTAAAAGATATTTTGGAATTGTAAATTCTGACCAAAATAATTGAGAGGAAGTTAATATTCCTTTATTATGATATTTCCATCCAACTGAATTAAGTCCAACTATAACAAACTCTGAAAGTCCTCCTGAAGGAACAATTCCTGACCATATATATTCATTATTTGAATTTTTTAAAATTCCATTTTTAGTTCCAATAATAGATAATTGATTATCAACTGTAACAGTCATTGATCCTGGATATCCTTGTCCAAAATATAATTGAACATTATCAAAACGATATAAATCAAAAAGATTTTCATTTTCAATTTTATATGTTAAAATAACATCAAGTTCTTCATTATTAAATAATTTGAATGTAAATTTAAATTGAGATGAACCAGTTTGAGTACATTCTCCTGTTTTTTTTTTAAATTCTACATTTAATAATGTATATTTTCCTGATTTCCCAAAAGAAATATAATATGTATTATAATATGAATTTGATGGTAAACCTTGAGCTTTTAATGTAAATGAATATGTTGTTTCTTCTCCATCAACTTTTAATTTTGTATTAATTGAAGTTTTTATTATTTGTAAAGATGAACCTGAACCTTTTAAAAGAGGTTTATTTAAATAATATGAATGAAATGTGGGTCCTGGTATTGTTATTATTGGTTGAGATGTTAATGATGAATAAATTAATAATATAAAAATTATATATGATATTGACATTTTATTAAATTAATTATGATATTATTTGATTTTATAGTAATTTTAAAAGTTAATCATTTTTATTATGATATATTTATTATTGATTTTTAATAAAATGATGTTATATTTTTTAAATATATTTTATTTTTTTTAATTTATAATTTTTAATTATTATTTCTATATATTAATTATCATTATAAAAAAATAAATAAGTTTGTTAAATAATCTATTCATTTTTAAAAATAAAATTATTTATATTTTATATAAAATAAACTTTGTGATTGATTTCACAATAAAATGATTCTTTGCCTAAATAAATTAGTAATTAATATTCTTTATTTAATTTATATTATTTTTATGATATATTATTTCTTATTTCATTATATTACTTGTATATAAAAATTGAATAATGAAATGTAAATGAAATTAATTATTTAATGCATATAATCATTTGTTCAATATTAAATCATATATATTGATTAAATCAAATAATAAAAATAATTACATATTAAATTAAATTAAAATGTTAATGTTTGTTATTAAATTTAATTAATTAGATTGTAATATTTATTATAAAAAATTTAGGTTTGTATAATAAATTATTATTTTTTGTTTTTAGTTTTTATTATTTCAGGATTTGCATAAATTGGTTGAAAAGTTTTTGAATGTTTTATTTCAATTTTTGATCTACAAAAAGGACATTCTTTTTTTTTATCAACCCATTGATCTAAACATATATAATGAAAAACATGTCCACATTTTAATTTTGAAATTTCTTCATTTAAACCAATACTACATAAACAAATTGGACACTGTGAATTTTCTAAACCAATTTTATTTAAATATTGTTGAGTCATAATTTCTTTTTTTATAGACATTTGTTTTTTAATTTTATTTTCATTTTGATTATTAAATATTTGTTTTGTCCTTATATTAGTTTCTCTTGGTTGATATTCATCTAAATATACATTAAATCTATTATTATGTATGTTATCATCATAAAATAAATTTCTTATATTATTTTGATTAAGTTCTTTTTTAAATTTAGTATTATTTAATTTTACTACATTATTTTGTGCTTTTTCTTTATTATTTGGATTTGAATAAAATTGATCAAAAGGATCTAATTCTTCAACATTAAAATTTATTTCTTTTGTTCTATCAACTTTTTCTTCTTCATTTATATTTTCATATTCAGAAGAATCTATTAATTGATTTAAAGGAATAGGATTTTTTTTCTCCATTAATTATTTTTTATTAATTGAAATAATTTTTGCAATTAATTATTATTTTAAATTTATATTTATAATTATTTAAATAAAAATATTATATTTATCTTCTTTTATTTATAGATTTAAATCAATATTTTAGTCTTTATTTGTTGATAAATTTTTATTATTAAATATTTTTTGTATTTTTCCTCACTTTACAAATATTTAAAACAATGAATTAATGAATATATATAAAATAATGAAAAAGTGAAATCAATATATAATTAAATAAATTTCCATATAAAATTCCTTTAAATTCAAGTGAGTTTCCATATATTCGAATATGAAAAACTTATTATTTCCAAAAAAAAAATAATTTTTTGATTTGAAAATCTCTTAATTCAAAATTGAATAAAATAATAAATTAAATTATTTATTTTTCATTAAAAAGAATTAAAATAAAATAATTTTTTAAATTTTATATACTTATTAACAAATTATATTAAACTAAAAAGAATTGTTATTATTTACTTATCAAAAAAGATTGATAATAAATTACTTACGTAAACCTTTTTATTATTTATTATTTGTTGAGAGGTTTATAAGAAATAATTGAATCTTTATTCCCTATATTATTATAAGTATTTTTTGAGAAAGAATTTGGATTACCATATATTGTTGAGGAATTAAAATTATCTATTAAATTATCAATTATAATATCTCTATCAGAAAAAGTTTTATTTTTTTGACAACAAACTAATTTTTCCTTTATTTATTATAAAATAATTATTTACAAAATACTCTTTAATTGCATTCATATTTGATATATTATTAATAAAACAATAATATTTATTTATAACAGTTTGAACATTTTAAATGAATAAAAATTTAAAAAAATAATAAAATAATTATGGGAAATTGTGGATGTGGAGGAAGAAATGCATTAGTTGTTATAAATTCAAAAGTAAAAAATTATCCAAAACCTGTTTATTTACCAATAATATTTTCATTAGAAAATACTCCATATAATGATATTAATCAAGTTTTAACAATGGATTTAGAATATTGTGAAAGATATAAAATTGGTGTTTTTTTTAATATTGATGAATCAAAACAAATATTTTATGATACATTTAAAAAAGAATGTGAAAAATCTTTTAATGATTTAAATTCTTTAATTGATTATTCAAAATATATAAAAAAATCTTTTCCTAAAGAAGTAAATTATGATGATATTGATAATTTTGTTCATTCAAATAATATTTTAAAAATTGAAAATTTAAAAGAAGATGAATTAAATAATCATTTAATTTATTGTAATAATAATATTATAAGAATTGGTTTATATCATAAAAAATTAAAAGATATTGAATTAAGTATAAATTTTTTAAAAGAACATCCAAATAAAGAAGTATTAAATGAAGAATATATTAAAAAATGTAAAAGAATAATTGAACTTGATGTTTATAGAACTTATCCTTCAAAACCAATTTCATATAATAATATTTATAGTTGTAACTTTCATTCAATTTTATATGAAATGACTTTAAGAAATCAAGTATTAAGTTATTTTCAAGGAATGAATTTTATTGCAGGATTTATTTTAATGATTTTTGGAAATGAAAGAGATATTTCCTTCTATTATTTTACTAAAATATACTCTTTAAAAAGTAAAATATTTAATTTAGCATTTGAAGAAATTTATATTAATGAATTTAATTTGTTAAAAAAATATTTTGATTTATTTAATAAAAAATTAAATCAGTTTTTTCCAAAAATTTTAGAAGTTCTTAAAAAAATTGATATTATTGAATATATTTGGGTTGGAAAATGGTTTCAACTTTTATTTTTAACAAATTTTAGTTTTGATTTAATCTTAAAGTTTTGGGATATTATATTAGCTAAAGGATTAGATTATATGGTTGGAATATCTTTAGCAATTTGTGAACTCTTATATCCAAGAATTGTAAAATGTGAAGATATAGTTTCATTTAATGAAGTAATTAATAATGGAAATGTTATATTAGATAAAAGTGAAGAAAAAAAATTATATAAAATAATTTTAAATGATATAAATACAAATAAATATAATTTATTATAATTTGTAAAACTAATTATTTAATTTATTAATTATAATTACAATAATTTTTAAAATAATATCAAAAATGAGCAAAAAAATATTAATACTTTTTTTCATTTTATTAATAACATTCATAGAAACAAAAAATGATTATATTTTAAAACAAGGTAGTTTTTCAGATGATAAACAAAGTCATTTTACAGGAATTTTACAATTTAATTCAGAAAAATTTAATCCATCTGATTATAATATAAATTTTAATAATGAATCAAATATTATACCAATAAAAGAATTAAAATTAGAAATAGATTTAGAATGTGATTCAACAGTTCATATGAAAATAACAGACTCATCAAATAAACGTTTTGAAAATGATTTAATCCCAGATCCAAAATATTTAGAAAAAATTAAAAATTGTAAAAATACAAAATCATTATCAGATTTTGGTTTTACATTCACAACACAAGAAAAAGAAATATTTACATTTAATTTAAAATCAAATAATACAGAAATATTATCATCAAAAGATGCAAACTTTCTATATTCGGATTTCTTCATTGCATTAAGTTATCATTTAACATCAAATGATATTTATGGATTTGGAGAAAGAATGCATGAATTTAAATTAGGTGATGGTAAATTTACATTATGGCCAAATTCTTCAATTGGAGTTCATTATGATCCTGGTAAAGGAGGAGAAAATTCATATGGTATTCAACCAATTGCATTACATAAAGTAAATAATGAACAATTTTTAGGTATTATTTTTAATAATATTAATGCTCAAGATGTTTATATTAAAACATTACAAGAAAAAAAAGTTTTATTAGAACATACAACAATTGGTGGTATTATTGACTATTATTTTTTCTTAGGTAAAAAACCAGATGATGTTCTTATTAAATTACATAATGTTTTAGGTAATTCACCAATTCCTCCTTATTGGACATTTGGTTTTCATCAAGCTAGATTTGGTTATAATTCAACTAATGATTTAAATAAAGTTTTAAATAAATATATTGATTTTGAATTTCCTGTTGATGGTTTTTGGACTGATATTGATACTTTGAGTAATTATCATATTTTTACTTTGAATATTACTGCTTTTGGAGATTTACCTATTACTATTAATAAAATACATAATAATAATTATCATTATATTCCTATTGTTGATATTGCTTTTCCACAAAGTGAAGATGATATTTTTTATGTAAAAGGTCATAAAGAAAATGCTTTTATGTTATCTAATTATACAAAAAAAGAAATGGTTATTACTGTTTGGCCTGGAAAAAGTGTTTTACCTGATTTTTTTTCAATTAATGGTATTAATTTATGGAAATATGGTATGGAAATATATAAAAAAATTATTGATTATGATGGTATTTGGTTAGATATGAATGAACCTGAATTATTAAAAGAATTAAAAACTAATAGAGGTGAATATTTAGATGATGATAATTATGATCCAATATATAATAAATATGAATATATTCCTTATATTCCAGGTTATAGAGAAAAAGAAAGATGTGATATTCGTTATGGAACAATTAGTGAAAATTCATATAGTACACAATATAATGAAAAAGAAAATAAACATTTAATATCATATAATATTAAACCACAAATTCCAGTAATTCAAACTAAAATAACATATGAAAAATTATTAGAATATAAAATGAGACCATTTATATTAACAAGATCTAATTCTTTAGGTTCAAATAGATATGCATTTCATTGGTTAGGTGATAATGATTCATCATATTTAAAAATGAAAAATGGTATAGAAGGAATATTTAATTATCAAATATTTGGTATACCAATAACAGGAGATGATATATGTGGAATGTGGGGTAATTCATATGATGCTTTATGTGCAAGATGGATGGCTTTAGGTGCTTTTTTCCCTTTTAGTAGAAATCATAATGATAGATTTAAAACTCCTCATGAACCATTTGCTTTTGGTATTAATTCAAAAACTTTTAAAATAAGTAAAATTGCTTTAAAATTAAGATATTCATTAATTAGATATTATTATACTAAATTATTTAAAGTTTCAATAAATGAAGATGGTTCATTTTTCAAACCATTATTTTTTGAATTTAATAATGATGATAATGCATATAAAGATTATAATTCTAGTGTTATTATTGGAAATGATTTTTATTTAATACCACTTTTTAAAGATGATGAACTAGATATTCAAACATATTTTCCAAATGAAGATTGGAATGAATTTCCAAATGGAAATAAATTTATGATTTATGATAAAAATAAAATTGAAGGTGAATATAAAAATCTAACTGGAAAATTTGATAGAATTTTATTATTTTTAAGAGGAGGTAGAATTATTCCATATCAAGATACAGAAAAATATACAATTAAAAATACTTTTGAATTAAGAAAAAGACCAATTGAATTAATAATTAATCCTCATTCTGATACACATTCTGCAAATGGATTTTTAATTTTTGATAATGATGATATAAATGTTTTAGAACAAAAAAATTATTTAGAAATTGAAATGAAATTTAATAATAATAAAATGACTTTTGATATTAAAAATGAAATGAAAGAAGATTATAATTTTGGAGGAGATATTTATCTTTCTAAGATTAATTTTTGGAATATGGATTATTTAACTAAAGAAGGTAATTTTAATATTTTGAAAATTGAATTAAGAAATAGAAAAAAAATATATATTAAAGTTATTCATTTAAATGATGAAAAATATTTTGTGGATGCTGAAAGATATAAAATAAGATTTGATCAAATTTTAAGTTTTACTTTAGATAAAAGTAACTTTAAGTTTTTAAATATATTTCAATAAAAATATTTAATTAAAATTAAGAATTTTTGTAATAAATAAATTTAATTTAAATTTCCTTAATTTCAATAATATCAATTGATTTAAAACTTGGAATTTCATTTTGAATATCTCTTTTAATAGAAGATAAATCAAAATCTTTTTTATGTGACATTGTTTCAATAACAGCAAAAATTTCTCCTGTTTTTTCATCTCTAATTGGTTTAACTATAGTTCCTCTTGGTAAATAAATTTGACATATTTGATTTAAAATGTTAGAAATTTGTAACCAATTATTTTCTTGTTCTAAATCAAATCTTATATTTATTGAAACTGAATATTCTTTTAATTTTTTGATTTTATTATTATCAATTGGTATTTCCTTACTTATATTTATATTTTCTTTATTATCATTTTTTTCATTTCTTATTTTATCTTCTGATAATTTAATATATTCTGCAAAGGAAGAACCTTTATCTTTTCTTTTTGATAATTTCCAATTTCTTCTCATTCTTTCTAATTCATTTGCCCATTTAAATATATTAGGATATTGATTTGTAT
>JAEEGL010827926.1_pt1 | contig 11414 bp, 9 predicted proteins | sample 9134231 | NCBI WGS metagenome assembly JAEEGL01 (sample SAMN16246548, study PRJNA631951) | gut metagenome | biome: gut microbiome; feature: rumen; material: fiber-attached | host: Bos | place: Iran: Karaj | collected 2018-10
CGACCAGATGTCGTACTGGAGCCCGAGAAGTTTCCCTACGGCAGCGGATTCTTTTGCCCTTCTGGCAGAGATCTCCTGCGGGGAAAGAATGTGATGCCCGCCGCATCCGTTGCAAAGCGACAGAAAACGGACCTCATAGCCGAGTCTTACGTACTTCGCGGCCAGTCCGCCGCAGCGGAATTCATTGTCGTCCTGATGTGCACCGACCATCAATACTCTCATTCTGAAAGCTCCTTTCCCGGCAGCTGTTACAGCGGAGCGTTCCATTCCGCTCTGCGAACAGCATGTACAGTAAATACCTAAAAACAGTATAACCGTTTCCGGTACTGCCGCAAGTGAAACTGTGTATAAAGGCTTCCGCCGTGAGGTAAGAAAAAACTCTGAAAAAGGCACCGCCGGCCCCCAGGGCCGGCGGTGTTTCATGTTATAGGGAGGGTCCTATGGATCATTTCCCGCAGTAGGCCTTCGCGATCTGCGCGGCGAGCCGGGCGTTGTTGAAGACCAGCTGGATGTTGGAATCCAGAGAGTCGCCGCCGGTCAGCTCCTTGACCTTGGCCAGCAGGAAAGGCGTCGTCTCTTTGCCGTGGATACCGGCCGCATTGCAGGCTTCGATGGCTTCTTCGATCGCGCGGTTGATGACCGCGGGGTCCATGGAATACTGTTCAGGGATCGGATTCGTGACGAGCATGCCGCCCCGGAAATCCAGTTCGTTCTGCGTGCGGAAGGCGCGCGCGATCTCTTCGGGCGTATCCATCCGGTAGTCCACGCGGAATTCGGACTCTCTGGTGTAGAAGGCGGGCAGCTTCTCCGTGCCGTAGCCGATCACCGGTACGCCGTGGGTCTCCAGATACTCCAGCGTGAGCCCCAGGTCCAGAATGGATTTGCAGCCCGCGCAGACCACGAGCACAGGCGTGTTGGCCAGTTCTTCCAGATCGGCGGAGATATCCATGGTCACTTCAGCGCCTCTGTGGACACCGCCGATTCCGCCGGTCGCGAAGATCCGGATGCCGGCCATGCGGGCGATGATCATGGTGGTGGTGACGGTGGTGGCGCCGTCTTCCCCGCGGGCGCAGAGCACTGCAAGATCCCGGCGTGAAGCCTTTGTAATGGCAGAGCCTTTCCTGCCGAAGTATTCGATCTCGTCAGGCGTGAGACCGGCTTTCAGACGGCCGCCGATGACGCCGATCGTGGCCGGCACCGCGCCGTTTGCCCGGACGATCTCTTCGACTTTGAGGGCGGTCTCCACGTTCTGCGGATAGGGCATTCCGTGGGAAATGATGGTAGATTCGAGTGCGACGACCGGCCTGCCTTCGGCGACTGCTTCCAAAGCTTCCGGTTTGACGTCGAGATAGGGATTCAGCATAGGTTTATTCTCCTTTTCCGAGAGAGGTGAAATCTATATATTGATACTCGAACAAATTATATCACAGCTCTGATACTAAATAAAGGATTTAGCTGTTCAGAAAAATGTAAGTTTTTTAGGTCTGGCTACTGGTGGAAACACATATCATATGTTATACTGACACAGTTTAGGTGGGTCCATCTGAGCGATTTCTGAAATGCAGCGGAAAGGGAAATGGGCATGAAGAAACTGCTGAAGAAATTATCGGCTTTTTCAGTCGGTCCTGTTGTCGCTGCGCTGATCGGATTCATCACCGTTCCGGTCATCACCCACATCATCTCAAGAGACGAATACGGACGGGCCAGCATGTTCACCGTGGCCCAGAGCGTGATCTCCATGGTGCTCTACCTGGGACTGGATCAGGCATTTGTCCGTGAATTCAACTCGTTCCGTTCCGAACGGGGGAAACTCCTGAAAAATGCAATGCTGCTGCCGATCGCGCTGTCCGTGCTCATCGGCATCGTGATCGTCGTCCTGGCGCCGTGGATCAGCCAGCTTCTTTTTGATACGAGGACGGAGATCCTGCCGGTCGTCGGGCTGGCTGTGATGCTTCCCTTCATGGTCATCTATACCTTCTCCCTGCTCAGTATCCGTATGCAGGAGAGGGGACTCCTGTATTCTTTCTTCACCATCGGCCTGAAAGCGCTGACGCTGATCATCACAGTGCTTCTGCTTCTTTCATATGAGAAGAGCTTTAGGAGCGTGGTCCTTGCAATCGCATCCGCAGAGATCCTGAGCGGCATCATGGCCGGCATCTTTACCTTTGCCGAGGCGCGGAGGCATCATTTAAGCGCGCCCTTTGACCGGGAACTCTTAAGACGTATGCTGCGCTACGGCATCCCGCTCATCCCGGCGGCGATCCTGATCTGGGTCATGTCTTCCATGGACAAGGTCATGCTCAGGGCGCTGACGACCTACGGTGAGCTGGGTCTTTATGAAGCGGCCTTCAAGATCGTCAACGTGCTGGGCGTCGTCCGCACCTGGTTCGTGCTGTTCTGGACTCCGGTCGCCTACCGATGGCACGAAGAGAAGCGCCCGAACGCCAAATACACCTGCGTCATGAAACTGGTCACGGTGCTGATGACCGGCGTCTGCATGATGCTCCTCCTCCTGAAGGACGTGGTGGCCTGGGTGCTCGGAGGCAACTTTGCCGCTTCCATCTACATTTTCCCCTTCCTTCTGCTGCACCCTGTTATGTACACCATGTCCGAGACGACGGCGCTGGGGATCAATTTCAGCCGCCGCACGGCTTTCAATATCGTGGTCGCTGCGGTCGCAGGCATTTCCAACGTAGCCCTGAATTATCTGTTCATTCCGATCTGGGGCGGCAAAGGCGCTGCCATCGCGACCGGCCTTTCGTATCTGGTCTTTTTCTGGGTGCGGACGCTGATCTCCAGGCACTTCTGGTATCGCTTCCCGCTCAGGGGACAGATCCTGTATTCGCTTCTGATCATCGCAAACTGCGCGGCGCACTCCTTCATCGAGAAGGGGCCTGTGCCTTATGTCGTATCGGCTGCGAGCATTGTCCTCATCGCAGTCTTCGTGATCCCGAAACTCAGGTCGTATAAGGAGATCCTGACCGCCGACGATGCCGGCAAAGAGGAGGCAGGCGGATGAACATCCTTGTCATGACCCATTCCCAGGCCAAGGGCTTCATCACGACGCCCTTCATCGACGACCTGATGAAAGCCCATGTGAAGCGCGGATGCCGCGTAAGGGCGATTGTTGCCGTCCCGCAGGGCAAGGCCAACCGCTTCGACAGGCGCATCGGCAGGACCGTCGTCCGTGAAGGACATAACGGCGTGGAGTACGTCTTCGTGCGTTACATTTCCCTGTCCCGCTACGGCGAAAAGGCGTTCAACGTCCGCTCCTTCACGAAAGTGCTGGGGAAGCATCTCCCGGAGATCCTTGAAGACTTCAGACCGGATATCATCCATGCCCACACCGTACTTTTTGACGGACGGGTCGGACTCTGGCTCAAGGAGCATACCGGGGCGCCGCTTGTCGTCACCACACACGGCGGAGACATCGTGAAACCCCTCCGGCGCGGCTGGGGGAGCATTTTAAAAGAGACCTGCGACAAGGCCGACGCGGTGGCCGCGGACAGCAGCGCCCTGGGCCGGAAATGCGCGCTGTTCCACGCGGAGAAAGAGGCCGTCCCGGTGACCCTCGGCTACGCGTCGGATACGGAGATCCCTGAAGTCGAAAGAATCCCGAAACGGCTGATCCAGGTCAGCGGCTTCGTGCCCTCGAAGCACATCGCCGTTACGATACAAGCCTTTAAGATCCTTCACGGCGAAGACCCGGAATACCAGCTCTTCCTCATCGGCGACGGACCCCTCCGTCCGGAAATGGAAGCGCTTTCGGCCGAACTCGGCGTCCGGGAATCCGTGCATTTCCTCGGCCGCATGCCAAACGCCAGAGTTCTGGAGGAAATGGCGCGGTCCACCTATTTCGTCATGGTCAGTTCGCCGGAAGGTCTCGGCGTCGTCTACATCGAAGCCATGTCTCAGGGCTGCCTCGCCATCGGTACGATCGGCGAAGGCGTCGCGGACATCATCGAAGACGGCGTGAACGGATACCTCCTCCCGGTAGACCGGCCCGACCTCATCGCCGACCGCATCAGGGCCTGCGAACAGGATCCCGCGCTGCGCGAGCGCCTCAGCGCAGCCGGACAGAAGAAGGCTTCCGGACTCACCTGGGAGAGAGCCGCGGAAGAATACGAGAAACTGTTTCGGAAGACGATAGGGCAGTAATTCTGAAAATAAATGATTGTACCTGATCGGAAGGTGTGCTAAACTGAATTTATCTTTAGGCGGAACAATAGACTGTCTGGCATCAGACAGATCCGGCGCGTATGTTTCCGGGATATGACCGACAGTGATTCGGAATTGATTCGGATTGGAAAGAGAATATGAATAAGACTTTTTACGGAGACTTCATCGAACCAACAAGCATGCCTTTCCGGGGCGGACAGCCGGTTGACAAGTCAACGCTGTCGGACCAGTCGACCGGCAGAACATTCCCGGGAACTCATGACAGATCCTATTCGCATGGAAACATACTCGGCATTCAGGTGGTTGTCGTTTCCAACAATGGAACGCTGAACGAACTGTACATTCCGTATGATTCAGACGGCATCCATGAGATCAAGGTGAATGGCGGGAAGGACATCCTTCTCTCTTTCCAGAAGAAAGACGGAGAGTGGAAAGTCTTCTGCGGTGCCGGCGTCATGTTCTCGGACAACAGTATCAGAAGGAGCGCGGTTCAGGGCATCCCGCTTTCGGATTGTTCTTTGTATCATCTGACCAGTCAGTCTGACGGTTATTATCTTTATACAGAAGAAGTCAACAAGGAAGCCGTCATCCGCCATAATTACTCGGTTGAAAAACAGCGCGTGATCTCCATCGGACGCGCTGATGACTGCGGCATGAAGATCCGGAGCGACTACGTGTCCCGGCATCATGCGGAGATCTACTGGGATGACCTTGGATGGCGGGTCCGTGACACCAAAAGTACCAACGGCGTGTTTGTGAACAACAAAAGGATCGATGATGCCCGCCTGAATTACGGCGACAGCATTTTCATCATGGGTCTGAAGATCGTCGTCGGATATGGCTTTATCTCGATCAATGACGGGAATAACCGCGCCGACATTCTGTCTCCCTTCGTCCACCTGATTACTGTTGAAAAAGACGTCAATTATACCTATCCGCCGAAGGGGGGGGCTTCCGAAGAAGGGTTCTTTAACCGCCTGCCCAGAGAAAGAGAACTGATCAAGGCCGAACCGATCGTCTTCGACAGCCCGCCTCCATCCATGATGGGCAACCAGGTTCCGTTTGCGCTCCGCATGGGCAGTCCTGCGCTGGCGGGCGGGAAAGCGCTTCTGACCGGCAATTACCTGTCGGCAGTTACCAGTATGGTTCTGCCGTTCCTGACGCAAGGCTTTTCCGAGAAAGAAAGAAAAGAATACGAGAAGCAGCGCGTCGAGAAATACAAGGCCTATCTGAACGCGAAACGGCAGCAGATCGGCATGGAATGCACGGAAGAGAAGCGGATCCTGGAGATCACTTATCCGGAAACCGGCGTCATTGCCACGTGGCCGGACACGAAACGCCGCCTCTGGGAGCGGAGAAACGTCGACGATGATTTCCTGACGGTCCGGATCGGGCGGGGCGATTATCCGATGCTGGCGCCCTATGACTGCGACGCGGAACGCTTTAACGTTGAAGAAGATGAACTGGAGAAGGAGATGCGCAGCATCACCTCCTCCCCGGCGTGGCTGAAAAACGCGCCGGTACTGGCTTCTCTGACAAAGGACTATGTATGCGGCATTCTGGGCGAAAGAAAGCAGATCCTGAGCTTCGTGCAGAACATGATCCTGCAGATCACCCTGACACACAGTCCGGATGAAGTGAAGATCATTCTTCTGTGCGACGACGCGGATGCCAAATACTTTGAGCCGTTCCGTTTCCAGAAGCATATGCGCAATGATGACTTCACCATGCGTTTTATGGCGACGAACATTGTCGAAGCGGCGAGGATCAGCGGCTATCTGTCAGAACAGGTCGAGGACAGCCTGAACAAGAAGATCGAGCTTACGAAGATCCTGAAAGAAAGAGCATTTTACGTCGTATTTGCTCTGGATAAGAAACTGTATGACGCGGTGGAAGCCCTGAAAGACGTCCTGAAGCAGGATGACTGTGTCGGCGTGTCGGTCATTGCAGGATTCCCGGAGCTGCCGAAAGAGTGCACGAAAGTCTTCCAGCTGAAGCCTTCGCAGAACGTCACGACCTATATCAAAGAGCCGGACCATTACCGTGAGACCTTTACCGTCGATGTGGTCGAGGAGCACAGGAAGACCGATGCACTTCTGAAAATGGCCAGCATTAATGTTCCGTCCAGCTCTGCGGCTTATCTGCTGCCGAAGACGGTGACCTTCCTTGAGATGTTCAACGTCGGCAAGGTGGAGCATCTTGCGCCTTTGAGACGCTGGGCGGAGAACAACCCCGTGAAGTCACTGGCTGTTCCGGTGGGTATCGGGACGGACGGCGAAGTATTCATGCTGGACCTGCACCAGAAGCGCCAGGGACCTCACGGTCTTGTCGCAGGTACGACAGGTTCCGGCAAATCGGAGTTCCTGATCACCTATATTCTCTCCCTTGCGGTCAATTTCTCACCGAACGAAGTGGCCTTCCTTCTGATCGACTATAAGGGCGGCGGACTTGCAGGCGCATTTTCCGATGACATACAGAAACTGTATCTGCCGCATGTCATCGGCACGATCACCAACCTGGACGGCGCAGCCATCCAGCGCTCTCTGATCTCGATCAATGCGGAACTGAAGCGCCGCCAGCGTGTGCTGAACGAAGCGAAGAGCATCACGAACGCAGGCACGATGGACATCTATGATTATCAGAGACTGTTCCGCGCAGGAAAGCTGTCCAAACCGATGCCGCATCTGTTCATCATCTCCGACGAGTTTGCAGAATTGAAGGCACAGCAGCCGGAATTCCTGAATGAACTGATCAGTACGGCCCGTATCGGCCGAAGTCTCGGCGTGCATTTGATCCTGGCGACTCAGAAGCCCGGCGGCGTGGTCAACGACCAGATCGTGTCCAACACCAAGTTCCGCGTCTGTCTGCGCGTTGCGGACAAATCAGACAGTATGGACATGCTGAAACGTCCTGAAGCGAGCGAACTCCGCGATACCGGACGTTTCTATCTGCAGGTCGGCAACAACGAGTATTTTGCCATGGGACAGTCCGCGTGGTGCGGCGCCCCCTATGAGCCCTCAGATGAACCGCCGAAATCCATTGACGAGAGCATTTCGGTCATCGATCCGACCGGCCAGTCGGTGCTGACGCTGAAACCTGAGGTCAAGAGGGCCAAGTCCGAGGTCAAGCAGCTGGTTGCGACGGTCAAGATGCTGGCCGATACGGCGGCCCATGAAGGGATCGCCATGCAGCGGCTGTGGATGGAGCCTCTGGAGAGCAGGATCTCCGTTGAAGAACTTGAACAGAATACCGGAGAACTGCCGCCTTACAGCGTGCTTGCCGGTATCGTGGACGATCCGGAACATCAGTCGCAGCATACCCTGTACATCAATCTGCTCAAGAGCAAGAACATCCTGATTCTGGGCGAGAGCGGCTCCGGCAAGACGACTTTCCTGAAGACGATCCTGTACGGGGTCATGAAGAACTATTCTTCAAAAGAGATCGCTTTCTATATTCTGGACCTGTCCGGCCGTTCTCTGACCGCTTTCCGTACCGCGCCTCACTGCGGCGCGGCGCTGCATGACGAGAATGAAACTGATTTTGATCGTCTGCTTTCCATGCTGCGCGATATGGTAGATGAACGCAAGAAACTGTTCGAGAAGCTCGGCGTTGCGGACTACGAGTCCTATCTGGCCTCTAAAGAGCATGCGGGGCAGGATCTGCCGCTGATCCTGGTCGTCATTGATAACGTTGCTGGAATCACTAATTTCAAGAAGGGCAACGATTATCTGTATGGCCTTAACCAGTATCTGAAAGAAGGGCTGAGCTATGGCATCCGCTACATCATTACTGCCACACACTCTAATGATTTAAATTCAAAGGCGAAGCAGGAATTATCCACGCGGTTTGCGCTGCAGCTGAAGGATAAATACGAATATGGCGAAGCAATGAACGCACGCTGCACCTATATTCCCCCTGCAATTGCCGGCCGCGGCATATGCATGTACAATGAAGCACCGCTGGAATTCCACGCCGCGATGCTGCGTCCGGACGATACCGCAAGATCCGTTAATGCGTTCATCCAGTCTATGGGGCAGGAGATTGCGGAAAAATGTCCGGCAGAAGACTTTGCGATGGACCTTCCGATCGTTCAGGAAGAACAGGAATACGAAGAGTTCTGTCAGGGAATTCCGAAGGGCCGCATTCCGCTGGGCTATTCCATGAAGGATGCCAAGAAGATCTCGATTCCGCTGAAGCAGGCCGGATTCCTTTCAGTTTATTTCGGGAATTCGGATGGCAAGGCCAAGATCCTGCAGAATTTCCTGTACGCGTTCCGGAGAGAGCAGGGCAAGGTCATATTTCTCACTGCCGAAAACGTGAGCGTTGCGGTCGGACCGAACAGCATCCTGGAGGATTATCCCTACGATTATCAGGTCATTTCCTGTAAGGAAGGCGCGGGGAAAGAACTGGTCTCGGCGGTGGTCAGGATCGTGGAGGAGCGTAAAGCGATCCGGAACCGCTATTGTGAAGAACACGGACTGGACCAGACGGCCATTTCTTCGTTGGCGGAGGCGGCGGATACGATCCGTTCCGAGACTGAACCGGTGTTTGTGGTGATCGAAAACTTCGTAGCGTTTACGAATTACGCGAAAGAGGAAAGCAAAATTATGAAAACGGTGTTTGAGATCGCCCGGCACTATAACATTCTGTTCCTCGCCGGCTACGACCCGGATGATACAGGAAAGCTGTTTGGAAATTCGCTGCAGCTTGCGTATAATCCGGATGGAAACGTTCTGTTGCTCGGCGGTAAGATGGATAAGCAGAACCTCATACAGCTGGATTACAAGAGCGCGATCAAGGAAACACTGCCGAAGTTCGGCCGCGGCCTGATGGGATATCGCGGAAAGACCTACGCGATTACGATGCCGTGCGGACCGGAGAAGAAGGAGACGTCGGAAGAAGACGCCTCGATTTTCTGAGTAAGGGAGGGAATGGATGAATAAAGTCTGTGTGGTACTGGAAACACCTGCGGTCAACCGGGAAGACGATATGCTTCTGCCGGACTACCTTACGATCGAGACGCTTCAGAAACTGATCAGCGACGCGGTCAAAGACCTGTCACGCGGCGCGTTTGAACCGACCGGAAAGGAACTGCTCTGCAGACGTGAAGACGGAATCATCCTGAATCCGCACTATACGCTTGCGGATTATAAAGTAACAGACGGAATGCACCTGATGCTGTTTTAGGAGGAAGACAGATGGAAGACATGGAGCGGTATTTGGACGCCTTGCAGCGCAGCGACCTGATTGCGAAAAAAATCATTGACACTTTGGAAGAGGACAAGCAGAATATATACAGAGGATTATCCGGAGAGCCGGAAACCGTGTATAAGAAGCATTGCGACAAAGCCATTGATAAAATGAAGGCGATCCGGAAAAAAGCAAAGATATTATATTCGGAATCAAGCGCCGGATTATAATATATAATTTTATTATTTTAGGAGGGTAAGGTCAGAATGGCAAGTACAGTTGATATGGATATTGAAGCTGCACGTAAATGGCAGCAATCCATCGAAGATCTGAACAAGCGGCTTGCGGAGGTTCTCAACGGCGTTAACGAGAGTGTTCAGACCATTGAAAAAGTAAGTGAAGGCAGCATTATCTCCGTGATCTCTCAGAATGTGAAGGAGATGTTCGAGGCTGCGACAGATCTTGTGAATGCATTTACCGGTCTTGTGAAGAGCGTTGCGGATGTGATCACCGCTGCAACAGGCCTGGCAGACAAGATCGTTGATGGCCTTAAGGTCGTCGGCAAGGTTGGCGCACTCTTTGGCTTATAAGGATCGGGAGGCAAAACAATGGCAAGTACTGATACCAGAATTTATGTAAACAAAGAAACATTTCAAAATGAGATTAGCACACTGGGCAGCAAGCTGGACATTCTGAAGCAGCTTCTTGATGAGTATGAAGCGAAAAAAGAAGAAGCAAGACGTGTCTGGGGCGATGAGGATGAGAACCAGAAGAAGGCCATCGAGCTTTGCGAATCGGCAATCAAGGTAGTCAAGAAGAAGATTGCGGAAACCGAGAACAGCAAGGGCGCTCTCGAAAATGTCAGCTCCGATGCATATGCCATTCAGGAGGACATCGGCAACCAGCTTGACGATGCGAGGCGTCAGGTCGAGTCGCTGCTGAACTAAAATGTCAAACGACGGAAGACTCCGGTTCGATGCAAATGCATTGGATCTGCATGCGGAAGAATACTGCAAAAAGGAACTGCAGCTCACGCGAGAACTGGTAGAAACGTTGCGTGTAGCCGCTTCCTGCGCGCCGGTGGAGTACGCATCGCGCGCACGCGGGATCATGAACGATGCAGATCAGCTGAGAAATTATTTTTCAAAGATGAACGAAGCATTGGTCGAATCCGGACAGCTTGTGGAAGCAACTTCAAGGGCGGTGCTTGAACGTCTTGAGGAAGCCGACGAGAAAGTAAAAGCGTTGCTGGTATAACCAGTATGAAAGGTTAAGTTTAGCGCTAAGCTTAACAAGAGGCCTCAGACACCCTCCGTCTGCCGGGAGACCGGCGGCGGAGGGTGTATTTTTATGCATTTCCGGTTGAAAAAGAAGACAAACCGCGGTAATATGATACTTGTAAGAAGTCGGGCGTTTTCACGGGATACGCCTCTCAATGCAAAGAAATACGGAGGGAAACATGGCAAAGCTTGATTTAACCAAGTACGGAATTACCGGAACAAAAGAGATCTACTACAACCCCTCTTACGAGCAGCTTTTCAAGGATGAAATGGATCCTGCGCTCGAAGGTTATGACAAGGGACAGCTCACGGAACTGGATACTGTGAACGTCATGACCGGTATCTATACCGGCCGCTCCCCGAAAGACAAATTCATCGTCATGGACGAGAATTCGAAGGACACCGTCTGGTGGACGACGAAAGAGTATCCGAACGACAACCATCCGGCCTCTCTGGAGACCTGGAAGGCCGTCAAGGAACTGGCTGTGAAGCAACTCTCCGACAAGAACCTTTATGTCGTCGACGCGTTCTGCGGCGCGAACAAGGACACCCGCATGGCCGTCCGCTTCATCATGGAAGTGGCCTGGCAGGCGCATTTCACCCGCAACATGTTCATCAAGCCGACGGAAGAGGAACTTGAGATATTCGAGCCGGATTTCATCGTTTATACCGCTTCCAAGGCGAAGGTCGAGAACTACAAGGAACTCGGGCTGAACTCCGAGACCGCGGTCGTCTTCAACGTCACGAGCCGTGAGCAGGTCATCC
>JAEEGL011014858.1_pt1 | contig 11414 bp, 7 predicted proteins | sample 9134231 | NCBI WGS metagenome assembly JAEEGL01 (sample SAMN16246548, study PRJNA631951) | gut metagenome | biome: gut microbiome; feature: rumen; material: fiber-attached | host: Bos | place: Iran: Karaj | collected 2018-10
CAATTTCTACAGAGCCGAGGAATATCACCAGGATTACTATCTTAAAAATCCCGAGGCTTTTGAGGAAGAACTGATACAATCCGGGCGTAAGAGATCGTAAAGAAAGGGTGTGCTTTGAAAAGAACGGGGACCTGCAAAAGAATATGTGCGGCACTCATGGGAGCAGTGATGCTCCTTCTTTGTGCTTGTTCCGGTTCGAACTCCGCGAAGATGATCCGGGAGATCTCCGAGAAATACAGGGTTTCGCCGGAAAAGCAGCTGATAGTCTACACCTCCCACAAGGAAGAGGTATACCTTCCCATCATACGGGAGTTTGAAAATCGCACCGGCATCCGGGTGGAAGTTAAGTTCGGGGGTACTGCGGAACTGTTCAAAGAGGTCCGCGAGGCCTCAGGAAACGGGACCTGCGACATACTTTTCGGCGGCGGTATAGAGTCCTACGAAGCCGGTAAGGACCTGTTTCTTCCTTACAGGGTCACGGACAGTGATATACTGGACCCCAATTATGTTTCCAGGGGAAATTACTGGACTTCCTTTACGGAGCTTCCCCTTGTCTTTGTCTATAACAACAAACTTGTATCGGAAACTCAGGCTCCAAGAACCTGGGCGGATCTTTTCAGGTCCGAATTCAAGGGCCAGATCGCCTTTGCGGATCTTAACAGTTCCGGTACCAGCTATACCATTCTTTCCGCCATATCCCAGATTGCTGACGTATCACGCGGTATTTCCGTAGAAAACTTTATAAACCAGCTGGACGGAAGAGTGCTTTCTTCTTCGGGAAGGATAGTTCCCGATGTGTCGGACGGTACTTTTCTTATCGGCATCACTTTGGAAGAAACCGCCAAAAAGAACGTGGAGGCGGGCTATGACATAACCATGGTCTATCCCGAGGACGGTACCGTTGCCCTTCCAGACGGCTGTGCAATGGTCAAAAACGCACCTCACAGCTTTAATGCCGGCAGGTTTATAGATTTTGTTACCGGGTATGACACACAGAAATATGCCATGGATGAGTTTTACAGACGCCCCATCCGCAGTGATATGGAGCTTACGGAAGGGTATCCCGAGATAAAGCTTCTGGATTTTGATCTGGAATTGGCAGCCGGGGAAGAAGAAAAGATCTTTGCTCTCTGGAACGAAATGATACCCGGGGAGGAGGACTGACATGAGCTTTATCAGACACTCCTTCAAAAGAAAGATATTTGTGATCATCCTGTCCGTCACACTGATCCTTGTCGTGTGCGGAGGAATAATGACCATACAGGGATTTCAGGCCAGGATCAGGGTGGACCATGAAAGAGATGACAGGGTTCAGGAATCGGTCATAGCCGGCAAACTTGAAGATGCTTTCGGGGCAGCGGAGTCGGTCCTTAACAGGATCGGAAACAGCGAGACCCTTAGGAATTCCCTGCGTCCGGGTTACAAGATGCCCAATGCGGTCTATGCTGCCCTTTACGATATCTCATCGGATATAAAGGACTATGCAACGGTGGAACTCTTCCTTGGCGGCACCGGTATGTACAGTACGGGCCGTGGCGAGACCATGGCTGAGTATCCGGAAAACTATTCCTTTATCTCGGAGGCTATGGAAGCGGACGGCGGGATCGTTTACGCCATGGATCCCTTTGATGTGACGGAATCGGGATCTGCCCTGATAATGGCAAGGAAGATCTGCGACGACCCTGCGGGGTTTGCTGTCGTAAGGATATCCCGGGATAAGCTTAAGGGCCTTCTGACTGGTTCCATCAACGCAAGGGACGGTTTTGTACTGACGGATCGCTTCTTTCACCCCTTCTGTCTCATAGGTACTGCCGAAGACAGACAGGTACTTACAAGGGTCAGGAGAAATCTTTTTGAGGGAGACCTTTATAACAAAGGGATCGATGAAAATGTATATATCTCCGATATCGGAGACAAGGGCCTTGCGGGGATCTACATCACTCCTCCGCCCTTTGAAGCCTCAGCTGTCAGGGCGGGCTACCAGATCGTCCTTATGCAGGTGGTCATAAGCGTTCTTCTGTGTCTCTTTGTGGCTTCACGAATGAGTACTTCTTTTTCCAAGCCCATAAATACCCTTTCCGTGGCCATGAAGCGTTTCAGAAAGGGAGATTTTGATACAAAGATAGAACTGAACCGGGAGGATGAATTCGGTCAGCTGGCAACAGGCTTTAACAAGATGACCGCTCAGCTTAAGGATACCATCAGAGAACGGGTGGAAGCGGAGCGCAGGGTCAACGATGCCCGCATCGAAATGATGCAGTCCCAGTTAAATCCTCATTTTTTGTATAACACCCTTGATACCATCAAATGGGTGGCCAAAGCAAACCAGGTGCCGGAGGTGGCAATTCTTTCTTCTTCACTGGCGGCTATCCTTCGGACCGGAATATCCGAGAACCGGTTCTGCAAGCTGGAAAATGAACTGGAACTTGTAAAGAACTACTGTGATATTCAGAAGATACGATTCGATGACTTCTTTGATCTTGAGACTGATGTGCCGGGGGAACTGCTGGGGGCCTATGTTCCGAAACTCATCCTTCAGCCTGTGGTGGAAAATGCCATAATACACGGTCTTGAGGGCAGGAGCGACGGACATATAGTCATAGAGGCAAGGAGCCTTAAGACCTCGGCGGACAAAGAAGATCTGGTGCTGACGGTAACTGACAACGGCAAAGGCATCAGCGATGAAATGATAAAACTTGTGGAGTCTGCGGATCCCGAGGCATTGAAGGGTCATTTGGGCTTTAACAATATCAATACCATCATAAAGCTGTATTACGGCAAAGAATACGGGATCAGGGCCGAAAGAATTGCAGAGGGAGGCACAAAGATAACCCTGGTGCTTCCTTTATCTGCACAGGAACCTGACAATGGGGGTGAGACGGTATGATCAGGGTAATGATAGTCGACGACGAAAAATATGTGAGGATGGGTGTAAAGAGCGAGACCGACTGGGACCTTATCGGCTGTGAGGTGGTGGGTGAAGCCTCAAACGGCAAGGAAGCGTTGGAGATCGCTGAAACCGTTCGGCCAGATCTGGTGATATCGGATATCAGGATGCCCGGCATGGACGGGATCGAGATGACCGAAAAGCTGACGGAACGTTACCCGGGTATAAAGGTTATCTTTCTTTCTGCCTTCGATGAATTTGAGTATGCCAGAAAAGCCATAAGGCTGGGAGTCAGTGATTATCTCTTAAAGCCCTTTAAGGACGGCGAACTGGAGGCTTCCATACAGAGGCTTTTGCACCTTCATCCCAATACACCTGCTTCCGCCAGGGAGCTGGAAGAAAAACTCATACCCATAAAGAGACCTGAGGAAGTATCCAACCGTTACGTGCAGACTGCCCTTCAGTATATCGGGGACCATTACAACGATCCCGAGTTTTCGGTAGGCAGGCTGGCCGAATCCATGGGTGTCAGCGAAGGACACATAAGCAGGCTGTTCAAATCGGAGCTGGATGTGGGCATCAACAACTATCTGACCAGGTTCAGGATAAGAAAGGCCATGGACTATCTCAAGGATGTTCAGGTCAAGGTGTACGAAGTGGCGGAAAAGACCGGATATCAGGATATCGCGTACTTTTCCAATACCTTCAAAAAACTGGTGGGCAAGTCTCCTTCGGACTATCAGACCAAGGGCCTGGAATGAGATGTAAAAAATTTACAAAAAATATCAGTTTTGTCCTCTGCAAATTAAAAACTTGCACAAGTAAAATGTACTTATCAAGCAAACAATGCATCGATAAGTACATTTTTTTTATTACCCGCTGTCAAAATCGGTGCAAGTTTACAAAGGAGGATATAAAAATGAAAAAGAAACTGTTGGCAACACTTCTTACCTGTGCCCTTGCAGTGACCACCCTTGCAGGCTGTGGTGAGAAACCTGCTGCATCGGCCTCAAACGCAACTCCCAAGGCTGAGACCAAGACTTCGACCGAGAAAAAGGAAGAGGCTCCCAAGGAAGAACTCACAGGCATCGACCTCATCATCAGCCAGGCAGAAGCCATGACCATGGAGGAACTTGCTAAGAAAGCCATCGAAGAGTCTAACGGAAAGACTTTCTACGGTGTAGGTAACTCAAGCCGCGGTAAGTCTGCACTTCCCAAGTTTATCGATTACTTAAAGACTATTGATGCCAATTACAACATGGAATTCGAATGGCAGCAGCCCAAGAACAACAAGATCTTCGAGCAGCTTACATCCGACTCCCTTAAGAGCACCGGTACCTTTGCTATGACCCTTATCCAGGACGGTAACCAGATCCAGAGCAAGATGGTGGATACCGGTATCTTAAAGACCTTCGTTCCCAAGGAATGGGCAGAAGCAAACGGCACCACAGCCGATGCTTACGAAGGCTTCCTTCCTCTTCAGACCCTTAACAAGGTATTCATGTTCAACTGCACCGGCAGTGCAAAGTTCACAAACTGCTGGGATTTCATCTATGAAGGTTCTCATCCCCTTTTCATGGGCGTTGACTCCGAGATCGTAGGAAAGAACTTCCTTATGATGCTCACCGAAGACAAGTACGCAGGATGGCTTAAGGACGCTTACGACAAACTGGATGCTACAAAGAAAGCATACTTTGAGCCCACCATCCAGGCTATGCAGTCCGATGCGAAGGACCTTGGCCTTGGCGCAAACGGTGCTTATGCACTTGCATGGATCAAACTTTGGGTCAACAGCTACAACGAACAGACCGATGATGGCCCTATCTGCAACACCCTTGTAGATGCTTCCGCAACCGATCAGTCCGGACTTCTTGTATACAGTAAGCTTCGTTCCGTAGAAGAATCCGCAAGCGTTTCCGTTAACAACATCAAGGTTGCAGCTTATGAAGACGGCTATACCGGTATCGGCGGATACGGCTACTGCCACTATCTGTTCCTTACCAAGAACAGTCCTCTTCCCTGGACCGCATGTGCTTTCATCGCATACATGACCTGCACCGAAGACGGATTTGAAGCATGGGGCAAGGACATGGGCGGATATTCATCCAACCCTAACGTAGCTAAAGAAATTGAAGCCAAGTTCCAGCATTCACAGGGCGGCGGAGATCAGTTCCCCGCAAAGAACGACAGAGGATATGACTGGTGGACCGGCGAGGGCAAGGGCGAACTTGTACTTGAAGATCCCAAGTACTGCTCCGAAGTTTCCTTCACGGTAGGCAGCTGGATAGACGTTCTCGATCACTATAAGCCCGAATAAGGACTAGTACCCAAGGGGTGTCGCTTCCTTAAGTGGCACCCCTTATTATCACATTAAGGAGCATCGCATGCAGGCAATGAATAAACCGGACAAAAGTGCGATATTCAAAAACAAGGTCAAGACCTGGTTTTCACAGCCCCAGAACATAATACTTTTGCTCTTTGGGATTGTTCTTACCTTTAGCACGGTCGCACCGATTGTCGCAATTGTCAAAGACACGTTTCAGATCCATCCGGGTACCATCGATCAGCACCTGACCAAGCGTACCAGCGGCTATACAATAGTCAATTACACGGATCTGTTTACCAGCAGACTGGCAAAGACCAATCTCTGGACCCCTCTGGTAAATACCCTGTTCCTTTCTGTATTTACCTGTATCATATCCATTCTTTTCGGCGGATTGTTCGCATTCCTCGTTACAAGAACGGACATGAAGTTCAAAAAGTACTTAAGTTCGATCTTTATTTTCCCCTATATCATGCCCCAGTGGACACTGGCGGTCGTATGGCAGCACATGTTCTATTCCAACAAGATCACGGGAACCTCGGACGGGCTGCTGGCATCACTGTTCGGAATAAGAATGCCTTACTGGTGGTGTCAGGGACTTTTCCCAAGCGCCATGGTTTTAGGACTCCACTACGCGCCTTTTGCTTATATACTGATCGGCGGTATATTCAAGAACATGGACGCTAACCTGGAGGAGGCGGCTACCATACTTGATACTCCCAAGGCAAAGATTATGTTCAAGGTAACCCTTCCCATGATCAAGCCCGCCATTCTTTCCACCATCCTTCTGGTATTCGGAAGTGCAATGGGAAGTTACCCCGTTCCCCATTATTTGAATTTCACCACCCTTTCCACCAAGTATATTTCCATGAACAGTAAATATACGGGAGAAGCAAGTATACTTGCCATCATCATGATGATCTTCGGTGTGGTGATCCTGGGAATGAACCAGTTAAGCTTAAAGAGCCGTAAGAACTACACCACCGTTACCGGAAAATCCGGACAGCTTACGAAATTAAGGATCGGAAAGATCGGCAAATATCTTGTGGGTATAATCTTCATACTTGTCACTTTCTTTACAAGTATCTGGCCTATTTTGCTTTTTGCTCTGGAGACTTTCTTACCCAACCCCGGAGACTACAGCTTCCTCTATACCGGAAATTTTGCGCATCTTACCACAAAGTGGTGGGTGACCAACGAGAACATTACCGAAAACGGCATGTACGGCCAGTCCGGTATACTCTACAACAACACCATCTGGCATGCTTTCTTCGGAACATTGTTCCTTGCGGTATTGTGTGCTTTGATAGCGGGTACCATAGGAACCCTTATAGGATATGCGGTTTCAAAGAAAAGAAGGAACAAGTGGGCAAACTACGTAAACAACGTGGCATTTTTACCCTACCTTATGCCTTCCATCGCGGTTGGTGCAGCCTTCTTTATCCTGTTCTCCAATGAAAAGATCAATCTTTTCAATACCTATACACTGCTGATCATCGCGGGTGTTGTTAAGTACATTCCCTTCGCCTCAAGGAGCTCATTAAACTCCATGCTCCAGATAAGCGGAGAACTGGAAGAAGCGGCAATTATCCAGAATACTTCCTGGATCAAGCGCATGACGAAGATAATAATCCCCATACAGAAGTCATCCATCATAAGCGGATATCTGCTTCCCTTCATGACCTGTTTAAGAGAATTGTCACTGTTCCTGCTCCTTTGCACACAGGGTTTTATTCTCTCAACAACACTTGATTATTTCGATGAAATGGGATTGTACGCCTTCTCAAGCGCCATCAACCTGATACTCATAATCACGATCCTTGTATTCAATACACTTGTAAATAAACTGACCGGGGCCAGCCTCGACGACGGCATAGGAGGAAAGTAAGATGCCTGAGATTAAACTTGAAAACATAACCAAACGCTGGGGAAAGTTTTTCGGCGTGGACAATGTGAGCCTAGACATCCCCAACAATTCTTTCATAACACTTCTTGGACCCTCCGGATGCGGTAAGACCACGATCCTTCGTATGATCGCGGGCCTTGAGACTCCCACCGAGGGACGCATCACCATCGGCGATAAGGTGGTGTTTGATTCCAACGCAGGCATCAACGTGCCCGCCAACAAACGTAAAGTGGGATTTTTGTTCCAGAACTATGCTCTTTGGCCCAACATGACGGTTTACGAGAACATTTCCTTCGGTCTTAAGAACATCAACGAGGAAATGCCGGTGATGGATGTGGAAGCAAAGCGCACCGCTGACATGATAAGAGCCCTCGGCAACGGCGCCAAGGTTAAAGAGATCATCGAAGAGTGTCGGGACAAGAACGGAAAGCTGGATGAAAAGAAAGCGTACGTAAAGCTTATCGATAACTATACTCTTTCCATATACACCGCCAAGGAGCTCTTCGGACTTAAGCTTCATGAAGCGAAGGATCCCAATGTCAGAGCCAAGGAAAAACTTGCGGAGTATGAAGGAAAGTTATCCGCCATCAAAGCAAAGTACACCCAGGCCGGCAAAGATCTGAACGATAAGTTTGAAGTCCTTAAGGACGGCAAGCCCGTGATCGAAAAAAGAAAGCTTACAAAAGAGGAGATCGACTCCAAGGTCCGTGCCTGCTCCAGGATCGTAAAGATCGGAATGTTCATGGACAGATATCCCGCAGAACTTTCCGGCGGTCAGCAACAAAGAGTTGCCATCGCAAGGACCCTGGCTCCCGAACCTCAGGTGCTTTTTATGGATGAGCCTCTTTCAAATCTTGATGCGAAACTTCGCCTGGAAATGAGATATGAACTTCAGAGACTTCATGTGGAGACCGGAAGTACCTTTGTATACGTTACTCACGATCAGATGGAGGCCATGACCCTTGCTACCAGGATCTGCCTTGTGAACAACGGCGTCCTTCAGCAGTATGCGGCACCCCTGGAGGTCTATAACAGACCTGCCAACCTGTTTGTTGCCGACTTTGTGGGAAATCCTTCCATGAACTTTGTGGATGCCAAGGGAAAACTCCAGTCCGACGGCAGTGTAGCCATCGATATACTGGGCGGTATCAAGGGAAGATTCATACCTGCAGGATCCATAGACATTAACGAATGGAAAAAGCAAAGAGACGAAGATGCCGGGGCCAAAGCCGAAGCGGAAAAGAAGCGTCTGTCCGTTAAGGGGGCGGTAGAAAAGTCCAATAAGGACGAGATCTTTAAATATCACGTGCAGAAGGTGGAGGAAGAGGATGACAGTATAGCGGATGCTCCCGTTATAACCGAAGATGACTATGTCATCGGTATCCGTCCCGAAGCCATCGACATCGAAGCAGACGGTAAGATCGAGACCAAGATCTACGGTGCCATGCCCACAGGTATGGAATCCACCCTCAAGCTTCGTGTGGGTGAATTCCTTCTTACCGGTGTGGTATTCGGTTCGAGCATTTATAAGATCGATCAGGAAGAAAAGATCAGCATAAACGGCAATGATATCCTTCTTTTTGACAGAAAGTCGGGAAGGCTAATTACAGCCGGAAGGATAGAGATCTAAGTCATTCCGCCATAAGTTTCCTACGCAGCGGGTCCGTAAGGGTAAAGGCAATGCTTTTGCCCGAGGGACCCGTTGTTTTTACGTTGCTTTTTACATGGATACCGTAGGAATCGCACTTCACGTCGATCTTTATGAGAGGAAGGTCTGTGGTGTTTAAAGGAGACTTCCCGTCGTCATCTATATATTCAAAGTGTATGGTGCCTTCCTTAAGGGCGTATATCCTGAATTCAAGCCCGTCATCCACGGCATAGGGAATGATGCTTCCGGCTTTGACAAACCAGACAGGAAGTCCCTCGGCGGGGCAGGGTAAGGTAACCGTGCCGGTGAAGAGCTTATCGTTACAGTACCAACCGGTATCGGTTTCGGGAAGATCGACCGTCACTTCCGTTGCTCCCTCGTCAAATACGGGACAGGCAAGGATGCTGTTTCCGAAGTAGAAGCAGTCAGCCTCCCGGTCATAATCCGGGTGCTTTAAGAACACGGGGAAGATTATGGGGTCATAAGTGTTTACGGAGCGGAACATTTCGTTGTAGAGGTAGGGTATGAGCTGCTCCCTGAGATCGAAGAGTTCTTTTACATAAGGAATCAGGTCCTCATACATCCAGGGCATGGTGGGATCTTCGCCCACACCGTTCCAGGAATGGAGGGTGAATCTGGGGGTGAAGAGACCGTACTGGATCCAGCGGAGCAGCAGTTCTCTTCCCGGCTTGTGCCCGGCAAATCCGCCGATGTCCTGGCCGAAGTTGTAAAGCCCGGAAAGGGACATGGTCATGGCCATTTTGTGGTTGTATCTGAAATCCTCGAAGGAGGTATTGTTATCCCCTGTCCAGGTGGCGGCTATGCGGTTGAGACCGCCGATACCGCACCGGGAAACGGCAAAGGGTCGAACATCCTTATTTTGTGCTTCCAGACTTGCCATGGTCATAAGGAAGGAGAAAAGAGGCCTGATATCCGCGGCCTTTACGGGAGTGCCGAAGCCGCAGGCATAGACATCTTCGTCCAATACATCATATTCATTGTTGTCATTCCAGATATTTCTGTAGCCTAAATCCACCAGGTTGGTCTTTACGCACTTACGCCAGAAATCGTATGCACCGGGGTTTGTAAAGTCAAGGTAGCTTCCGAAACCTCCCCAGAAGGGGAAAATGGCTGTGGAACCGTCTTTGTACTTTAGAAACCAGCCGTTTGCGGCAATTTCATCGTATAAGGGATGGCTTATGAGAAAAGCGGGTTTGACATTGGGCAGGAACTCAACACCGTGCTCTATAAAGTAGACCGACAGGTCCGTGGGTGAGGGGATCCTGCTTTTGTCCCAGTGGAATACATATCGCTTGTCACCTATCATGGTATAGCCGCTGGAAAGATAGAATCCGCCCGGTTTAAACCCGTATTTTTCGCAGTTTTTTATAAAGCCCCGCAGCTGTGCATCCGCGTCGGGAGCATCGGTATAGGTCATGGTGCTTCCGCAGTATTTTAAACTCCAAAGGGGCGGGAAGAACATGGGACCGCACATCCTTGAAAAGCGGTTGACTATTTCGGGGACTGTTCCGAAGATTATGTAGTATACAAGGTTTTCCTCATTGAAGCGGGCGCCTTTGTAGGATTCATAGTAGTTATTGAGTTCTTTTCCGAAGGTCATCTCGCCGTTTGAATAGGTGTCGTAATAAATTCCGTAGGAGCCTGCGGAGTTTTCGCAGATATAGAAGGGCAGCTGCTTGTATAAAGGATCGGTGGATCTGGCATCAAAGCCCATGGCATCATTGGCGCCGATGACAAAGGACATACCGTTCTTGTTCACGTTGCCTGCTTTGTCTCCGAGACCGTAGATCTTTTCATCAGGTTCTCTCGTGATATAGTGGGTGCTGCCCCGTCCCAGCTCATGGGCAAAATTGTAGGAACAGTAATCCCTGTCCTTAAAGAGCAGGTTTCCTTTGCTGTCAAAAACACTGATCTTGAAGTTAAGGTATTCAAGCCTGAGGGTTCCGTAGGGGGTTTTGAAGTCTGTCTCACAGATTATCCCGCAAAGAGGATCCTTAGGGTCGTTCTTAACGCCCGGACCGAAATCATCGTCGCCGGTTACAGTGGGGATCACGGTCTTGAAGCCCGCGGTACTGAGTTTATCGCGACCGGTCCGTTCACACTTTCCGTCGGGAGAGACGGTATAAGTGGGAAATAAGGGCACTTCCTTTCTTACAAATGCAACACGGATCGCTCCTTCGAAAAAGTCAAGCCTTGCCTCAATGCTCCCGGTCTCCTCGCTTTCAAGGAAATAGACTCTGTAGGAATCGCCTTTTTCTTTTAACTTAAACTGATGATGAAATTTATTCATGTGGGGTCTCCTTTGGTAAGCATGTTGAAGGTGAGTTTAAGGTAATTGGGACGTCCCATCCTTATGGCTTTTCTGCTTATGCAAAGAGCCTTGCCGGGGGTAACGGTCCAGTGGGGAAGTCCTAAAGCATTGGGATCTCCGGTCTTTGCAAAGGCGGTAATGAAGCCAGCCATGACCGATGCGATCTCTTCGTCGGTCTCATCGTAAGGACGATGACTCAAAGAGAGGGTCTCAAAAACATATCTAAGATCCGATGAGTGAAAAGCGCCGTTTTTGTCTTTGCCCGGAGCATCTACATCAAAATAGTAAACATATCCCTTATTGTCTTTGGCAAATTTA
>JAEEGL011444092.1_pt1 | contig 11414 bp, 8 predicted proteins | sample 9134231 | NCBI WGS metagenome assembly JAEEGL01 (sample SAMN16246548, study PRJNA631951) | gut metagenome | biome: gut microbiome; feature: rumen; material: fiber-attached | host: Bos | place: Iran: Karaj | collected 2018-10
CCGTATCTCGCTCACATTAGGCGTAAGGTTCTAAAAGAAATGAAACTTTAAATCCCAGAAAATTACGTTTATAAAATTCATTTTGTTGACTGACGATGCGCGGCGACCGCGCGTCGTCAGCTTTTTTATAAGCTAATCATTGACCTATAGGCCTAAGTTTCCATTTGAGAAAAAACTATATCAGGCGGTCGCACAATGGGGCGACCGCCTGATAATTAGTATATCGGTGGAACGGATTAGCGTGCGGTGATTTACCTGGCGGCTGGGATGTTGGGAAAGATTTCGTCGAGTGTTCGCTGAAAACCGAGGAGTTGTTCCTTGATGCCCTTGAGTTGCTCGATAGCATCAAAGCGCTTGTCCACGCCGTCACGGTTGTGGCGGATCTGGGCCTGTGCGGCATCCAGTTTCAGGCCCTTCTCTTTCACGAGATAATACACCTTGCTGATGATCTCAATGTCATTAGGGGTGTAGTAACGGATGTTTTTCTTGTTGCGTTTGGGCTTGATGATGGTAAATTGAGTCTCCCAATAGCGCAATGTCGATTCGGGGATGCCTAAAATCTCCGAAACGTCACCGATTTTATAGAATTTTTTATCCAGTTCACGCATGGTCTTGCACAAATAAAGGGAAATAATTAACTTTGCAGGTTGTTTACAACCCCGCAAAGATAAACAAAAAGTTTAGACTTTGCAACAAAAATTGAACATTAATAGTAAATTAAGATATAAAATTATGCTGACTGCAAAAGAAATCCGCGAGACGTTCAAGCGTTATTTTGAGGAGCATGGACACCACATCGTGCCCTCGGCTCCCATGGTAATCAAGGACGATCCAACTCTCATGTTTACCAATGCCGGTATGAACCAGTTCAAGGACATTATCCTGGGTAATAAAGAAGCACAATGGAAACGTGCTGCCGATTCCCAGAAGTGCCTGCGCGTTAGCGGCAAGCACAATGACCTGGAAGAGGTAGGCCATGACACCTACCACCACACCATGTTCGAGATGCTGGGCAACTGGTCCTTTGGCGACTACTTCAAGCACGAGGCCATCGATTGGGCCTGGGACCTGCTGGTCAACGTTTACAAGATTGATCCAAAAATCATGTATGCCACCGTGTTTGAGGGTGATGACAGCATTGGCGTGAGCCGCGATGACGAGGCTGCCAAGTTCTGGGAAGCCCATTTGCCCAAGGATCACATCATCAACGGCAATGCCCATGACAACTTCTGGGAGATGGGTGATACCGGTCCCTGTGGCCCGTGCAGTGAGATTCACATCGACCTGCGCAGCGAGGAGGAGAAGGCCGCAGTTCCTGGTGTGTCACTCGTCAACAAGGACCATCCGCTGGTAATTGAGATTTGGAACCTCGTGTTCATGCAGTATAACCGCAAGGTGGACGGTTCGCTTGAGCCACTCCCCAACAAGGTCATCGATACCGGTATGGGTCTGGAGCGCTTGTGCATGGCGTTGCAGGGCAAGAAATCCAATTATGATACCGACGTTTTCCAGCCCCTCATCTGCAAGTTGGGTGAGATGTGCGGCAAGAAATATGGCGACAACAAGGACGTGGACATCGCCATGCGCGTGGTAGCTGACCATGTGCGCACCATCGCGTTCTCGGTGGCCGATGGCCAGTTGCCCAGCAATGCCAAGGCTGGTTACGTGATCCGTCGTATACTGCGCCGTGCAGTGCGTTACGGCTACACATTCTTAGGCTTCCGTGAGGCATTTATGTACCGCCTGATCGACACCCTCATCGAGAGCATGGGTGAAGCCTATCCCGAAATCAAGGCTCAGGCCGACTTGATCAAGCATGTGACCAAGGAGGAGGAAGACGCTTTCCTGCGCACGCTGGAGACGGGTATGAAACTCATCGAGAAGGTCATCAGCGATACCAAGGCCGCCGGCAAGACCGTCGTCGAGGGTAAGGAGGCTTTCACCCTGTATGATACCTTCGGCTTCCCGTTGGACTTGACGGAACTCATCCTGCGCGAGAATGGCATGACCGTCAACGAAGAGGAGTTTAATGTCGAAATGCAGAAGCAGAAAGAGCGTGCACGCAACGCTGCTGCCGTCGAGGCCACCGACTGGGTGGAACTGAAAGACGGTGTGACCGAATTTGTGGGCTATGACCTTACCGAGTGTGATGTGAACATCCTGCGCTACCGCAAGGTGACCCAGAAGAATAAGTCTTTCTACCAGATTGTGCTCGACCGCACTCCGTTCTATGCCGAGATGGGCGGTCAGGTGGGTGACCGTGGAACCCTCAAATTGGGTGACGAAGTCATTGAGGTGACCGATACCAAGCGTGAGAACAACCTTCCGGTACACATTACTTCAAAACTCCCGAGCGACGTCAATGCTACTCTGCATGCCATGATTGATCTCGAAGCACGCCATGCTACCGAGTGCAACCATACTGCGACTCACCTCTTGCATGCTGCATTACGCCATGTATTGGGCACCCATGTGGAGCAGAAGGGCTCTTATGTTGACCCGGTATCCCTGCGCTTTGACTTCTCCCACTTCCGCAAGGTAACGCCCGAGGAGATCCGTCAAGTGGAGCATCTGGCTAATCAGATGATTCGCAATGCAATTCCGCGTGAGGAACACCGCGAAGTGCCCATTGATGAGGCTAAGCAGATGGGTGCTATGGCGCTCTTCGGTGAGAAGTATGGCGACCATGTTCGCGTCATCAAGTATGGCGAGTCGGTTGAGTTGTGCGGTGGTACTCATGTGCCTAACACCGGTAATATTGGCATGGTGCGCATCGTCAGTGAGAGCAGTATCGCAGCAGGTATCCGCCGTATCGAGGCTGTCACGGGTGCTCGTGTTGAGGAGATGCTTGACCAATTCCAGGATATGATGGGACGCATCAAGGAGATGCTTAACAATGCCCCTGATGCTATTGCCGCTTTGCAGAAGTCGCTCAGCGAAAATGCCGACCTCAAGAAGCAAGTCGATGATTTCATGAAGCAGCGCATTGCCATCCTCACCAAGCAACTCATTGCCGAGGCCAAGTCAGAGAATGGAATGAATGTAATCCTCCTCACGGGCAAGCGTTTGCCTGACGTGGTAAAGGGTGTGGCTCTTGCCATCAAGGCCGAATGTCCTGAGGCAACCGCTTTCCTTGCTGCTACTGAGTACGAGGGCAAGCCCATGCTGACCGTGATGCTCAGCGAGGATATTGTCAAGAATGGCAAGAAGGCAGGCGACATCGTGCGTGGCGCTGCCAAGTGCATCCAGGGCGGTGGTGGCGGTCAGCCTCATTTCGCTCAGGCTGGTGGTCGCAATCCGCAAGGTCTTGAAGACGCTATGAGTGCCATGCGACAGGCCCTTGGACTGTGAACTTATCGACTAGATTACAATGGATTACCTGTTGCTCGTGGTTGGCTTGGGCATATTGTTGCTCGCGGCTAACTATATCGTGGATTCTTCGGTGGCGATTGCCCAGCGTGCCAAGATTTCTAATTTCATCATTGGCTTGACCATTGTGGGAATCGGCACCAGTGCGCCCGAACTGTTTGTCTCAATCTCATCAGCCCTTAAGGGGAGTGGTGACATTGCGATGGGTAACGTCATTGGCTCCAATATTGCCAATATCCTGCTCATCCTGGGTGTGACGGCAATGATTTATCCCTTTGCCATTGAACGCTTGCAGCGCAATCGTGACATCCCGTTCTTGATCATAGCGACCATCTTTGTCACCCTTATCGCTAATGACACGATACTCCCTGGGTTCATCAGTAACTCGCTCAACCGTCTCGACGGAATTGTGTTGCTGGTTTGCTTTGTCGCTTATATGGGATGGATCGTTGTCCAGAAGGGCAAGGATCCCAACAAGGCGCTCGAGGATGCTGATGAGGAAGCTTCTTCCTCGCTGACGGGCAAGAATCCATGGCTGTTGTGGGCCATTGCCATCGTTTCGCTGGCAGGACTGATTTATGGTGGTAACTTGTTCCTGGACAGTGCCAAGAACTTGGCTCGTGCCTGGGGAATGAGCGAGGCGGTGATTGCTATCACCATTGTGGCTGTGGGTACCTCGTTGCCCGAACTGGTGACCGCTATAATTGCCGCCACCAAGAAGAACCCCCAGTTGGCGTTGGGTAATGTCATCGGCAGCAACCTGTTTAACCTATTGTTTATCTTGGGTACGGCGTCCACTGTCAAGCCGTTAGTGTTCAGGGATATCAATATCTGGGATTATGCGGTGATGTTTGTGGCTTCCATTATGCTCTATGTGGTGGTCCTCACTTTCAAGAAGGACAAGATGGACCGCATCGAGGGTGTCATCTTCTTTGCGGCCTATGTGGCCTATACCGTTTATCTGCTTCTGCGTTAAACCATTGGGACTCATTCAAGTCCAATGTTCATAATTAGTTGATCAGTAGTCTATGAAGTACCGCGAGTTTATATTGTCAGCGTGCTTTGTCCTCATGGCCTTTGCACTCTCAGCTCAGGGGCGGGTGGATACCCGTGCCCGCGTTTTTGACAACAACGTGCGTTCGGTCAAGGTCAGCTTGGCCAATAACATGTACATTCCTCCCATCATCATGATGGGTGGTGATGAACGTCTGTTAGTTAATTTCGACTATCTGGACTATGACGTGCACTACTTGCGTTACAGCGTCACTCACTGCAATGCCGACTGGCAACCGTCTCAACTGCTTGAGAGTGAGTATGTCACAGGCTTCAACTATGCCGATATTGACGACTATGCCAAGAGCGAGGCGACCTATGTCCACTACTACAATTATCAGTTCTTGCTACCCAATGATGACATGGATTTTCTCGTGAGTGGAAATTACATGCTTTCCGTCTATGAGCAGGATGACCCCAGTAAGATTCTTTTTCAGACACGTTTCTCGGTGTGTGAGGGAGCGGTGAGTGTCTTCCCTGACGTGACTTCGCGTACTGATATTGAATATAACAACCGTTTCCAGCAGGTGTCTTTTGATGTGCGTTATAAACCCAATCAGATCAAGGATCCCTATAGCGAGTTTATCTGTGAAGTGAGCCAGAATTCGCGGCAGGACAATGCCGTGATTGTCCGTCGGCCGATGATGGTCGGAATGGATTATGTGACCTATGACCACAATCGCGACTTGATTTTCCCGGCAGGCAACGAGTTCAGACGCTTCGAAACAGTAAGTGCCCGCAATCTGAACATGGGCGTTCAGTCGATACGTTACTATGAACCCTTGTATCACGCTACGCTGATGGTGGATGAACCCCGCAACGAGATGCAGTACCTGTACGATAAGACACAGTTCGGGCGGTTCACCATCCGCAATGCTGAGGCTTATGGGGAGAATGCGCTGCAGGCCGACTACATGATCACCCACTTCACCCTCAATACATTAGGGAAACTCAATGGTGGTAATGTGTGGCTCTACGGCGAGTTCAATGAGGGCTATCCCGAGTCTCAGTCCATCATGAAATATGACGCAAGTTCAGGATGCTATACGGCCGATATTCTCCTCAAGCAGGGAGCCTATAATTACATGTATCTCTGGGTTCCTGATGGCACATCGGTCGGCCAGACCGCTCGCATCGAGGGCGACCACTACGAGACCGTCAACGAGTATCTCGTCAAGGTCTATGACCATCCCATGGGTGCCCGCTATGACCGCCTAGTCGGCTACGGAGTCGCATACTCCGGCAAATAAATCCCCACCTAATCATTTACTGAACAAAAAAACACGAATATCCATAAATCCCCACGAATGTTCATGATTTTTTTTATGGTTATTCGTGGGGATTCATGGTCATTCATGTTAAAATGATTACTGGCTATTTTTAGCTCATGCGGGTCTTGTAATCGATGTAATCAAATTCCCGTAGTACTTCTGTCGTTCCATCCATTCGCTTGAGAAGGATTGACGGGTGCTGAATGCCGTTGAACATATTGGTTTTGACGGTTGTGTAGTGGTTCATGTCCTCAAAGGTGATGCGGTCGCCACGCTTTAGCGGTTTCTCAAAACTCCAGTCGCCCACATAGTCCCCGCTGAGGCACGAATTGCCGCCCATGCGGTAGGTGGGTTTAGACGGGTCAACCTCGTCGAGGGCTTGAGTGATTTTGGGCTTATAGGGCATCTCCAAGCAGTCGGGCATGTGACAGGCGAACGACACATCTACAATCGCCGTGGTGATGCCGCTATTGCTCACTACATCGACAACCGTCGCTTCAAGGTCACCCGTTTGCCAACACCAGGCACTGCCAGGCTCAAGAATCAGTTGCAGATTGGGATAGGCTCCCTGAAACGCGCCTAACACTTGCTCCAAATGCTTGATGTTGTAACCTTTACGCGTCATCAGGTGTCCGCCGCCCATGTTGAGCCATTTGAGCCGTGGCAGATACTCCCCGAATTGCTGCTTCAATGCCAACAGCACCTTCTCTAAGTCAAAACTTGTGCTCTCGCACAAGGCGTGAAAATGGAAACCTTCAATCCCTTCGGGCAATTCTTTGAGATCACTGGCCAGCACGCCAAAACGCGATCCAGGGCAACAAGGGTTGTAAATGTCGGTCTCTATGACTGAGCACATGGGATTGACGCGTAAGCCACAACTCACTTGTTCTCCTGGCCAGTCAGCATTGTGTTGCTTCACCTTGTCGGCAAAACGCATGTACTGCTCGATGGAGTTAAACGTGATGTGGGAACTGCCAGCGATATAGGCATCTATGGTGTCTTCGGTATAGGCTGGACAATAGGTGTGGGTGCGGCATTTGAGTTCATCATTCGCCAGCAGCATCTCGTTGATGGAACTGGCGGTGGACTCGATGCCATATTCCCTGAAGATATCAAAGGTGCGCCACAAGGCATTGGCCTTGAATGCCATAATGATATCCACTCCCGCGCGTTGTGCAACACCAGTTATTAACTCTATGTTCTTGCGCAACTTCTCTTCATACACGATATAATAAGGCGTCTTGTATTCCATTGCAGTATAGTGTTTAAGATATGATTTCAAATTTTGCGAATTTCAACAACAGTTTGCGTGGTGTCCCGTCACTGAATTGGACGTCAATTTTGGCATCACCCTTGGTGTCGATGTCGGTTACCACGCCTCGGCCGAACCGCTGATGCAGTATCTCGCCGCCCACCTTCAACTCATCAGCCGTGTGGATAGTAAAATTGCCGTTTGCTGCCGCCGCAGGTGGAGTGGGGGCCGGTTTGGACGGGCCGCTCGGAACTGTTTGAGTGGGCAATTTAGCTGTCCTTGTGTTTGGAGCAGTTGGGCGTTTTAGGGGACTTGGCGCTGGCCGTGACGGGACTTCCATGTCATCATCCCAACGAGTGCGCTTGCGGGATGGAACAGGTGCTGTATTAGTGCTGCCCATGAGCAGGTATTCAGGTGCTATATCGCGCAGGAATCGGCTCATGACACAAGTTTTAGTCTGACCGTTATGGTAGCGTGACGTTGCATAGGTGATGATGCAGTTCACCTCGGCACGGGTAATGGCGACGTACAATAACCGCCTTTCTTCCTCAATCTGATAGAGGGAATCCATGCTCATGGCGCTGGGGAAAAGATCTTCCTCCACACCGACGATAATGACGTTTTTAAATTCCAAGCCCTTGGCGGCGTGGACCGTCATCAGCGTTACCTTTTCACCGTCAGGGTCATTCATGTCCTGGTCGGTGAGCAACGAGGTTTCTGCGAGAAAATCGCCAATCAGGAAATGCTCGTCACCACTTTCCTCCTTGCCTTGCTGGAAGTCACTGACCGCGTTTAACAACTCATCAAGGTTTTCGATGCGGCTGATGTTCTCTGGCGTGTTGTCGCCCATGAGCACACTCTTGATTTTAGTCAGTTTGACGGCTTCTTTGGCTACGGTCAAAGCATCACTTCCGTCCAGATTTAATTGGATGAGTTCACTCATCATTTTCACGAAGCCCTCTAATTTGCCGAGGGTGCCGCGGTTCACGTTCAGCCCATATTGATCAGCATGGTTGATGACCTGCCACATGCTCACACCGTTTTGGGTGGCGCAATGGGTGATTTTACCTACGGTAGTGTCACCGATGCCTCGTGCAGGATAATTGATGACGCGCCTCAATGCCTCGTCATCATCGGGATTGATGATAAGCCTAAAATAGCAGATGGCATCTTTCACCTCCTTGCGCTGATAGAATGACAGGCCGCCGTAGATGCGGTAGGGGATAGCGTTGCGCATGTTGCCATGCTTGTCGCGGCGTCCGCCATTGCTCAGGGCTTCCTCCAGTACACGCGACTGGGCATTGGTACGGTACAGCACTGCATAGTCCTCATAACTGTCGCCCTGGCGTGCCTTGAGCGCGGCAATTTGGTTAGCGACAACATAGGCTTCTTCATAGTCGCTATAGCACTGAATCACGGGAATCTTATCACCGATAGCATTCTTGCTGAACAGGTGCTTGGCAATCTGCCGGTTGTTTTTCTCAATAAGGCTGTTGGCCGCTTCAGTGATATTTTGGGTAGAGCGGTAGTTGCGTTCAAGTTTAAATGTCTTGATGTCAGGATAAAACCGCTTCAACTTCAGGATGTTATCGATGTTTGCTCCACGGAAACTGTAGATGCTTTGGGCATCGTCTCCCACGACACATAGGCTGTTGTATTTCTTGCTCAACTGATGCACAATCAGGTGCTGTGAGAAGTTAGTGTCCTGATACTCGTCCACAAGGATATAGCGGAAAAACTCCTGATAGCGTTCCAACACGTCGGGATTGTCACGCAGCAGAATGTTGGTATATAGCAACAAGTCGTCAAAGTCCATTGCCCCTGCGATGCGGCATCGGTTCCAGTAGGCTTTGTAAATGCTCACGGTTTCGGGACGTTGGGCGTTACGGTCGGCATCTAGAAGGCCTTGGTTGCGGGCATAGTCTTCAGGGGTGATCAAGGCATTCTTGGCGTTGCTGATCTGAGTCTGAATCGTTGCGGGTTTATACACTTTGTCATCAAGCCCCATGTCCTTGACGATCAGTTTGATGAGCGAACGTGAATCGCTCTGGTCATAGATGGTGAAATCGGGTTTAAAGCCGATACACTCAGCATTGCGGCGCAGTAACCTCGAGAAGATCGAGTGGAATGTGCCCATCCACAACTGGGCAGCGACTTCGGGGCCTGCCAACGGTTCAATGCGTTCGCGCATCTCGCGGGCAGCCTTGTTGGTAAACGTTAATGCCATGATGCGCCATGGTTCGTACCCTTGCCTCAGCAGATGAACGATTTTATGGGTCAGTACTCGCGTCTTGCCCGACCCGGCACCGGCAATCACCAGTTGCGGCCCATCACAATACTCGACGGCCGCTCGCTGCTGTTCATTCAACTTTTCTAGATAATCTTCATTCATGGTTACAAAAATACTGCTTTTGGGGATTATAATTCATTGTAAACTGGCACATTTTCCAGAAATTGATATTTGTTGTTCTCGTAGTCGATTTGGCAACAATAGTGGTTCATGCCATTGCTCACGATCAGGTAGCGGGCATGCAGTACCATGTTGTAGCGCACAATCTGGTCAAAGGTCTTCTGCGTGATTTTGATGCTTGGCGCCTTATATTCCACGATGACCAGCGGCTGGCCCGTATGGTCGGCCACCACGGTGTCGCAGCGTCGTGCGATGCCGTTCTGGGTCAGAGACACTTCGTTGCCCATCAGCGCTACAGGGAACTGCTTGTCAGTAATCAGCCACTCCACGAAGTGCTGACGAACCCATTCTTCGGGCGTCAGTGATACCCAGCGCTCCCGCAGCCGGTCCCAGATAGCCCATGAGCCGTCCTCCCGCTTCTTCACCTTGTAATCATATTCAGGTAAATTCAATTCCACCATGATTGCCTTAAAAATCTTTCTACAAAAGTAGAAAAAAATACCTATCTTTGCAAAAAAAACAAAGATTACTCATGAAACGGATTCTATTTATTCTCGTACTGGCCATGATGTCTGTCATCGCGATGGCGCAGCAGTTTGATGATTTTTTCGATGGCCGCACCCTTCGGCTGGATTATATCTTTGCCGGGAATCATGATGCCCAGCAGATTTATCTCGAGCAGATGTGTGTCACGCCGCAGTGGGCGGGCCGCAAGAGCCGCCTTGCCGATGTCCCGCTCAAGGGCAACGGCCAGATTCAATTGAAAGACCATGTTACTGGCCAGGTGCTGTTTGTACACACCTTCTCGACTCTGTTCCAAGAGTGGCTGGCAACTGAGGAAGCAACCAAGGTGAGCAAGGCATTTGCTACAAGTTATAATGTACCCATGCCCAAGCAACCCGTTGACATCACTGTATCGTTGATCGATTTTCATGGACAAGTGGTGACAAGCGTGACTCATACGGTGGATCCTGCTGACATTCTCATTCGCCACATCGGTGACAACGGCATACCCTTCCATTACATTTGGAAAGGCCAGACACTTCCTGTTAAGGAAAAGGCTACTGATCAGCCCGGCAAGCGTGACTACATGCCCACCGAGGGGTCGCTCGATGGTGAACCGGATATTACCAGTTGCATCGACCTTGCCATCGTGGCCGAAGGCTATACCCGTGCTCAGATGGGAAAATTCTACACCGACTGCCAGCGCGTGGTTGATGCTCTCTTCGCTCATGAGCCATTTACCTCGATGAAGAATCGCTTCAACGTCGTTGCAGTAGCTGCCGAGTCTCTGACCAGCGGCCCAAGCGTTCCGCATCTGGGACGCTGGAGTAACACACCTGCAGGCACCCACTACGATACGTTCTATACCGACCGCTACTTGATGACTCAAGACATTCACCGCCTGTATGATGTGTTGTCAGGTGTCCCTTTTGAGCACATCATTGTGTTGGTGAACAGTGATACCTATGGCGGTGGTGGTATTTATAACCAGTTGACGGTTACCACGAGTGACCATCCCACATTTCATCAAGTACTGGTACATGAGTTTGGACATGCTTATGCCGGTTTGGGAGACGAGTACTTCTATGACGATGCTTACGAGTCGATGTATCCAGCCGATACCGAACCATGGGAGCCAAACCTCACCACTCTCGTTGATTTCCAGAGCAAATGGGCTGATATGATACCCAAGGGAACGCCTGTTCCCACACCTCCTGACCCCAAAGTGCCAAATTATCGCAAAATCACCAACGAGAAAGAGCAACGACTGCTTGATGCCGCCACCCAGCGTGTCGGTGTGTTTGAGGGTGGGGGATATCAGTCAAAGGGAGTTTACCGTCCCGCCCAGGAGTGCCGCATGAAAATCAATGAAGTCGCTCATTTCTGCCCAGTTTGCTCCCGTGCAATCGTGCGAATTACCGACTTTTACACGTCTCATTAACTGAAAACCTCAGGAAACAGATATGGCAGTAAAACGTGAAACGGTAACCTTTACCGCATTGAATAAGGAAATCAAGAGCGGTAAGTTCAGGAATATCTACGTCCTGCAGGGCGA
>JAEEGL011473733.1_pt1 | contig 11414 bp, 9 predicted proteins | sample 9134231 | NCBI WGS metagenome assembly JAEEGL01 (sample SAMN16246548, study PRJNA631951) | gut metagenome | biome: gut microbiome; feature: rumen; material: fiber-attached | host: Bos | place: Iran: Karaj | collected 2018-10
CCCAAGGAGCAGCAGCTCATCCTCACCACCGGCAGCCAGGGGGAGAGCATGTCCGCCCTGTACCGCATGGCCTTTGGCGGCCACCGGCAGGTGGAGATCGGCCAGGGGGACCGGGTGATCCTGTCCTCCTCCACGGTGCCCGGCAACGAAAAGACCGTCAGCGCCGTGATCAACGAGCTGTTCCGCAAGGGGGCGGAGGTCCTGTACAAGGATGTGTGCTCCGGGCTCCACGTTTCCGGCCACGCCTTCCAGGAGGAGCAGAAGATGATCCTGGCTCTGGTGAGGCCCAGGTACTTCATCCCCGTCCACGGGGAGCAGAAGCATCTGCGCTGCCATGCCGCCCTGGCCCGGGAGGTGGGGATGGAGGCAAAGAACATCCTCATTTCGGATATCGGCAGGATCATCGAGCTGGGCAAGAAATCCGCCCATCTGGGAGCTTCGGTCCAGGCGGGCCGGGTCCTGGTGGACGGCGCCGGCATCGGCGACGTGGGCAGCGTGGTGCTCCGGGACCGGCAGCACCTGGCGGAGGACGGCATGATCGTGGTGGCCATGAGCCTGAGCCGGGAGGACAACAGCCTCATCTCCGGCCCGGACGTGATCACCCGGGGCTTCGTCTATGTGAAGGAGTCGGAGGCGCTCATCGACGAGATGCGCATGCAGGTGGTGGACACCCTGGACGCCTGTCTGGACAACAATATCACGAACTGGACGGCCATCAAGTCCTCCATCAAGACCTCCCTTTCCTCCTATCTCCAGAAAAAGACCAAGCGCAGCCCCATGATCCTGCCCGTCATCATGGAGAACTGAGCCATGAACGTGCAGATCTACGGCAAAAGCAAGTGCTTTGATACGAAGAAGGCGGAGCGGTGGTTCAAGGAGCGGCGGATCAAATACCAGTATGTGGACCTGCCCCGGTACGGCATGGGCCGCCGGGAGCTGGAAAGCGTCCGGGCCGCCGTGGGGGAGGAGGCCCTGCTGGATGAAAAGGCGAAGGGCGCGGAGCTGGTGAAATACCTGGCCAGGGCGGAGGACCGCCTGGAAAAGCTCCTGGAGCAGCCGGAGCTCCTGCACACCCCCATCGTTCGCAACGGCAAGAAGGCCACCGTGGGCTACGCCCCGGAGGTCTGGTCGACCTGGGAATAGCTTCGCTTCGACCCGGACCCGCTTCGCCGGGATGGATCGTTATCCGGAAGCGGATCCCGGCCAAAAACGGCAAAAGATTGATAAAAGATGCTTTTCACAGAGAAGCACATCATAAAGCACAACAGGGATTCAGCCGACCTTGGCCGAATCCCTGTTTTCATTCACCCTTCTGCGGTTTTGTGATCCGATAGCTGGTCAGAAAGATCTTGTGTTTTACCGTGAAGCGCTCCGGGTACTTTTCTTCCAGCATCTGCCTGTGTTCCGCATCGAATTGTCTGACCTGGTCCTCATTCATCGCGGCCAGAACGCCCCGGCTGGAAAGCATCCTGCCATGCCACGTCTCCCTGGTGAAGGGCAAATCAGCTTCGATGATCTCAGTCTGCGGGTCGCTGAAATAATGCGTTTTCAAATCTGCGATGGCGGGATTCCCGCCGCTCCAATTCCCGTTGATTTTCCTGACCAGGCTGTTGGAATCGTGGGTGATCGGTTCTTCTTTCACATAACTCATGTAGATCTTCAGAAATACCCCGCCGGGTTTCAGGAATCGCCTGATTTTGGGAACGACGATCCCAGGCTCAAAATACCAGAAACACTGAGCGGCGGTGACGACGTCGAAGGAATCGTCTGCAAAGTCCATTTCCTCCGCCGAACACACCAGGTATTCTATGGATCTGCCTTTGGACAGTCTTCTGGCCTGCTCGATCTGGTTTTCCGAAATATCCGTGCCGGTCCACCGGGCGCCATAGTGATACATTCCCCGGGGCAGCACGCCGGTCCCGGTTCCCAGGTCGAGTACCCGCTGCCCCGCGATCCCGATCCCCAATTCCGACAGACGCTCATACATACGGGCGGGATAGATGTCCCGAAACTTCGCATAGACCTCAGAGGTCCGCCCAAAGTCGAACCCCGCCCCCGCGTCGATCAACGGTTTGCTGATTTCCATCGCTGCCTCCCATGCCTTCCTGACTTCATCCAGGTATGGATCTCTTTTCGATCATCATCTGCCCTTCAGACATTTATGATCCCTCACGCAGTCTGCTTTTGGTCAAAACAATTTATAACCCGGAGGACGGTGCAAGTCAACGGTCGATTTTCGGCTTTCCTCTGGATTTGACTTGTGCTATACTGATGATAAAGGGCGTGATTACCCGTGACGAAAGAACAGAAGAACCGGCGCTTGGCGGCGGTCAAGACAGCAGATGCCATCAACGCCATCGAAGGCGTCCCGGCCTCGGACTGCGCCGGACAGCTCTCTGCCGGCTGGGCCCGGGGGAACTGACGGGAGAGCAGATGAAAGCGGAGCTTTCCGTCTGTCACAGGAGCATAGCGGAACGGGTGCGCAGCCGTGCATGAAATCGATCTGCGGCAGAACAGCTGGCGCTGCATGGAGGAGGAACGCGCTATGCGCAAGGACAAGGTGAATTATTATCTGGATATCGCGGACAGCGTCCGCAGCCGCTCCACCTGCATGAGAAGGCAGTATGGGGCCATCATCGTGGCCAGCGACGAGATCGTGGCCACGGGCTACAACGGCGCGCCCCGGGGCCGGAAAAACTGCGATGAGCTGGGCGTCTGCGTGCGGCAGGAGCTGAACATCCCCTCCGGGGAGCGGTACGAGCTGTGCCGCAGCGTACATGCGGAGGCCAACGCCATCATCTCCGCCTCCCGGAAGGAGACCATCGGCAGCACCCTGTACCTCACGGGCAGGGACGCCGCCACGGGGGAATACCTCACGGGCACCACCCCCTGCAGCATGTGCCGCAGGCTCATCATCAACGCGGGGATCAGAAACGTGGTCTGCCGCACCGGCGAAACGGCGTATACCGATACCCCGGTGCAGGAGTGGATCGACAACGACGATACCATTCAAAAATGACGGTATGGCTGAGGTCCGGGAGGGGCTGCCGCTTTTTGCGGCAGCCCCTCCCGGGCTTTCGGGTGCCCTCCGGTTCCTTTACAGTTTTCTAACAATTTGCCTCCGCTCCGGATAAAGCCTTGAAAAGCAGCCCGGTTTCCTGTATAACACCAAAGGTTTTGCCTTCGCCCGCTTCCCAATGGCGGGCGGCTCCGCGCCGGTCCCCAATGCCGGCACGGACCCGGCAGAATGCTCAGCCGCGGCGGACGGGCCCGTTATCCCGGCTTCCGCACGGTCCGACCCGGGCCTCACCTCTCACCGGGTCCTCCTCCCTGGAAGGAGGGAGCTCAAATGCGAAAGCTTTTATCCTATCTCAAGCCCTATCGGGGCAGGATCGCCCTGGCCACCCTTCTGATGGCCGTTTCGGCGGTCTGCGACCTGCTGCTGCCCACCCTCATGTCCGACGTGCTGGACAAGGGCGTCTACGGGGCGGCGGAGGCCGATACCTTCGGTTACATCCTCAAGACTGCGGCGTGGATGCTGGGACTCTCCCTGGCGAGCCTGGCTTCCGTCTGCGGCGGCTACTGGGTGGTCTACCGGGTCATCGCCGGCTATACCCAGAGCCTCCGCTCTGCGCTTTTCCGCAAGGTCCACACCATGACTCTGGCGGAGGTGGGCCGCATCGGCGCATCGAATCTGGTCACCCGCTCCACCCACGACGTGGCTACCCTCACCGACGTGATCTCCATGCTCTGCGGCGGCATCCTCATTATTCCCCTGATGTTCCTGGGCGGGGTGTTCCTCTGCATGCGGAAGGACGCGGTCCTCTCCCTGGTGATCCTCTGCGCGGTGCCGCTGCTGATCGGGGCGGGCCTCCTCATGAGCAAGAAGATCGAGCATCTCTGGGAGGTCTCCGACGACTACTGCGACAAGCAGAACGACCTGGTCCGGGAGCGGCTCCGGGGCATCCGGGTCATCCGGGCCTTCAACCGGGAGGGACAGGCCCACGAACGGGTCACCGACGCCACCCGCACCATGGCGGACAACATCATCCGGGCCAACGTGCGCATGGAGATCATCGACCCGGCGGCGGCCTTCGTCCTGAACGGGGCGGCCCTGCTGGTGGTGTTCCTGGGGGGCGTCCGCATGGAGCGGGGCAGCGGCCTCACCGCCGGCGACGTCTTTGCCATCATCCAGTACATCGGGATCATCCTGGGGGCCATCGTCTCCGTCTCCTATGACATCGTGATGCTGCCCCATGTGCGGGTGGCGGTGCGCCGCCTGAGCCAGATCACGGAATCCACGGGCCTGGAGGACGACCGTCCCGCCGAGGGCCTGGTTTTCACCGGGGCCGTCGACCTGGATCATGTGAGCTTTACCTATCCCGACAGCTCCCTGCCCGCCCTCAGCGACGTGGACCTCCATATCCGGGCGGGGGAGTGGGTGTCCGTCATCGGCGGCACCGGTTCCGGCAAGACCACCCTGGCGGAGCTGCTGCTGGCCTTCCGGGCGCCCACGTCGGGGACCCTGCGCTTTGACGGGCGGGACGCCGCCGCCCTTTCCCCCAAGGACATCCGCAGCAACGTGAGCTGTTCCCTGCAGAAGTCCATGCTTTATGCCGGCACCGTGGCGGAGAATCTCCGCATGGCCAAACCCGACTCCGCGGACGAGGAGCTCTGGGCGGCGCTGGAGCTGGCCCAGGTGGCGGACTTCATTCGGGAACAGCCCCAGGGACTGGACTTTCCGCTTGAGCCCGCCGGGACCAACGTCTCCGGCGGCCAGAAGCAGAGACTGGCCATCGCCCGGGCTCTCCTGAAGGACGCAAGCATCTACCTTTTCGACGACTCCTTCTCCGCCCTGGACTTCCTCACCGAGGCCAGGGTCCGCAGGGCGCTGAACGAAAAGCTGGCGGGGAAGACCCGCATCGTCATCACCCAGCGGGTGGTCTCCGCCATGCACTCGGACCGGATCTTCGTCCTGGCGGACGGGGTCCTGGCGGGGGCCGGGACCCACAGCGAGCTGCTGGAAAGCTGCCCGATCTATCGGGAAATCTACCTCTCCCAGACGGGAGGTGTGTCTGCATGAATACAAATGAAGAAATGGATATACACGAAAACACCGAAAAGAAAGACAAAAAAGAAAAGTCCCGCCTCTTTGACGAGACGGGAAAGCGCCTTCTGAAGGAGATCTGGCCCCTCCGGGGCTGGATCCTGCTGCTGTCCGTCTTCTGCCTCCTGCTCATCGGCTGCGCCGTGGCGGCGCCGGAGCTGCTGGGCGCCCAGATCGACCTGCTTTACGAGCGCTCCGGGCGTCCGGGGCTGGCGCGGAGCCTGCTGCCGGGGCTGGGGCTGCTCCTGGGCCTGTACGCCCTGCGGGCCGGCCTGACCTACGGCAAGTGGTATCTGCTCCACGAGGTCATCAGCCGCCATTTCTGCGCCGGACTCCGCATCCGCCTCTCGGACAAGCTGCGGCGCCTGCCCGTGTCCTACATGGACAGGACCCCCGCCGGGGACGTGATCGACCGGATGATGGACGACGTGAGCGACATGTCCGACAGCATTTACGGCATTGTGGAGATCCTCCTCAGCGGCTTCCTCCAGATGATCGTCATCGCTGTGGTCCTCTTTTTGACGGACTGGCGCATGGCCATCCCCGTGGTGCTGCTGGCGCCCCTGTCCGTGCTCCTGTCCGCCAAAATGGCGGGCCTGGGGGAGAAGCACTGGGACGACCACTACGCCCTGGGGGGCAAGCTCACCTCCCTGGCGGAGGAGGCCTACACCAACTACCCCACCACCAAGGCCTTCAACCGGGAGGCGGAGGTGCAGGAGAAGTACGACGCCCTCAGCAAACGCCACCAGCGCAGCGGCGTGTTCGGCTACTTTTTCTCCTTTATCGTCCAGCCCGTCATCGCCTTTGTGGATTCCCTGGCCTACATCGCCGTGGCGGTCCTGGGGGGCTGGCTGATCCTCCGCCGCGGCCTGGCAGTGGGCAGCGTGGTGACGGTGATCCTCTTTGCCCGCCAGTTCTCGGAGCCTCTGGAGCATATCGCCTTCGGCCTGGGCTACAACCAGCACATGAAGGGGGCGGCCAAGCGCGTCTTTGCCCTCCTGGACCACCCGGAGGAGCCGGACCCCCGAGGGACCGCGTCAGGGGAGATCCGGGGCCGGGTGGAGCTGCGGCACGTGAACTTTTCCTATGACCCGGACAAGCCGCTGATCCGGGACCTGAACATGGATGTCCGCCCCGGCCAGAAGGTGGCCATCGTCGGTCCCACCGGAGCGGGCAAGACCACCATCGTGAATCTGCTCATGCGCTTCTACGATATCCGCAGCGGGCAGATCCTCATCGACGGGCAGGACGCCGCAGACCTCTCCCGGGAGGCAAACCGGGACCTCTTCGCCATGGTCCTGCAGGATACCTGGCTCTTCAAGGGCACCGTGGCGGAAAACGTGGCCTACGGCAGCCCCGGGGCTGCGCGGGAAGAGATCGAGCGGGCCTGCGACTATACCTACTGCGACCATTTTATCCGGCGTCTGCCCCAGGGATACGATACCGTGATCTCCGAGGACAGCACCGCCGTTTCCTCCGGGCAGAAGCAGCTCCTCACCATTGCCCGGGCTCTGCTGGCGGACCGGCCCATCCTGATCCTGGACGAGGCCACCAGCAATGTGGATACCCGCACGGAGCTGCTGATCCAGAAGGCCATGGACCGTCTCATGGGCGGGCGCACCTGTTTCGTGATCGCCCACCGGCTCAGCACCATCGTGGACGCCGATCTGATCCTGGTCCTGCGGGACGGCCGGATCGTGGAGCAGGGGACCCACAGGTCCCTGCTGGCCCAGAGGGGCTTTTACTACGAGCTGTTCCAAAGCCAGTACGCCATCTGAGACGACAAAACGCCGGGCGGCCCCCATCTGGGGGCCGCCCGGCAAGTCTTTCGGTTTATTCCTCTTCGCTCAGCAGACGCCGGGCGCCGTAATAATACTTGCTCCAATACTTTTCGTCCAGACGGCTGACCATGATCCTGGCGCCGCCGCTGGAGGCATGGATGAATTCCCCGTCCCCCAGGTAGATGCCCACGTGGGCGATGGCCCAGCCGGAGGAGCTGGCGAAGAACACCAGGTCGCCGGGGATCAGGTCCGCCTTTTCCACGTTCGTGCCCAGCCGGTACTGGCGGGAAGCGGTGCGCTCGATGCTCTGGCCGTTCTGGGTGAAGCAGTAGTACACGAGGCCGGAGCAGTCAAACCCGGTGCCGGGGCTTGCGCCGCCGTACACATACCGGATGCCCAGCTGATCCTTCGCCGTCTGGATGATGCTCTTGACCAGCTCGGAGCCCTCGGGCAGGTCCTTGTCCTCCGTAATGTACTTGGCAAATACGTAGCCTTCCTCTTCACCGAAGAGCACGTGCTGCCAGTCGCCCACTGTGCCCAGGATCTGCACCCGGTCGCCACGGAACAGATACCGGGTCACTCCGTCGCTGGTGGAGGGGCCGGTGCGCAGCCGGACGCTGTTGCCCGTGAGGGTGCCCCACAGGGTCTCCTGGGCGGTCTCCTCCTGGGGAGCCTCCTCCGGCTCCGCCTCGGCGGGAGCGGGAGCTTCGGCAGGGGCCTCAGCCTCCTCTGCGGAGAGATTGCGTAGATAGTCCGCGCTCATGTACCCGGTCTTGCCCTGATAGCTCACCCTGCACCAGCCGTCCAGGACCTCCAGGATCTCCACGATCTCACCCCTGGGGGCGGTGCCGATGATTTTTGACGAGGTGGTGGGCCCTTCGCGGAAGTTCAGCAGACTGGCGGTGACCTCCGCGCTGCCGATCTCCAGGCCGTGGGCGCTCATGGCGAGCAGCAGGGCCAGGGAGAGGCATGCCAGCATCGTTCGTAAGGTTTTCTTCATTTCTGTCTCCTGTTAATCCGGGAGTCCCGGAGCTCAGCCGTTGGTATTGGCCCGCTCCAGCCATACGGCGCCCAGATCCAGGGCCGTATAGATCCCGTCCTTCTCGCCCTTCTTCACCACCCGGTCCCGGGAACGGATATCCGGATCCGTGAGCTGAAGCTGGACGGAGACGCGCTTCGCCAGGCTCAGGTCCTGCACCGGCTCGGTATCCAGGATCTGCAGCATGACGATATATTTATCGGACATCCGTCCATAGTAGATGAGATTGTCCTTCCTGCGCAGAGGCAGGCCCTTGTACAGCAGAGTTTTCGCAGCAGCCATGTTTCCTCCCAAAGGGAACCCTTACTCCTCCAGATAGCTCCGGACCAGCTCCTGCAGGAGCTCATCCCGGTCCAGGCGGCTGATGAGGGTACGGGCGTTTTTGTAATTCGTGATATAGGTGGGATCCTCCGTGAGGATATAGCCCACCAGCTGATTGATGGGATTATACCCCTTGACCAGCAGCGCGTTGTATACCGCGGTGATGATCTCCCGGGTCTCCGTGCGTTTGTCCACAATGCCGAACTTGCGCGTAAACTGATCCATAGGTATCCCTCCTATTACCCCATTATACCCATTTCTGCCTGTCCTGTAAAGCCCTTAATGCGTCCCCGGAGAAGGAAAAATCCCGGGAAGCGCGGTGCGCTTCCCGGGACCGCCGGATTCAGCGGAGCTTTGCCTCCAGCCTGGTCTCCAGCGCCTCCAGAATGGCGTTCATGTGGGGCTCGATGTCCCCGTCCTTCAGGCTCCGGTCCTCGCCCCGGAAGCTCAGGGAGAAGGCCACGCTCTTCTTCCCGGCGGGGATGGGGACGCCCCGGTACACATCGAAGAAGTCCACGGCCTTCAGCAGGCTTCCCCCCGCCTCCCGGATGCACTTCTCCAGGGCGTAGACCGTGACGCTTTCATCGCACACCACCGCCAGGTCCCGCAGCACGGCGGGGAAGCGGGGCAGGGGCACATACTGGGGATCCTCGCCCCGGCTGTCGAAGAGGGCGTCAAAATCCAGCTCCGCGGCGCACAGGGGATCCGTGATGCCGTAATTCGCCCGCACGTTGGGGTGCACCTCGCCGAAAACGCCCAGCTCCTTCCCATCCGCCGTGTACACCTTCGCGCAGCGGCCGGGGTGGAAGGCGAAGTGGTCCCCGCAGGCCCGGAACTCAGGCTCCCGGATGCGCAGGAGCCGGAGGATGGCCTCGATGCAGCCCTTCATGGTGTAAAATTCACCCTTCTCGCCGTAGGCGCCCAGGGCAAGATGCCGCACCTCCCGGGCCAGGGGAGAGGCTTCGTCCCGGAGATAGACCTTCCCCAGGTCGAAGAGCTGCACGTCCCTGTTCCGGCGGTTGTTGTTCAGGCTGAGGCTCTTCAGCATGGTGCTGAGCAGGGTGGTGCGCATGACGGCGCTGTCCTCCCCCAGGGGGTTCAGGATGCGGAAGGCGTCCCGGAGGGGATGGTCCGCAGGCATGCCGCTGAGATCGTTGTCCGACTGGCCCAGGAAGGAGTAGGTCAGGATCTCGTGATAGCCCATATCCCGGCAGAGACGGCGGGTATCCTGCTCCAGCTGCTGCTTTGCCGTGAGACCGCCCTGGGTGATGACGCCCCGGAAGGCGGTGGCGGGGATGCGGTCATAGCCGTAGAACCGGGCGACCTCCTCCGCAATATCGCTGTAATGCTCCACGTCCCCCCGCCAGGAGGGGATGGTCATCACGTCTCCCGCAAAGGTGAAGCCCAGCTTCTGCAGCACTTCCCGCATATACTCGGCGCCGACCTCTATGCCCAGGAGACGGTTCACCTTCTCCGGCTCCAGCTTCAGGGTGCGGGGGGCGCTGTCCCGGGCCACCACGTCGATGACGCCGTCCACCACGTCCCCGGCGTCCAGCAGCTCCACCAGCTCGCAGGCCCGCTCCACGGCGGGGAGGGTCCCCAGGGGATCCAGACCCTTCTCAAAGCGGGAGGAGGCGTCGGTGCGCATGCCCAGGGCGATGGCGGTGCGGCGGATGGAGGTGCCGTTGAAGTTGGCGGACTCGAACACCACGCTGGTGGTATCCTGGGTGATCTCGCTGTTCTCGCCGCCCATGACGCCCGCCAGGCCGATGGCCTTTACTTCGTCGGCGATCACCAGCATGTCCGGCTTCAGGGTCCGGGGGCTGCCGTCCAGGGTGGCCATCTGCTCCCCCTCTTTCGCCCGGCGGACCAGGATATGGCTGCCGCTGATGCAGCGGTAGTCAAAGGAGTGCATGGGCTGCCCGTACTCCAGCATCACGTAGTTCGTGATATCCACGATGTTGTTGATGGGGCGGATGCCGCTGGCCCGGAGCCTGCGGCGCATCCACTCCGGGGAGGGGGCGATGCGCACGTTTTTCACAAAGCGGGCGGTGTACCGGGGGCACAGGTCCGGCTCCGCGATGTCCACATCCAGGTAATTCAGGATGCTGTCCCCACTGCCCTTCACCTTCGCCTCCGGCAGCTCCAGGGGAGTGCCGAAGGTGGCGGCGGCCTCCCGGGCCAGGCCCCGGACGCTGAGGCAGTCCGGGCGGTTGTTGGTGATCTCAAAATCCACCACGCTGTCCCGCAGGCCGACCACCTCCCGGATATCCTGTCCCGGGCTGCAGGGCTCCTGCAGGATGAAGATGCCGTCCGCAATGGCATAGGGATAGTCGTTCACGGTGAGGCCCAGCTCCCCCAGGGAGCAGAGCATGCCCTCGCTGGCGACGCCCCGGAGGGCGCCGGCATGGATGCTCTTGCCGCCGGGAAGGGTGGAGCCGTCCAGGGCCGCGGGGACCAGGTCCCCCTGCCTGACGTTCTGGGCGCCGGTGACGATCTGGATGGGGCTGTCCCTGCCCACGTCCACCCGGCAGACCCAGAGATGGTCGCTGTCGGGATGGCGGGAGATCTCCGTCACCCTGCCCACCACCACGTTGACGATCTCCTCGCCCAGCACCTCCAGGGTCTCCACCTTGGAGCCGGACATGGTCATGCGGTCGCAGAATTCCTTATCGGAAACACCCACCCGGGTGAATTCATCCAGCCAATTTCTTGAAAGCTTCATGTGCTTTTCTCCTTTCTCCGCCCGGTCAGCTGAACTGGCGCAGGAAGCGCACGTCGTTGTCGAACAGCAGCCGCAGGTCGCTGATGCTGAACCGGCGCATCACCAGACGCTCCAGACCCACGCCGAAGGCAAAGCCGCTGTATTCCTCCGGGTCGATGCCGCAGCCGGCCAGCACCTTGGGGTGGACCATGCCCGCGCCCAGAAGCTCGATCCAGCCCTCGCCCTTGCATACCCGGCAGCCCGCGCCGTGGCACTCGAAGCACTGGATGTCCACCTCGCAGCTGGGCTCCGTGAAGGGGAAGTGATGGGGGCGGAAGCGGGTGACGGTCTCGGGGCCGTAGAGCCGCTTCAGCATCACGTCCAGGCAGCCCTTCAGGTCGCCCATGGTGATGCCCTTGTCCACCACCAGGCCCTCCAGCTGATGGAACATGGGGGAATGGG
>JAEEGL011483826.1_pt1 | contig 11414 bp, 6 predicted proteins | sample 9134231 | NCBI WGS metagenome assembly JAEEGL01 (sample SAMN16246548, study PRJNA631951) | gut metagenome | biome: gut microbiome; feature: rumen; material: fiber-attached | host: Bos | place: Iran: Karaj | collected 2018-10
CCTGTAATAACAATATTTTTTTTTCCATTATCAACAAAATGACAAGTAGTAATAACACCTTTATGTCCACTCAAAGTATATTTAATTTCTTTATGAGTATTCAAATCCCAAACTTCCGCAGTTCGATCTTTTCCACAAGCAACAATAGTTTTATCATCAGAACTAACATTAGCACAAGTGACAGGCGAAGTAAAATAAAAAAAAGCATCTTTTTCTTTAATTAATTTTCCTTCGATATCAAAAATTTTAACTGAACCATCTGAATGACATAAAATAATTTTATTATCACTTTTATTAAATTTAGTTAAACTAAAAACACTTTTTGAATAACTTTCTTCTTCTTTGTATTTATTTATATAATCTGGCAAAACTAATGTTCTTGAATCTGTTTCTGGCTCTTTTAAATCATGAATTAAAACATTACCATCCATATAACCTGTGATTATTGTATCATTATTATTAATAAAATTCAAACAATAAATAAAACTTTTATCATAATCTGAACTATCATTTTCTATTATGTCATAAGGAGATTTTAAATTATTCACATCCCAAACTGAAATTAATTCCTTTGAACAACAAGCGAATTTTTTACCATCTGTTGAATATTGAACATCATAAATTGCGTTTTTATGTAGTTTTATTGTGTTTATATTTTTTCCATTTGATTTATCCCATAATCTTATTGTATTGTCATTTCCCGCTGAAATTATTGTGTTTTTATCTGAAGGGGAATATTCTGTTGTCCAAACACCTGCAGTATGACCATTTAATGTTAATGTTCGAGATTGAGAATTTATGTCATAAATTGTAAGAGTTTGGTCAAAAGATGCTGCTATAAATTCTGTTTCGTCGTAAGGAGAAACTGCAATGTCACTTATACCTAATGTATGATCTTTGATTATTGTTGGTTTATTTAGTTGTTTACTTGCACTTAATAAAGCTCCTAAATAAGCGAAGTCCATTTTAATTTATATTTTTTTGAATATAATAATATTATTATTATTAAAATGATATAATTTTAAATTATATTTTATTTATATTTATTAAATATTTTTATTATTTAGAAAACTAAATTATTCAACATACTCGTTAAACATGTATTTAAATTATCTGTTACTAATTCTTCAACTGTTGTTTCTAAATGATCTCGTGGGTTATATTTTCCAACACTATTCATATAAATATCTTTCGAAGATTTATTAATTTCTCCTTCAATCCAAGCCACATATTTTTCACTTAATTTATTAATATCATCTATTTTTTTTAAATTTTCCTCATCTGCTTTTTTACTATCCCTCAATTTAAATCCCGAATCCCAAAAACTTTTCTTTAAATTCAATAACATTTTCGTTTCTAAATCATTTTTTCTATAACCAATCAAAATCGAATAATAAGTAATTCTAGCCAAATCTTTTAAAGAAAAACCTTTCGTTCTCTTAACTTCACCTAAATTAGAAGTTGTTTGTCTTTGATCACTATCACTAAAATTAAGGCCACTATTACCATATGTTCTAAAAGCATCTATTACAACTTTTCCTCTCACACTTTGAATAGGATCTACAACAACTGCAACTGTTCTTGGAACTTGTTGTTCAAAAGTTTTTTGAGTGTTAATATCAGTTTGAGATAACCAACATCCAAAACCAGGATGACTATGATACCATCCTACTACTATTTCATTACGACCTGTTTGTTTTAACATTTCTACCATTTTTACTTGAAATCCTTCATCTATTGATTCTATTGTTGTTTCTGTTCCACTTTGAGGCATTGAAAAAACGTCTATGCATTTTACTGTATATTCATCTACGTAATCTCCTAGCATTAATCCCATTACTTCTAAAGGAATTCCGGCCTTTCCATGACGAAGCATTTTTAGTAATGCTAAAGGGGATATATATATTTGTTCTGATGTGTCGTTCATTGGTTGATCTATCCCTCGTTGACGACCACCTAAACCACCTAAACCGTTTAAACCTCCCATTGGTCCTAATCCGAAAAAATCCATATTATTCTTTTATATATATGTTATTTTTATTTAAATTTTAATTATTTTAATTTATTTTTTATTCATTTGTTTTTTGTTTGTAGAATTTAATAAATTTTAATAATTTTTATATATAAATATTATTTATATTACTTATATTAAATTTAATAATTATTATTTATTTTTTAAAATATGTAAAATTAATATTTTTTTTTATATAAAATTTATATATTAATAACACATATATAGATATATAGATTAATATATATTATTTAAAATATATATAATATATATAAATATATATATGTTTAAGATATAAATTTTATATATTTATATATATTTATATTTATTTTATTTGTTTTCTTTGGTTTTGTTTTTTATTATATCATTAATAAAAATTACTCTTTCTAAATAAGAATCATTTTCATTTATAATATTATTTCCAATAATATTATTATACATTAATTTAAATGCTAATAAAATTTCGTTGTATCTAAAACAATTTCTTCCTATATCTTGTTCAATATCTTGCCAATTTTCTAGACTTAAAATATTATCATTATCATCTTTTGAATTATTATGAAATTCTCTATCTTTTCTTTTATAAAAAAACCCGCCAAATCTAATACTAATTCCTAAATAATAATAATTAAATTTAAAACAATAAAAATTCAAAAATTCTATTAATAATGTTCCTAAATTTAAATAAGAACAATTATAATTATTATTATTATAATTTCCAATATAAAAAATATTTCCATTTTTATTATTATTCATAACATTTAAATTATTATTATTATCTTCATTATATTCTTTTTTAAAATATAAAAAAAATGCATAAACCAACGAAAATAAACAAAATGAACTTAAACCTCCAGTATAAGTATCATTTAATTCTCTTTCTTTTAAAAAAAATTTTAGAAAAATTATCAAAATTCTCAAAAATGGATAAACTTTTAAAATTTGATATATCTTTTTAGAATTATAACATCCATTTTTATGTCCAAATGATATATCAATATTATATAATTTTCCCTCATATAAATATTTTCCTTTAATAATTGGGATTTTAGCATTAATTAACTTCAAATCAGATAAACATCTTTCTTTTTCTAATAAATATTTTATTTTCAATAAAACATCATTATATTCTGTGTATTTATCTATTTGCAAAACACAAATATCAATATCGCTATTAGGTAAATTTAATTTCGTAACTGTTGATCCAAATAAAACAACATATAATTTATTTTTATATTTAGATTCAATAATATTTTTAATGTTTAAATAAATATTTTTAATTTTATTTTGTTCTTCATCGGAAGGATGAATAAAATTATAAAAATCAATAAGTTCATAATGAAGTCTTATTATTCCTCTATAAAGTTTTGTTCTTTGAGTTAACCAAGGAGCATTAACATTAATAATATTATTATTTTCAATATTAATTTTATTATTGTTTTTGATAGTAATATTATTATTTATCGATGAAGAAATTTCTGAATCATCTTCTTTGTTTGAACTTTTTGATTGATCTATATGTTTTATATGTTTATTATTTAAAATATATATGTTTGTTATATAAAATTTTTTACTAGAAGTTATATTATTTAAATATTTAAAGTAATTTTTATTATTATAATTATTTTTTTGATTATTATAGTTTTTATTTTCATATGAATCTTCTTCATCTAACATATAAAATTTTTTTCTTTTTTTTCCTATATAATTATTTAATTTTATTAAATTATTTAATAATTCTTCTTGATTTTTTTTAGATTTTTCACCATATGTAATTAATGGATTATACTTACCTTTCATAATTTTATATTTCTTAATTTAATATTAATAATATATTTATTATATTATAAAATTTGTTAAGAAAAAAATATTAATTTTATATAAACATAATAAATTAACAAATAAAAAAATAAATATTTTTTTAATAATTTGTTTTATAATATTTCTTTTTTTTTTTGCTATTATTATAATAATAATTTTTATTTATTTTTTCATTATTATTGTCAATTTTTGATGTTAAATGTTTTCTAATTACATTTGGCTCACATTTATAATCTCTTTTATATCCTATAATAAAATTATTAATTGGTCTTATTTTATTATCTATTAAATTATTTTTTTCATAAAAGTTTTTTTTTTCGTTCATAAATTTGTCGTTCATTTCATAAAAATCAGTAATTTTTTTTTTAACATCTAAATATTTATTATTAGTACTAAAATTATTATTATTATTTTTTTTTAAATGATATTTTTTATTAAATAAAATTTTTCTTTCATCTAAATTATTATAAGAAAAAGTTGAAGGTTGAATTATAATTTTATTTATAAAAATGTCTTTATTAATGTTTTGTTCTGATAATAATTTTTGAGAGGCACTTCTAATTAATTTATTTTGTTTATCAACTTTATTTTTATGAAGTTTATCATAATAAATTTTTGAATATTCGTTATTATCATATTTTTTTAAATCTCTTAAAAATTTGTTATTTTCAGTTAAATTTTTAAATGACCTCAAATTATAATTAGTATAAAAAGAATTATTATTTAATAACGACATATAATAATTTTAATATTATTATATTATTATAAATAATAATAATTTACATATAAAATTTAATAATAAATATAAATAAAAATTAAATAAATATAAATTTTCTTTCTTCTCATAAAAAAACAAATAAATTATATGAAATATATAATTAATATATTTTTATATTTAAAAAAATTATATTTTATTTTATTAATATAAAAATTAATAAATTTATTAATTAACAAAATATATATCTATAAATATATTTAAAAATGGTTCACCACAATAATATGCTTCCAAATATTCATCTTGGAAAAGATTGGCAAGAAAAAGTAAAAACATGGTTCAACCAACCAGGTAGAAAACACAGAAGACAACGAAATAGATTAAGAAAAGCAAAATTAACTGCACCAAATCCAACTCATACTTTAAAACCAATAGTTAGAGGTCAAACAAACAAATATAACACTAAAATTAAATTAGGAAGAGGGTTCACAAAAGAAGAACTTAAAAAAGCAGGTATATTATCAGTTCCTTATGCAAGAAGTATAGGTATAGCAATAGATTTAAGAAGAAAAGATTGTTCAGTTGAAGCTCAAAATTTAAATGTTCAAAGATTAAAAGATTATCTTGGAAAAATTATTTTATACCCAAGAAATGAAAATAAACCTGAAAAAAAACCTATTGTTAAAGAAGCTACTGCAGAACAATTAAAAAGTGCCGAAGCTAAAATGCAAAATACTACTAAAACTGTTATTCCTTTACCAAAACCAGAACCTGGATATTCATTTGCACCTATTACTGATGAAATGAAAAAGAAAAATGTATATGAAACTCAAAGAAAAGAAATTAAAACTGCAAAAGGATTTTATAAAAGATTGGAAGCTGCAAAGAAAAAAGGAAAAAAATAAATTTGAATATACATTATTATTATATATGATAATAATATAATTTAATAAATATAAAAATAATAAGAAATAAAATAATTCATACAAACATGTTATTTAATTAAAATTAAGTTTTTATTTTAAATTTAATAAATTATTTAATTTTTAATTAATTAAAAATAATTTTATTATTAAAAATTTACTTTATAAGCTAAATATGTAAATAATTTATTTTTATTTATATAAATATACAATATTAAATAATATTATTTACATATTTTCTATTATTAATTTTATTTAATATTTTTATTTTGTTTAAGTTTATTTTGTAAATTTTGAATTTTATTAATATTATTATTATTATTATTATTATTTTTATTTAATTTTAATTTTAATTTACTATTATTTCTTTTAAATTCTTTTTTTTCATCTTCATTAAATTTACTAAATTGCAATAAAGGAATTTTTTTAAAATTCTCAACATTCGTTTTCATTTCTATTTTATCTGGAAAATTAAGAGATGTTAATGATAAATTACTAATATCATTAATATTAATTTTATTATTATCAATTATTTTAAAATTTTCTAAATTATTTTTCTTCATAAATTCATTTTTATTATTATTATTATTTTCAATTTTTATATTATTATTTATAATATCAATATTATTATTATTGTTAATATTATTATTATTATTATTTTTAATATCAATATTATTAAATTTATTTATATTAATATTATTATAATTATTATTATTAATATTATTATTATTGTTATTATTATTGTTATTATTAATATTATTATTATTGTTATTATTAATTTTATTATTATTATTATTATTATTATTGTTATTATTATTAAAAATATTATCAACATCAATTCCTTTTAATTTTAATTTATTAATAAGTTCATAATAATATTTCTCTTTATTTTTATAATATTCATTTTCTTTTTTAATATTATCATATAAATTAAGTAAATTATTATATTTATTTTGAATATTATTTTTTTCATTATTTAAATCAAAAATTTTATTTTCATATTCAATTTTCATTTTTTCATTCAATTTTTTAATTTTAACAAATTCTTTTTTTAATTCATTAAATTCTTTTCTTTTATCATCAGTTGATTGATTAGTGCTTTCAGAATTAATATTTTTATGAATATTATTATTATTATTTACACTTAAATTATGATTTTGAAATTGAAAAGAATTATTTAAACTTTTGTTTCTAGACATTAATATTTTATTATTAATATTTGCTATTGTTTTACTAAAAGACGAATTAATTGAAGTAAATAAATAATTATTTTGATTATTATTATTATTTGTTTGAGTTTTTATCATTTTCATATTATTTATTTCAGTAAAATTTCTTCCTATTGAATTTTCTGGTTTAAAATTTATTGTATAAAATTTTTTATGTTTTTTATAATGAAAATTATTTGGAATTTTATTTGAATTATTATTTATATTATTATTATTATTAAAAGAATTATTATTATTATTATTTAATTTTGAATTTAAGCCAGAAAAACTTCTTTTTTTTACTTTTAATAAATTAGTAAAATTATTATTATTAAAATTATTCATATTATTATTATTTTTTGATGGTTTATAAATAAAAACGTTTGAATGTGAATGTACTTTATTTAATGTTAAAGTTTTAAATTTAAAATTATTATTTGATAAAGTTTGAATATTTGAATTAGTATTTGAATATAATTTTTGAGGAAAATTTTTATTAAAATAATTATTTTTTAATTCATGCTCACCTAAAGTAAATTGAAGATTCATATTATTATTTAATTTTATTTTGTAAAATATTTATTTAATTAATTTTATATAAAAAAAATAATTAATATTATTTATAATTTATGTTGCATATTAGTTTTTATTAAATTAATATAAAATATTATTTTATTATCAAATATTTATAATTTTTATAATATATAAATAATAATGTTTAATTTAATTAAAAAAAAAATATCATTAAATATTTTCAAATAACTTTTTATATTTTAATAATTCATTATTAACAATATTAATAGATTCGTTTATTTTATGTTTATTATTTAAAAAATTTATTAATTCTTTTAAATAAAAAAAAATATTATTTAAAACAGGAGAAATTTTATTAATTTCATTAAATTCGATTTCTAATATATTATTATTTGTTATAAATAAAAAAATCTTTAATAAATTATTTTCGTTAATATTATTTATTTTTTTTATAGTTTCTGAATTTAATAAAAAATGTTTTAAATTATTTTTGCATATTTCTTTTAATTTTAATAATGTTACTTTAAAATCATTAAATTTATCAATATTAATTTGTTCAATAATTAAAATTATTTTAATAAATAACATTACAATTTTTTTATCCTCATTTTTAATATTATTATTATTATAAAAATCATTTTCATTTTTTTTATTCAAAAAATTTAAATTAATTTGAGCTAGTTTCGAAGGCTTAAAAAATAAATTCTTATTAATTTGATTTAAATTTGATATTTTATTTTGTAAAAAATTAATATAATCATTTGATATATCATTAATATTATAATAATTATAAATAGGTTTGATATTCATAATAAATTTTAATCTAATATTAAAAGGAACAATATTATTTTTACTCATTAAAAAAAAGCATTTTTTTAAATTTGAATTTATTTCATTTGGAATATCAATTATAGAAAATTTTTTTAAATCATTAATATTAATATTACTAACTTTATTATTATTATTATTATTATCATTAATATTATTATTATTATTATTATTATTATTTTTATTATTATTATTATTTTTTTCAAAACTTTTTCTATTATTCAATTTATTAAAATTTTTTTTCGAATTTATGATATTATTTTTTGATTTATTATTCGAAATAAAATTACTATTATTTTTATTATGTTTTGATAAATAATCTTTATTTGTTTTTAAAAGCATACTTGTACTTCTTTCAATACCTTTTTTATTATTATTTTTATCTTGAATTAAAAAATTTTTTTTATAAAAATTGGATTTATTTTTTATATTTTTATCATTTTTATAAATGGTATTCATATTAGAATAAAATTTACTTTTATTATTATTAGTACTATTATTATTAAATATTGAATTATTTTGTTTTGAAGGAGATTTAAAATTTATTGTTTTAATTGTTGAATTAGATTTATATAAATTATTATTACTATTATAATTAAGATAAAAATTTTTAGGAGTTTTTGAAATTATATGTTTTTCTATCATATTATTTTCATTATTAATATTTAATGATAAATTCTTTTTAAAATTTTTATTTTTTTTATTATTTATTATTAAATTTAAAGATTTTTTATAAAATTCATCTAAATCTAATAATATTTTATTTTGTTGTTCTGAAATAAGTTCAAATTGTTCTTTGATAGAATTTTTATATGAGTTATATAACTCATTAATTTGATCTGTTAAACTATTATTATTATTATTAATATCCATTTATTTTAAATTAAAAAAATAATAAAATTAATGTGAAAAATATTAAATTATTTAATATTATATTATTTAAATTATCTATTTTTTTTTTTTTTTTCCTTTTCATACAAAAAAAATTTTTCAACTTCTTCAAAATTATTTTCATTAATTATTATATATTTTTTAAAAGGTAATTCAATTACAATATAAACAAAACAAGAAGAAATAAATGCAATAAATGATGTTAAAAATGAATATAAAATGCAATTATATGGATTAAAAATAATACTTGATTCACTTTGATAAAAAATATATAAAGTAATTAAATTAATTTGCATTATTAAAGTTAAATATAATTTATTTCCTATTGACCAAATATTATGAGTTAAAAATTTATTAATAATATCATTCAATGAATTAGTATAATAAATAAAACTAAGAATAAATAAACAAATAATCTCATATTCAATATCAAATAATAAAAAAATATTATAAAAATTATTATTATATAAATTTGTATTTTCTTTATTTAGAAAAATAATATAATTGAAAATTAAAGGAAGAATAGGTTGGGCTAAAATTATTATTAATATTATATAATATTTTTTTATTATATATAAATAATCATTTAAACATTGGATATAATTCATTAATTTTATAAAACTTTTCAAATAAGGTTTTTCTTTATTTATTTTTTTTCCCTCAATATTATTATCTAAACCTTTTAGAATAATATATTGAAACATTCCAAAACACATTCCAATAACATAATATACATAATTATATAAAGGATGTATAGAAATATATCCAAAATTATTTAAATAAATATATAAATTTGTATATCTAAATTTATCACTTAAATTTATGATAAAAAAAACTAATTTTAATATAAAATTTATAATTATTATTATATAAAAAATAATATCAATTCTATATTTATATTTATAACATAAGAATATTATTGCACTTGATAAAAAAAAAAATAAAAATTCATTATAAACTGGCCATAAATATATTAAAAAATTTTTACCTTCTTCATATCTAAATGGTAAAATATAAAGCAACGATAAAACAAAATCAGTAATTGAGGAATCATTAATTATTTCTCCAAAATTTTCCCATAAAGGTCCATTTCCATTATAAAATTTAATGTTTATCCAACGAATAAAATTATATAATGAATATCGTAGAAATAATAAAGTATAAATAAATATTATATATTTATGACTTTGTTTATAATAAAATTCGAGAAGCCCATACCAGCCCAAACTTATATCATTTGTTTTAAAATAATCATTGTTTTTACTATCATTATTATTATCAAGTTCACTATTAGTTATATTATTATTATCATTTGTATTATTATCATTTGTTTTTATATCTTTAGTTTCAATATTATTATTTTCTTCTTTAATTTTTTCATTTCTATTATCTAAAAAACATAATAATTTATATATTAAAGAAAATCCTGAACAACTAAATAAAACTCTTGGAGAATATCTAATTCCAATAAAAAAAATAGGATAAAAATAACTTGTATAATAATTTTTTAAAGAAGAAATCCCAATTTGTGAACATTCACTATTATATAACATCATAGTTAACATACCAAAAATTAAAAAAAAAATTGAAATTCCTCTTAATCCTTTAATATAATCTATTCCTTTTTCATTATTAAAGGTAGAATATTTATTATTAAATTTAAATAATTCATTAAAATTTGAATGCAAATTAAAACAATATTTTAATTTTTTGAATGTGGAATAATTATTTTTATTATTGTTATTATCATCATCATCATCTTCTTCTTCTTCTTCATTTAATAAACTTTTATTTGAATCTGTAGAAGCAATATTAACATTATTTTTTTTTTTTTTACAAATATCAAATCTAAAAATAATATTATTTACTATCAATAAAATAATAAGCATCAACAAAATAAGAAAACCAAACCAAAATTTAATTGTTTTAATATCTTCATTAAATAATTTATTTTGAATAGTATTATTATAAATAGTAACAACTTTTATTTGATTAATGGCATTTATATCATAATATAAACTACTAAAATTATTAAACATATGATTAAATCTTATAAATAAATTTTTAAAATTTTTTTCAGCCCAATTTTTATTATCTTTTTCATTTAAATTAGAATTTTTTAAATTAGGAAAACAAACTCCAAAATTATAATAATAATTTTCATAAGATATTTTAGTTATCTTTTTTATATTAGTAGCATCAATAGTAATCATATAATATAAAGTATCTCTAATATTCTCATTTAAAACATTACTTAAATTATATAAAAATTTTCTTTTAACACATGAATCATAAGTTGTTAAATCATATTTATTTTTAGATGTATCTAAAAAAGTTTTCATATAAAAATATTCTGTTCTTTCACTTATAGTATCGTTTACATCAACTAAATAAATTTCTTTTATTAAATTTAAATATTCTTCATCTAATGGAAACATTTCATCTAATTCTTCTGTAAAATTTGTGTTATTATGAATTTCATC
>JAEEGL013809656.1_pt1 | contig 11414 bp, 7 predicted proteins | sample 9134231 | NCBI WGS metagenome assembly JAEEGL01 (sample SAMN16246548, study PRJNA631951) | gut metagenome | biome: gut microbiome; feature: rumen; material: fiber-attached | host: Bos | place: Iran: Karaj | collected 2018-10
GCCGCGAGCAGGTCATCCTGAACACCTGGTACGGCGGTGAAATGAAGAAGGGCATCTTCTCCATGATGAACTACTATCTGCCACTGAAAGGGATCGCCGCGATGCACTGCTCCGCGAATACGGATATGGAAGGCAAGAACACAGCGATCTTCTTCGGACTTTCCGGAACCGGCAAGACCACGCTGTCCACAGATCCCAAGAGACTCCTCATCGGAGACGACGAACACGGCTGGGACGATAACGGAGTGTTCAACTTCGAGGGCGGCTGCTATGCCAAGGTCATCAACCTGGACAAGGAGTCAGAGCCGGATATCTATAACGCCATCAGAAGAAACGCTCTCCTGGAGAATGTTACCGTAGATGAGAATGGCAAGATCGATTTCGCCGATAAGAGCGTGACTGAGAATACTCGTGTTTCATATCCCATCGAGCACATTGAGAAGATCGCGAAGAACGTAAACGGCAGATCTTCAGGACCTGACGCTGAGAACGTCATCTTCCTTTCCGCTGACGCTTTCGGAGTACTTCCTCCCGTATCCATCCTTACACCGGATCAGACCAAGTATTATTTCCTTTCCGGATTCACCGCCAAGCTGGCAGGAACTGAGCGCGGCATCACAGAGCCTACGCCTACATTCTCAGCTTGTTTCGGACAGGCCTTCCTGGAGCTCCATCCCACCAAGTACGGCGAGGAGCTGGTGAAGAAGATGGAGAAATCCGGCGCCAAGGCATATCTTGTGAACACCGGCTGGAACGGCACAGGCAAGCGTATCTCCATCAAGGATACCAGAGGAATCATCGATGCCATCTTAAGCGGCGATGTCTTAAAGGCACCCACCAAGATGATCCCTGTGTTCAACTTTGAAGTTCCTACTGAACTTCCCGGAGTTGATCCTGCCATTCTGGATCCCAGAGATACCTATGCTGATCCCGCTGAATGGGACGCTAAGGCTCAGGATCTGGCAAGCAGATTCATCAAGAACTTCGCCAAGTATGAGTACAACGAAGCCGGTAAGGCTCTGGTGGAAGCCGGACCGAAACTTTAAAATTATGAAGCAGGCATCCTTACTTTCGGTGCCTGCTTTTTATGAGCGATGGAGAACCTTCACAAAAATATGCCCGCCTATTCCATCGGCGTGGAAGACATCAACCTGTATACACTTGGTTTCACGAAGATGAAACACGCTAAATAATTTGAAAAGTATAAATTAAAAAGTTCAGCACGATCAATACCGGGACTTTGTTAAAGAAGACAGGTCCCGGTTTTATGTTGCCTAAAAATATTTCTGTGGAACTTGAAACAAAGATATAGTATAATTACTATGTATTGGTATGTTTATTTACATTCAGTTTTCTTATAAGAGAGGGCGGATAAATGGATGATATCAAGGAAGTATTAAGCGAAACAAAGAAAAAAGGCAGAAAGACTCTTCTGAAAGTCGTAGCTGTGGCTGTGTCCACGGGATTACTGGCCGTGGGGGCAGTGGCAGCGCTGGACAACATGAACAACTCCGGACCCAGTCTTCAGAACGTGACGGAGCCCGATCCCATCGTCCTTGACATCGACGAAGCGGAGATGACTGATGAAAGCGGATCTGAAGAGGAGGAGCAGGAGGAGAAGAAGCGCGGCATCTTCAGCTGGCTCAAGATCTGGTTCTACGGGATGCTTACCGGCATCGCGGGATTTTTTGCGACCAAGATACCATGGAAGAAGATCTTCACCAAGCGGAATCTCATAATTCTCCTGGTGCTTGTTGTGATCTTCCTGCTGGCAAAATATGCTTTGCCATACTTTGTTGACGTGCCCTGGGGACCGGACCCCATATTCAACGGAAATAATTGATTTTAAGAGGAACTTATGGATTATCAGAAATATATCAGAAATTTCAGTATCATAGCGCATATCGACCACGGCAAGTCCACCTTAGCAGACCGTCTCATCGAGAAGACCGGTCTTGTTGCTGAGCGTGACATGAAGGAACAGTATCTGGACAACATGGATCTGGAAAGGGAGAGAGGCATCACCATCAAACTTCAGACCACCAGACTTGTTTACAAGGCTCAGGATGGGGAAGAGTACATCCTTAACCTCATCGACACTCCGGGTCACGTGGACTTCACTTACGAGGTTTCCAGATCTCTCGCCGCATGCGAGGGAGCGGTCCTGGTGGTAGACGCTACCCAGGGAGTTGAGGCTCAGACCTTGGCCAACGTGTATCTGGCGCTCGATGAAAATCTGGAGATCATGCCGGTTCTCAACAAGATGGATCTGGCTTCCGCAAGACCTGAAGAGTGCCGTGAGGAGATCGAGGACGTCATCGGTTTGGATGCTTCAGAGGCGCCCTGCATCTCAGCCAAGACCGGTATGGGAGTGGACGAACTGCTGGAACAGCTCATCCGTGTGATACCGGCTCCGGAAGGCAAGGAAGACGGCAAACTCAAGGCCCTGATCTTTGATTCCAAGTATGACAATTACCTTGGCGTAATAATCTATGCCCGCATATTTGACGGAAAGGTCAAGAAGGGCGATGTGATCAAACTCATGTCCACCGGCGCCAAGTATGAAGTGACCGAAGTCGGCTACTGCGCACCGGGACTGGTGCCCACCAAGGAACTGAGAGCCGGTGAAGTAGGATATATCTGCGGTTCCATCAAGCAGGTAGCTGACGCCCGCGTCGGCGATACGGTGACCTTGGCCAGCGACCCTACAGAAGATCCCTGCCCGGGCTACAAGAAGGTCCAGTCCATGGTATACTGCGGTATCTATCCCGCTGAAGGCGAGAAATACGAGAGTGTAAAGGACGCTTTGGAAAAGCTTCAGGTAAACGACGCTGCCTTCAATTTCGAGGCAGAGACATCTCAGGCTCTGGGCTATGGTTTCCGCTGCGGTTTCCTGGGCCTGCTCCATATGGAGATCATCGTTGAAAGACTGGAGAGAGAATTCAATCTGGCAGTCATAACCACCGCACCTTCGGTTATTTACAAGGTAGTGAAGACCGACGGCACAGTGATCATGCTCCAGAATCCTTCCAATCTTCCTGCACCTCAGGAGATAGATCACATCGAGGAGCCCATGGTCAAGGCCAACATCATGATCCCCAACGATTATGTCGGATCCATTATGGAACTCTGCCAGCAGAGGAGAGGCACCATGAAGCATATGGAGTATATCACTCCCACCAGAGTGCAGCTCCACTATGATATGCCTCTTAACGAAGTAATTTATGACTTTTTCGATGCTCTCAAATCCAAGACCAGAGGTTACGGTTCTTTGGAATACGAGCTCGACAGATATGAGAAGAGCAATCTGGTCAAACTGGATGTTCTGCTGAACCGCGAGCTGGTGGATGCTTTCAGCATGATCGTCCACGAGTCCAACGCTTATCAGAGAGGACGCTTCGTCTGCGAGAAGCTTAAGGAGATCATTCCAATGCACCAGTTCGAAGTGCCCATCCAGGCAGCCATCGGTCAGAAGATCATAGCAAGAGAGACCGTCAAGGCATACCGCAAGGACGTTATCGCCAAGTGCTATGGCGGCGATATCTCACGTAAGAAGAAGCTTCTGGAGAAGCAGAAGGAAGGAAAGAAGCGTATGAGACAGTTCGGTACTGTAGAGGTTCCTCAGGAAGCCTTCACCGCTGTTCTCAAATACGACGACAGTAAGTAAATGAGTTTCGGAGTATACATACACGTCCCTTTTTGCAGGAGCAAATGCCCCTATTGTGATTTCTACTCAGTGCTCGACAGAAATGAAGGACTCAAGGAAGAATACACTGAAGCTGTGATCAGGGAGATCAAAGGCTTCAGCAAATATTTTGCAAAAAACAGCGATCACACATTCATAAAGGAAGAGCCGGACTCCATCTATTTCGGAGGGGGCACTCCGAGCCTTCTGAGCCCGGAACAGCTGAAGCGCATACTGGACCAGGCCGATGAGACCTTCGGCAAGGCGGAGGACAGGGAAGTTACCGTAGAAGTAAATCCCAGAACAGTGGATTTGGCATATCTTAAGGATATCCGGGACCTGGGATTTAACCGCCTGAGCCTGGGAGTCCAGAGCTTCGACGACAGCGTCCTGAAGAAACTGGGCAGGACCCACAAGGCTTCGTATGCTGAAGCAGCCTACAAAGAAGCCAGAGAAGCAGGTTTCGAGAACATCAGCATCGATCTGATCTTCGGCATCGAAGGCCAGACCATGGAAATGTGGGAGGCAAGCCTCGAGCAGGCTCTTAAGCTCAAGCCCGAGCACATCAGCCTCTATTCCCTGGAATTCATGGAAAACACTGTTTTCGCCAGGATGCTTATGGATGGCAGGATGAAGGAGACGGATCCTGAAGAGGACAGACAGATGTACGAGAAGGCGGCGGAGCTTCTCAAGAGCGCAGGTTATGAGCACTACGAGATATCCAACTTCGCGCTTCCCGGATTCGAGTCCCGCCACAATCTGAAGTACTGGAACCTGGATGATTATGCAGGCTTCGGTCCGGGAGCCCATTCATACATGGCTGACCTTGCGACCGGACAGGGACAGAGATTCTACCACACGGGAAATCTGGAGCTTTATCTCAACAGCCCTGAAAAGGTGGAGATGATGGAGCCCAACGGCTATGCCGACGACATGACGGAGTTCACCATTACGGCTCTTCGCTTGTCCCGCGGTATAGATAAGTTCGAGTTCGAAGACCGCTTTGGTCAGGGTTTCTGGGAGTTCTACGGAGACATGGCGCATCTGCAGTTCAGATCATTCATGGATACCGGCCATGCCTGGGAAAACGAAGAAGGCTTAGGACTGACACTTAAAGGCTTTAACATCAGCAACCAGATCCTGAGTTTATTTGTATGATAATTATTTGTGCTGATCAAAAGCTGAATGCGGCAATACTGTAGTCAAATTTTCTCGGTTTTCGTCGCTGTGTCCATCATCGATTCAAGGCCTCGCTCGCGGGACGATCCCACTACAGTCCCTCGATCCGTTAGCAATAACGTACAAATACGTTCTCGCTAACTCCTCTCGGGCACTGTTGCGCTGATCGTCAGCCGCTCTTATCGACCTTTTCATCGTGATAAACATCAGCTCCTCAAAAAAGAAAATTTGCCAACATATTGCCAGATACAACTTTCGATCAACAAAAAATCAACTTAGAAAGGACAAAACTAATGTCAAAATACATCATGACTTTGGATGAAGGCACTACCAGTGCCCGCACGATCATCTATGATAAGAAAGGCAACATGATCTCCGTAGCTCAGAAGGAATTCACTCAGATCTTCCCCAAGGAAGGCTGGGTAGAACATGATGCAGTGGAGATCTGGTCCACTCAGATAGGAGTAGCCCATGAAGCCCTCCTTAAGGCAGGTCTGACCTATGAAGATATAGATTCCATCGGTATCACCAACCAGCGTGAGACCACCATCGTCTGGGATAAAATGACCGGCGAGCCGGTTTATAACGCCATCGTCTGGCAGTGCAGAAGGACTGCGGAATACTGCGACGGACTGAGAGATGCCGGATATTCCGAAATGATCAGACAGAAGACGGGTCTTCTCATCGATCCGTATTTCAGCGGAACCAAACTCAGATGGATCCTTGAGAACGTAGAAGGAGCCAGAGAGAGGGCGGAGAGAGGAGAACTGCTCTTCGGCACCATCGAGACCTGGCTCATCTGGAAGCTCACAGGCGGCAAGGCTCACGTGACCGACTACTCCAACGCAAGCCGCACCATGATGTTCAATATAAATACTTTGGACTGGGACGATGAGATCCTGAGGATACTGAACATACCCAGATGCATGCTTCCCAAGCCCATGCCTTCAGCATGCGTGTACGGTGAGACCATGCCTAACATCTTCAGCGGTCCCATCAAGATCGCAGGAGCCTGCGGAGATCAGCAGTCAGCACTTTTCGGACAGACCTGCTTCAATGAAGGCGAAGCAAAGAATACTTACGGCACAGGCGCCTTCCTTCTCATGAATATCGGAGAGAAGCCCATCCTGAGCAACCACGGTCTGGTAACCACAGTTGCCTGGGGCCTGGACGGCAAGGTGAACTATGCTCTGGAAGGCTCTGTTTTCGTCTGCGGAGCTGCGATCCAGTGGCTCAGGGACGAGGTCAATATCGTAGAAAACGCGCCTCAATCTGAAGAAATGGCCCTCTCAGTGGAAGATAACGGCGGACTCTATGTAGTTCCCGCTTTCACAGGCCTGGGCGCACCTTACTGGGATCCTTACGCCAGAGGAGCTATCTTCGGCATCACCAGAGGAGCCAACAAAAATCACCTGGTCAGAGCAACTCTGGAATCCCTGGCATATCAGGTGAAGGATCTGATAGACGCCATGAATCAGGATCTTTTGGAGACCGATGCGGACGTAGATGAAACGCCTTCTGTAAATAAGACTCTGGGACTCACCACCTTGAGAGTTGACGGAGGAGCTTGTGCAAATAATTTCCTCATGCAGTTCCAGTCAGACATACTCAACTGTCCTGTACTGAGACCGGTTTGCATAGAGACCACATCTTTAGGAGCAGCCTATCTGGCAGGACTTGCCACAGGTTATTGGGAATCCCAGCAGGATATCCTGGACAACTGGCAGGTCGAAAGGACCTTCGAGCCCGACATGACCGAAGAAAAGAGAGATGAACTTCTGAAGGGCTGGGCCAAAGCGGTGTCCAGAGTAGGAGACTGGGCAAGATAATAAATAGTTTTTAAGGATAACGGCGGGGCCCTTGGCCACCGCCCTTTATCTCTTGAAGACCTTAAGGAGGAAATATGAAATATCTGGAACTTGTGATACACACAACTACAGATGGGCTGGAACCTCTGGAGACGGCCCTCATGGAAATGGGACTGACGGACATGGTGGTGAACGACCCTCGCGACCTTCAGGACCTGATGAACAAAAAACATGATTACGACTGGGATTACATAGGCGATGAAGTCATGAACATGGTGGATGAAGAACCTACCATAACCCTGTATTTTGACGGCGATGAGACAGGAAACGGATACGCCATGGCCCAGGAGGTAGACCTTAAAGTAGAAGAGGTCAGACAGGCTCTCATAAACGGAGAATACGGCGAAAACGCCGATTTCGGGCCCCTTACCATCACGACTGCTCTCCACGATGATTCCGAGTGGAAAGACAACTGGAAGGCCTATTTTAAGCCTTCTAAGGTCAGCGAGAAGATCGTGGTATGTCCCACCTGGGAAGAATATGAACTGAACGACGAAGAAAAGGCAGCTGGAATGAGAATCCTTAAGATCGATCCCGGGATGGCCTTCGGAACGGGCACTCACGAGACCACATCTCTTTGTCTTAAAGCCATGGAAAAATACATGAAACCAGGCGATCACGTCCTGGACGTGGGCTGCGGCTCAGGCATTCTTTCCATAGCTGCGGACCTTCTGGGCGCAGGGGACGTGCTGGGTATCGAGATCGATCCTGTGGCAGTGGATGTGTCCAGAGAAAATCTGGAACTCAACGGCTGCGGTGATAATGTGAGAGTCATGGAAGGCGATCTCACCAAGGGAGTGGACTACAAGGCAGATATCGTAGTCGCCAATCTCATGGCAGACCTGGTGATGATGCTTTCTTCAGACGTCAGAAAGCACATGAGACCCGGCGCAAAATACATCAGCTCCGGAATAATCGACGAGAAGCTGGATGAAGTGAGGGCTGCTGTTGAAGCATGCGGGTTCGATATAGACGAAGTGGCAGCTGACGGCATGTGGAGGGCCATAGTGGCTTCCTGAAGAGCCGCAGGGGGTCAGCCTGTACCTGGAGGTATTTTGATTTATGAAAAAGAACGCATTTAAAAGATTCTTAATGGTGATCCTGATCATTGCGCTGACTTTTTCGATGTCCGCCTGCGGCAGCGGGAACACCTATGAGGAAGGAAAAGACGTTTATCAGCTGAACGGCATCCAGCGTTACGGGCATTTCATCGAGGCTTATGCCGTGGATGATACCAGGGCGCTGCTGAGGTATGGCAGCCTGTCCCAGGAAGGAGGCCCGGACAACTGGATGTACATTCAGTACATGGCTCTTTATGATGTGGCAAAGGATGAGATGATCAAAGAGATCCAGACCGAAGGCGTGAATGAGGAGACCATACTGGGCATTCGTGAAAACGGTGATATAGTCACCTGGGACATGTACGGCAGCGAAGTGTTTTTCTATACGAAGGATCTGGGCTTCGACCACAAAATATCTTTGCCTGTAGATGAAGACTATATTTATCTGAGCGAACCGGGCATGACTTATGACAGAGAGCGGGACTGCCTATATTACAGCAGCTATAACAAGATCTACGAGATATCCATTGACGGTGATGCCTCGGAGATGGCTTCCTTCGGAAATAAGACTGCAGTCAGGGCTTATGATCCTGTAAGCGGCCGGGCGGTAGTGGAACGGAATAAGAAAAAGTCTTTCACCGGCCGCGTCTATACCGTATATGATACTTCCGATGGGTCTGCTCTCAAGACATTACCTTCAGCTGAGAGTTACAGTTTTTTGGACGGAGATCTCATGACGGTATCGTACCGCGTAATGCCCAATACTGATGACAAAGGCTTTTCTGATCACTGTATAATGAACCTATACGGCGATGACATTTCGCAGGGAACTGCACTGGATCTCGGCAAGGAATGCCGTATCCGCGGTAATGGAGGATCCTTTTCCTTCGCGGATAAATACATAGATGAAAGCACAATGGTACCGCTGTTTATTGATAAAAGCACCAATAAAGCAGCTGTGCCTGATCTGGGCGCTGAAAACATATACGGGTTTACCGGGTGCCTGATGGGAGAAAGCGGCAGATGCCTTGTGGCCTGCGACAGTGTTTTGGATCTCAGTGAAGATCCTTCTGCTGACGAAGTGGCACAAATGGCAGCAGAAAGCGGTCTGGGCCGGATAAACCTCTATGTGATCGACCCTTCTCTTCTTGAATACGAAGAGACTTTCGAAGAGGTCCAGGCAGACAGCACCAAAGCCCTTAAGGCTCAGAAAAAGGCCAACCTCAAGCTGGTGCGTGCCTTTGCAGATGAGCTGGAGGACGAGTATCACGTGGATATCTGCTACGGAGACGAGGCAGTCCGGAACGATCTGGATGAATCCTACGTTATGGAATCCACAGACTCCTATAAAGGTGATAATTCACAGCAAATATATGGTGCTATCGAGCAGATCAGGAAGGCCATCGTCCAGTATCCTGAAGGATTTTTTGATCATTTCAGGGAGAAAGGCGGAAAGGGTGTTTGCTTCCGTTTAGTGGATTCCATGCACTCTAAAGAAAACAGCTTCAATTACGCCGGCCTGAGCTACCCCTACTATGACGACTTCTATATCGATCTGGATATAAGGCAGCTGGCAGGAGACAACGTACTTGTTCACCACGAACTATGGCATACTGTGGAGGAATGCATTTTTGACAGGGATCCCTATGCTTTCGACCTGGAAAAGTGGCAGGCTATGAATCCCCCTGGTTTTGATTATGTATATGATCTTGATAAATACGATGATGAAGGCAGAGCCTGGGATAAATACATCCTGGACGACGGGAAGGATCCATATTTCATAAAGACCTATTCCATGGTAAATTCTCAGGAAGACCGCGCGACTCTCATGGAACCGCTCTTCGACGGATTTCACGGTTCGTCACCGGCAGAGACCTACGAGGCTCTTAAGAAATATCCTCATCTCAAAGCTAAATATAAATACATGGCCGCCCGCGTCAAGGAAGAATTCGGCTATGTCTACTGGAAAAAGATGAGCTGAGGACCGGACAGAAAGACAAGGAGACACAATGATAAGATTCTTCGTTGGAAGTGAAAACATAACAGATGACAAGATATATATCGATGACCGTGAGGACATGAAGCATCTGGTGAAGGTGCTGAGAGCCAGGGTCGGAGACCAGATCATGATCAGCGATAAGGAAGCCTTCGAGTATGAGACGGTCATCGACAGCATCTCAGATATGGAAGTGATCCTTAAGATTCGGTCCCAAAAGCCTTTCGGGACAGAGCCGGAGACCAGAGTGACCCTTTATCAGGGTATCCCCAAAGGACCGAAGCTGGAGACCATCGTCCAAAAAACCGTAGAACTGGGAGTGGATCGTATAGTTCCTGTCTTCATGGCTCGTACCGTTGTGACGGACAAGGGCAACTTCTCCAAAAAACAGCAGAGACTCCAGAAGATAGCCGATGAGGCGGTCAAACAGTGCAAACGCGGCAGGATCCCTGAAGTATCTGACGCTGTAGACTTCAATGGAATGATGGACGACCTCAGAAAGGGAGATTTCGACGGGATCATCCTGGCTTACGAGAGCGAAGAAGGCCTCACCATAAAAGATGCTCTTCGCGGCAAAGGAGGAGATCCCGACTTAAGGCGAGGAAACCGTGTAGCCCTCATTATCGGGCCTGAAGGAGGCTTCGAGAAAGAAGAAACAGAGGCTGTGACGGAAGCGTTCCGGAGTAAGGCTGCCATAGTAACTCTGGGGAAGACCATCCTCCGTACGGAGACGGCAGGCATGGCTGCTCTGGCAATGATAATGTATGAATTAGAGCTGTGAAAACAGCTCTTTTTTGTTTCTGCGGTGACAAAAATGTTTTACATATTTGATGGATATGATAAAATGTAATTAATTCAAGTTGATAAATCGATAAAGTTATCATACATAACAGTACACAGAAAGGTGTGTAAGGTAATGAAACTCAAAAAATTACTGGCGATAGCACTTTCGGTCTCTATGATCGTGGCCTACGGCGTTCCCGCCTCAGCAGAAACCAAGATGGCGGCAACGGAAGAGGCTGAAGTTACTCAGCAAATTACATCGGCAGAAAAAACTCCGGGCACAGAAGCGGCAGCAGCCCCGGAAAAAACAACAGGAACTGAAGCTTCCACGGGGACCATAAGTGAGGACGGCAGTTCCTATGAACTGGATGGAACCACCTATACTTTGTCCGAAGACGGAGTCCTGACCATAAGCGGTGGAACGACGGTAAAGAGGACGGCGATTCAGCAATTTCCCTACAGTACAGGAATATTATCTGTCGTGATAGGTGAGGGGATAACCTCCATAGGGAGTGAAGCTTTCGAAAACTGCACGGGACTGACGGGAGTGGATCTGACGTCGACCTTGACAAGCATCAGTTCAGAAGCCTTCAGAGGCTGCACGGGACTCACGGCGACAGATCTGCCTGAAGGACTGACTGCCATATACGACTATGCTTTCTATGGATGCACGTCTCTTTCAGATGTGACCCTTCCAAGCACGCTGACAAGCATATCGACCAATGCATTCGCAAACTGCACGGCACTCAAGAAGATCAACATACCTGCAGGACTGACCAACGATTCATACAACGGCATCTTCGAAGGAAGCGGACTTGAGGAGATAACCTTCGATGAGGGTA
>JAEEGL015033432.1_pt1 | contig 11414 bp, 9 predicted proteins | sample 9134231 | NCBI WGS metagenome assembly JAEEGL01 (sample SAMN16246548, study PRJNA631951) | gut metagenome | biome: gut microbiome; feature: rumen; material: fiber-attached | host: Bos | place: Iran: Karaj | collected 2018-10
GATTTGTGTATCATGGCCGCATGCTTGACGGCATCAAAGATCTCCTCAATGGAATCCCCCACGGGCAGAACGAAACAGGCGGCGAGCTGACCGAGATCGGTGCCCGCATTCATAAGCGTCGGCGAATTCGGCAGGAACTTCCAAGAAGTCATGAGGCCGTAGAAATCCCGAGCGAGATCTTCCGCCGTGCAGGATGAAGCCGGGTATTTTTCCTCCTCTTCTGCTATGGAGGAGGCGACCCGCCAGAACAATTCCCGCGGGCTTTCCACCCTGCCGTCGGCGCAGGACTTGCGCTGGTAGCGCTTTTTGAGGACGACTGCTGCATTCGCTGTCAGAACGGGTTCCACCAGGGCCGGGGCCATCTTCGTCATGGGGTATTCCTTCTTGGTTTAAGAACTTCAAGCAATGAACGTGATACCTATCCATCATGCGGCCCGGGTCAACCATGCGGCCTGCGCTCCCCGAACGGTTCTCTCCTTGCCGCACGCGGCGCGGGGATGACAGGCGCGCGGGATTTCGCATCGCGTTTTGCTCCGGCTGGTATGGATATGGGCAGGCGCACTCCCGATGCGAGGGCCAAAGCGTCTTCCAGAAGCACGAGCCCCTTATGAGTGCAGGCGTAGCGTGCCTTTCCCGGAAGGCCTGGCACGACGAAAGGCGACGATATGACGCGCGCGTGCGAACCTGCATCGGGGGCAAGCGAATGGGGCGACAGAAGGACGGGAGCGAGGGAAAGCGCCGCCTTGCTCAAGCCTGCCTCCGCCGAAAGCTTTCGCAGCCACAAGGGCGCCCCTGCCTCGTCAAAAGTGTAATGGCACCACGTGCGCCCTCCCCTGCCCTCAAGCAGGGGGCAGGATGTCGAATGCGTGCAGGGTGCGAGCACATTCAGACCGGCCTGTATCGCAAGGGCGCGCATGCGCATGATGAGCTTGCCGCCGAGGCGGGTGCCCGGTTCGATGAAGAGCGCTGCGGGGGCGGAACCCGCCGCCCCGGATTCTTCCCCGGACGAGAGAGAGGAGCTTGCCGCCAACATGGGAAGTATCGCCTCCAGAACATCCTCCAGGGCAGCCTCCATTGCGCCGGAGACATTCTCATCCGCAAGGGATTCCCCCACCCCGCCGTCTCTGGCAAAATCCTCACAATTGCCCCCCCGCATCTTCTGCGGACGGCCATTGCAATATTCATTCAACACATTCGCCGCCGTCACGAGCCAAGCCCCGCATGCGCCGCCTTTCGCGCCGTCGCCGCACAGCATGCGCACCTGCCTGTGCAGGGAGGAAAGCGGGGAATGAATCGTCTCAACCTGCCATGCGGATTTTCCCTCAAGCCGCGCAAGCTCTTCAAAAAGGGCGCGCCCGAACGCGAGCGGCTGGCTGGCCTTATCCTGGGCCAGAACGCGAATAGGCGCGTCACGCAGGTCCGGACGCGCTAACCAGAGAGCTATCGGCAGCGTCAGAGGCCCGGAGCCGATATCGACCAGAAGCAGCCTTTTGCCGCTATCCTCCGGGAACTGCAGGGGCAGAGCCGACAAAAGCCTGACGAACCGCACGAGATTCCACGGAAGAAAATAATAAAGGTAGGCGCTGATGAAATTCGGTTTGCTCCAATAGGGACGGACAAGGTTCGCTCGCTCAAAGGTCAGGACGCGCGAAAGCGCGGCAATGTCATCCGGCAGGAAGCGCCTGTGGGCGGCCGAGAGGGGTCTGACGGCATGGAGAACTTTGATGAACGCCTCCAAATCACGGCAGACGGCCTCGTTGAGCGGCGGGAAAAGCGCTTCCCCGGCAGGCCAGGCGGCCCTGTCGCGGGGGAAAAGCCCGGTATTCTCCCTCGCGGCGTGCCGACCCGATCGCTTCTCATGCCCACAGCACGCAGTCGCGGGGGCCCCCGACCTTTCGGCATCCCGAATAGGTTTTGAGGAAGCCCCCTTTTGCGCCCCCCCATGCCCAAATACGTTTTCCCTCCGCCCTTTGCGCGAGGAAGGTGGGGACGGGGACTTATCAGCCGCGTTTTTGCGGAGGGCTTTATGACAACAGATCTTCCCGGTCATTGCTGTTCTCCCCAGCGCATCGCATTGAGATACGCTGCCTGAAAATCCGGCATGTCGGCCGGCGCAAGCAAGCGCGCGGCACGACAGCGTGCGGCGAGTTCCGAAGCGGCGTTTTCCTGAAGCAGGAGGCGTGTCGCCCCCGCGAGCGAAGTATTGCCCGCGGATGCGATTTTGCCGGAGCATGCGGCCGGCACGAAACCGAGAGTTGCCAGGTCAGCAGGATTGGTATGCTCCCCTAGCGCCCCCGCCAGACAAATGGCCGTCAGCTTCTTGCCGGGAATGCCGGCTTCGAAGCACAGCGCGTCAAGCGCGACAGCGAAGGCGGCGCGAACCTTGAGCAGATCCTCGACGTCGCCGGATTCAAGACGCATCCCTCCGGGCAGGGCGAGCACGGGCCGCCCCCCAGCTTCGCCGAATCCAACGGCAAGACGTCTGACGAAGGGGATGGCCGACGCAGGGGGCTTCCGGAATCCGCCGCAAGCGTCCATCAGCCCCAAACGCTTCAAATTCGCCAGCAACGAAAGATAGCCCGTCGCGCTGATGCCCATGACGGCGGGCGAACGGCCGTAACAATCCACGGCCACGATCCCCCCGGGGGTCACATCGAAACGCACGGCGACTCCCGGGCCGGCAGGCTGCCCGAAAGCGGGGCCTACGCCCTCCATGGCTGGCCCGAGCGGAACACTGGCAAAAAAGAGTCTCTCGTCAGCCGTCATGAGCGCGATCTCACCATTCGTTCCGAGATCCGCCAAAAGCCAAGGCCGCTGTACGGGAATAGCCAGCATTTCCACAACGCCAGCGCTGACATCCCCTCCGATAAAAGGCCCGGGCAACGGGGGGATGTAGATCGGCGGCAGCCCTTCGATTTCAACTGTCTCTCCGCCTTCGTACGGCATGCGGTACGGTGCCGCGCACAGGCCCTCGATATTCCTGTCAAGCATTATCGCGGTCATGGCGGTGTTGCCGGCTATGCACATCTTTCGGACGATTAAGCCCTTGCCGGCAAGATCCCCGACGAGACGCAACAGGGCGTCGCGCACAAGACGCGACAGGCGCTTCCGTCCAGCCCGCGTGCGGGCCGCGCCAAGGCGGGAAACGACGTCCGCTCCGGCCCCTGCCTGGGGATTGAGAAACTGTCCGCATGCCGCGACGGCACCCTGCTTTGCGCCTTCCGCAAGAACGGCACGCCAGCAGACGGATGTCGTACCAAGATCAACCGCGAGAAAGGTATCGGCCTTGCCGCCGCCGGATATTTCATCGGCGGCCCATGCCTTCTCAAAAAAGGCGGAAGCGGGCTCCGCAGTCGCCACGGCCTCATCGGGAAGCAACAGGCGCAGACAATCTCCTTCATCACGGGCTTTCGGCACAGTGCGACGGCAGGCGAGGCGCCAGCCCTGCGCAAGGGCGGATTCGGATAGCAGTTCGTTCTCCACAGGCAATGCTTGCGGCGCATCATCCAGATAGCGCACCCGGCAGCGGCCGCAGCGGCCAAGCCCCGCGCAGATCGGACGCGGGGGGATGCCCCCAGACAGCCATAGCGCCCGCGCCAGAGGCTCCCCGGGTTCAGCCTGGATAAGAATCGGCGGCTTACCGAGGTGCCGCATACTTTCCGTGACAAGGGTCAATCGCATTGCGTCGTCCAATCTCACGCAAGAAGCGCTTGTATATCCGCCCGCGATATTACGACATCATCGGAAGGGATTTTATCTAAAGAAAAGAAGGGGATGAGCTCCCCGGGGCGCGCGGGCGCCCCCGAAGGCCAGATGCCGGCAAGTCGCCCCAAGAGGGCGACGATGCGCTCCGGGGCTGCCCCGGCAAGGCGCAATTCACGCAGAGAAAGGCTTTTGTGTCTTTTGGCCAGACGCTCCCCTTCCTCATCCAGAATCAGCGGGATATGGGCGTAGGTCGGCGTCACACAACCCAGAAGGCCCAGCAGGCATATCTGCCGGGGAGTTGAGAAAAGGATGTCGCGGCCTCGGATGACCTGGGTCACCCCCATGAGGGCGTCGTCAACCGCCACGGCCAGCTGATAGGCGATGACCCCGTCGGAACGGCGCAAGGCGAAATCCCCGCCGCAGTCTTCCAAGCGAAAGCGCTGCGGCCCCATGCACTGGTCCACGAACGCCACGGGCTCTTCTGGGCAGCGCAGACGCAGGCTCGCCCGGTGCCCGGCGAGCAGAAACCTTTCCCGTTCCTTTTTTGAGAGATTACGGCAAGTACCGGGATAGGGCGCGCCGATATCGTCGATATGCGGCGCACCGGCGAGGCTTCGCAGTTCCTTGCGGGTGCAGAAGCAGGGATAGACCATCCCCCCCGCCTCAAGGGCGGCGATGGCGGCCTCATAGGCGGCGATTCTCTCCTTTTGGAAATAGGGAACGCAAGGGCCGCCGATATCCGGTCCCTCATCCCAATCAAGCCCCAGCCAGCGCAGATCCTGCATGATAGCCGACGCATATTCCGGCCGGGACCGCTGGGGGTCGATGTCCTCCATGCGCAGAATGACGCTGCCGTGGGCGGAACGGAGGGCGAGCCAGCAGAGAAGAAAAGACCACGCGTTGCCGAGATGAAGGCAACCCGTCGGACTCGGCGCGAGGCGCCCCCTGGGGGGGCCCGGAAAAGCCGAGACATCCGGCAGGAGATATGAAAAGGGCCGGCCCCTAATGGAGGAGGCCGGCGCCCTGTTTCCGTTCAACATGGACTTTTATCGGGACTTCTTGTCATTCTTCTTGCTGTTATCACGCTTGCCGCTCTTGCCGTTGCTCGATTTGTCCTTCCCGGCCTGATTGCGGTTGCGGTCCTTGCCGGCATTCTGCTTATCGGAACGGCGAGAATCTTTCGAAGCCCGCGCATCCCTGTCGCTACGGGAACGGTCGTTCCGCTCGGCCTTGTCGCGGCGCTGATCACGCCGGGAATCAACCTGAACCTTTTCCCTGCGGGATTTCGAGCGGTCATCTCTCGCGTCGGCTGTGGAACGCTGGCGGCGGCTGTTGTCGGCGAACGAGACGTGACGGTCCCGACCGCGATGCCTTTCATCGTTCCTCGCACGGCGGTCACCGCTCTTCCTGTCTCGTGACGACACGGCCGAATCCCTGTCACTCCGGGCATTGCGCCCTTTCCTGTCCCGGGAAGATACGGCCGAATCCCTGTCGCGCCAAGCATTGCGCCCTCTCCTGTCGCGGGAGGAAACGCCACGCCCGCGGTACAGGGCTTCGCGCCCACGGCGGGGCTGGAAGAATTCGTCGTCATCGCCGAGGCGCTCCTTGGCCTGGGCCACGAGGTTCTCGTTGCCGGCCATGCTGACGCGACGGGCCCCCGTGAAGGTCGAGCAGAAATAAGGATCTGTAAGTGAATTCACCCGCACGGTCGTATGCCGGCGGGGGCTGTGAATGAACTTGCCGTCACCCACATAGATGCCGGTATGGTATCCGCGCCTAGGATGGTGGAAAGTGACGATGTCGCCTTCGCGCAGATTTTCGATGCGCCCGACCTTCTGCCCGACGCAGGACTGCTCCCTGGCAGTGCGCGGCAGCTTCACGCCCACGCTGCGGTACGCCCAGCACACAAAGCCCGAACAGTCGAAACCGTTCAGGCTTGTTCCGCCGGACACATAGGGGGTGCCGATGGCCGAACGCGCGGTACGCATGAGCTGCCGGCGGGAGGCGGGACGGTTGCTGTCCTGGCTTTCGCGGGCATCCTGGCCGCCCCGGCGGCTACGGCTTTTCCAGCTGTTGCTCTTGACGAAATCATCATCGTTTCCGTCGAGGGAGGAAGCGAAGGCATGACGGAAACGCTCGGTTCTGGCCTTCAATTCATCGCTGTTGGGTTCTATGTAGCCTTCATTGCCCTTGTTTGCATCGACATAGAGGTCGTCCTCAAGCCCGACGGAGGTCTCCGGTTTCGGTTTTTTGACACAGGCGCAGACCAGAAAGGACGCCATGCATAACAGGGTGAAAATTTTGATGTATCGCATCTGGACTCCAAGAGAAAAAAATATTGCGAAGGATAAAAAAGTACGCGGATACGCATACCGTTCTTTGCGCGAACTGCATCTCTTGGAGGATAGCACACATCTGGCGATGGCGCCAAGAGATTTGATTAACAGTAAAAAAAATTACACCCTATAACTCAAATGCCCCCTTCAGGTTCAGATTTCTGTTCCCTGTCCTTCTCAAGGTCCTGCTCAATTCGGGCGAATGCGCTATGGTTGTGGATGGATTCCATGCTCTCGACCTCAACGCTGAACCAAGTGATATGCTTGTGCCCGGCAAGTTGCTGCGCCACGTTGCGCACGACGTCCTCCACAAAGACCGGCTCGCTGAAGGCATGCTCGGTCACGTATTTTTCATCCTCGCGCTTCAGAAGCGTATACACGGGGGATGAGCCGGAGCGTTCGGCGATCTCGATGAATTCCTCAAGCCACACGAAGGCGTTCATGCGCACGCTCATGTAAACGAGGGCACGCTGGCTGTGGGCGCCTTCCCGGCTGATGGCCTTCGAACAGGGGCAGACCGTCATGACGGGCACCCATATCTCCAGAAGGAAATTCTGCCTGCCGTTCTCATCCAGTTCGCCCGTAAGGCGGCAGTCATAGCTCATCTGGGCGGTGCTGCCCGTCGTGGGCGCGGCCTTCGTCATGAAATAGGGAAAGGAGAAGCGCGTCCATGCGCGCCGTGCCCCCAAGCGCCGCTTCACATCCACCAGAAGTCGTTTAAGGGATGCGTAGCTGACGTCCTCGTTCCATTCACGCAGGGCCTCAACGAAGCGGCTCATGTGCGTTCCCTTGAACGACGAGGGCAGATCGACGCCGACGTCTATCATGGCTATTGTCTGCTGTATCCCCTTTTCACGGTCGCGGACGAGCATGGGGAGCTTCATGCCGCGGCAGCCGACGCGATCAATGTGCATGGGCACTGATGGAGTATGGTTCTGTACGTCTTCCATTAGGCGAGATCCTGTCCCGTTGTGGTGCCGGTAAACACGCCATGCTTGACCCCGCGGCAGGCGATGAGTCTGTCGGCGAGCGCACGCACGCGCGCGGGGTCTCCCTTGAGTACCAGGACCTCCAGACAGTTATGGTGATCAAGATGAACATGCATGGTCGTGACGATGATGTCGTAGTCGTCATGCTGGATGTTGGTCAGGCGACGCGACAAATCGTTGCGATGGTGATCGTAGACCAGAGTGAGCGTCCCAGCCCCCTCCTTCGCGTCATGGCGCCACTCGTCATTCACGAGCGCCCCACGGATGAGATCGCGTATGGCTTCGGATCGGTTGGAATACCCCTTGCGAGCGCACAGGCTTTCAAAGGACTCCAGCAGGTCCTCGTCAAGCGACACGCCGAAACGTATCAGCTGGCCCATGGAAAACCTCTCCATCAGAAAGTTACAGGAAGGCTGCCCCCGGCAACCGCATTCCGCATTCTTCTATCATACCCCATCGCACGGCGCCTGTACAGCCGGACGCATTGCCCCGCCACGTGCCTTTTGCTATAGTCGCCCATGGAGGTAGCGAACACCCTATGAGCCATGATATTTTCGATCTCGTCGTAATACTGATTCTCGTCTTTTTCGCCGGACGCGGCTTCCTCACCGGATTCATCGGCGAGGCCGCCAGCATCGTTTCCCTCCTGGGCGCTTTCTGGGCCGCGAATTCCTTTCAGGCAAAGGTTTCGCCCTATCTCACCTTTCTCTCCGAACCGATGTGGCGAACCTTGACAGCCTACGTCATCATCTTCATCGCGGCGATGCTTGGCGTCGCCCTTCTCGCGCGCCTGCTCCAGAAAATCATTGCGCTCACCTTCGCCACCTGGGCTGACCGGCTTGCCGGGCTGATCCTCGGGCTTGCAAAAGGTCTCCTTATCTGCTCTCTTGCGGTTCTCATTCTTCAGGCCTTCTTCGGCAGCGCCCCCTTCCTGAAGGATTCCCGCATCATACCATATCTCAATGCCCTGATGGACCATATCCGCAACTGGATGCCCGACGACCTCGCGGCACGCCTGGGCATGCATTCCTGATTTATCGTGATAAAAGGTGACGCAAATCATGCCAAAAAGCGCTCTTGAAGAACTACAGGCTGTCATTGACCGTCTTACCGCCCCCGATGGCTGCCCGTGGGACAGCAAGCAAACGCCGGAATCTCTGGCCGATTATGTCATTGAGGAAAGCCACGAGCTCGTGAGCGCCATCCGGCAGGGCAATGTCGTTGACGTTTGCGAAGAACTCGGCGATGTTGCCTTCCTTCTGCTCTTCATCGCCCATTTGTACAAAAAACAGGGCAAATTCTCTCTCGATGACGCTCTGAACAACAACCGGGCGAAGATGATACGCCGTCATCCCCATGTCTTCGGCGACACGAGGTTCGATGACCTCGACGAACAGCTCAAGACGTGGGAGGCGATAAAGCGCGCCGAGCACGCCGATGCGGACGGCAGGCCGCAAGGAGTTTTCACAAGTCTGCCACCGAGCCTGCCCCCACTCGTCAAGGCATACCGCATCCACTCTAAAGCCGCCCGCAACGGCTTCACATGGGAAAACGACGAGGACGTCGAACAGCAGGTCGAGGCGGAATGGCTCGAATGGCTTGATGCCTCTGAAAACGGCACCGCCGAGGATCAGAAACACGAGCTGGGCGATTTGCTCTTCACCATCACGGAGCTGGGCCGACGCAAGGGCATAAAGGCCAACGAGGCCCTTGACCTGACGAACCTGCGCTTTCTGCGCCGTTTTGAACGCATGGAGGCCCTTTCTCGCGAACAGGACAGGGAATTCACCGAACTCAACCAGAAAGAAAAGGAAGAACTGTGGGCGCAGGCAAAGGCCGAAGATGCCTGATCCTCCTTCTGCCGCTGCTGACGATACTTCTCTTCGCCTTGGCGTCTTGCACCGGCGCGCGGCATCACCGCCCCGTTCAATCGGCCGCCCTGCCGCGGTTCGACCCCGGCTACACGCAATGGCTTGAACGCCAGTCCATTCTCGGGTCCGTGCCCGAGCTCACGGCCCAGGTTTCCGGTTCGGGCAGGCTTTGGCAAAACAACAGTTCCTCTCGGCGCCTTTACGTTCTGCTTGAAGCCGCGCCGAACTGGCTCATGTTCGCCCCCGTCGAGTCGAGCGATGGGGGGCACGCCTTACGCCGCCTGGCAAGCCCTGAAACTATCCGTTCCCTTGCTGAATCGGGTTGCCAGGGCCTATTTCTTACCCAAAGGGATGAAAGGGGAGACATCTGGCTTGACGGCAAGGCGCTTTCAGCCGGGCAGAACGGTATCACAGCCCTAAAAGTCGACGAACGCATCGGTACTGAAAAGGATCTGGTCGCCCTAGCCGATCAACTCGACGCGGCTTCAATGCAGCTCGGCGGCGAGATCCTGCCCGCAGCCACAGGCCTCGGCCCGGATTTCATGCTTCAGGCGCGTGGTGACAGCCGTTTCCAAGGCCTATACGCGATGATGGCCGTACCGCAGGACTTGTGGCCCCTTCTTCCCCCTTCCCAAGCGGAATGGGACTGCCGTCCCCTACCGGCCGATGCCGTGACCGCGCTTGCTGCCAAGGGAATTCTCCCCGAAAGGCTCGCCCGCCAGACATTGCCGTGGGCAAGCGAGGGGGGCTGGGCCGCCACCGGTGAGATACTTGGCACGGCCGGCCAGCGGCACCGCAAAGCGTACTACTATTCCCGCACGCCGCTTCGTCCGGTTCTTTTGTGGCAGGATCCCTCGGGACAGGCGAAGCGCGTCTTCTCCGCAGCAGTCATCCGCCATACGGGCCTTCAGCGACAATCGCTCGCAGCCCTGCGTTTCGAACCCCTGCTCGCGTTGGATGCCGCCCCAGAATCCCACGTGGCGAAACCCGGCCCGGAACGGGACAGGATGAGCCTTGAGCCCGGCCTCACTGCCTTGAGCGAAACCTGCCTTGAGGTCCATCGCTACGGCGGCTGGACCATGCAGGCCGACATAGTACCACCGGCCTTCGTACCCGCGATCCTTTCGGCCGCCGATTTCTGCCGCGACAGCATCACACAGGCGGCATCCGCCTACGCAGCCCTGACGGGCGATGCCGGGCCGCTCGCGCGCATGCTCGAATTCTCCCTCGCGAAGAGCATTCCGCAAGACCGCCTGGTACGTGGTCTTCATGATCAGGAAGGCATCGATCTTCATCCGCTTCTGACGCTGCCCGACGGCCAAGAACTCGTGCAGCGGGCGCGGGCGGCTTCCAGGCTCGGCGGAGATGCCTACGCCCTTCCCGAAACGGCAATCGCCAGCAAGGCGGCCGTGACAGCATCCCTCGCCATCGGACTGCCGGGCCTCTGCTTCATCCGCGCGCAGGATTTCTCCGTTCCCAGCGCCCCCTCTGCCCCCCCAAAATCCGACGTCTTGATTCCCGCCCCCGTCGCCACCCTGCTCAAAGCGCGCGCACGCCTGGGACTGGCTCAAGGCCAGATACGCCGCATCGTCCATACCCCTTCATCCGGCGCTATCGGCGTACTGACCGCCCTCCCCTCCGGGGGCTGCTGGTTCCTCGCAGTCAATTTTTCCGAAAAGCGGTGCGAGCTTTCCCTTCCCCTGCAGAAGGACATGTCGCCGGACGGAATGAAGGATATCGCCACGGGCAAGGGGATCTCCCCCGATTCAACAAAAAACGGGGGGCAGGTGACCTTCGTCCTCGCCCCCCTTGAGTCCAGACACATTCTTATTTCACCCACCCAAAGGAAAGGATGACGCCATGTCACAGGAAGATCTGAATCCCACTGCGACCCCAAAAGATCCATCCGCTTCAGCAGGTCCCGTCCCATCAGATGCCGTGACCGGCACGGCGGATGCCCCTTTCGAGGTAGAGAGCGGACCAAAGGACTCCTCGGATGCTCCAGAGGGAAAAGAGGAAAACACGGCCCCCTCCGGCGTCTTCAACAGCATCGGGAACTGGGGAATGCTTCTCTTGCTCGTGTTTTTCGGCCTTCAGGCATGGCCGGATTTCTTTCATGCTTTTCGGGGGGACGAGCTTTTCTGCCCAGCCGAGGCCGGGCAGATCGCCGCATTGCAGCAATGCCTGCGTGACGGAACATGGCTCGCCCCGATCGATTCCACCCCATCGCTCTGGCCGGGTTTTCTCTGGTTTGCAGGTGGGCTCTCTCTGTTGACGCATGGGGCTCCATGGACCTACGCTCTTGCCGCTGCCCTCGCGTTTCTGCTTCTTCTCGCTTCCGTCTGGCGCGTGAGCCGTGCCGCAGGCTATGATACGCCGACGGCTCTCGCCGCAGGCATGCTTCTGCTCTGCACGCCCCTTTTGACGCCTCTTTCGCATGTGTTCGCCCCTTCGGCCTTGGCTGCGGCCCTCATGCTCTTCTCGCTTTCCTGCCTGTGCCGGGGCTGGTGTGC
>JAEEGL016637877.1_pt1 | contig 11414 bp, 6 predicted proteins | sample 9134231 | NCBI WGS metagenome assembly JAEEGL01 (sample SAMN16246548, study PRJNA631951) | gut metagenome | biome: gut microbiome; feature: rumen; material: fiber-attached | host: Bos | place: Iran: Karaj | collected 2018-10
TATTCAAGGGAGAACAGCCGGTTGTATATTTTCAGTCCGCCTTTGAGTCTGTCGTTCTTTATATCAGTCATAAAAGCGTTGAAAGCAGAACGCGATTCGTAAAAACCTTCCTTATGACGCGACATGATGTAAGAGACGATGAATTCCTGGAAGCGCATAAGCAGATACATCGGATCGAGATCCTGTATTTTCTTTTCGCTTATGAGGAGCATGCAAAGATGGGGCGAGCCGTTTGCGGAAACACGGCTGAAATACAATTCAAGTCCCTGGTATGTGATGTTTATGCAAGGCGGCGACAGTTTTTCATCAGTAATGCTGCAAAGGTTACGCAGCACTGCTGCATCCAGATAGCCATTAGAGACCGTTTCTGAAAGCCAGGAGTTTTCAAACAGGTTTTCCCCGGCGGATTGCAGTATGTAGCCGCTCATATTCATGAGAAGGGCAGTACACTGGCATATGCTGCTAAAAGAATTGGTTACCTCAGCAAGTTCGTTTTTACTCTTGCTGATCTCAACAAAACCTCTGGATATTTTCGATTCATCATAAAACATCCGGTTAAGAGTATTTCCTATGTTGAGTATCGGTGATGAAGAACAGATATAGGGCAGTTTCTCAGAGCAGGCTTTTTTCAGCTGGTTCCGTTCCCCCGGTGTAGTCTGGCCGCCAACAATAAGTAAGGCATCGGTTGGCTGGGAATGATCAATGACCTTGAGTGCAGTGACTATATCCGACAGATAGATATAATCTTCGGACAATTCTGTCTTCTCAGTAAGAAACTGATATGATATGTAGTTCCGGACCGGAGCATTGCTTTCAGCAGTGTGCAGCAATACCTTTTCTATTCTGCTCTGAATATAGTTAAAGTATGCCATAAGAAAACCTCTTTGTATGGATCAACAATAGACGGCCGATAATCAAATTATATTCTGCCCGGTTTTTTGAGTCAAGAAAAAACGATACGCAGGCGATCTCTCGCCTGCGTATACGTCGTTTGGATCAAGCACAGTTATTATCCGAAAATGGTTCCGAACAGTGTGATTATAATTACTGCAGGTATGATGAAGATCAGGCATATCTGCCAACCTTTTTTGAACAGGAACGCAGATTCGCCGTTCATTGTTTCACCGCCCATGAAGATAGGTACTGTAGCATACGCCGCAGGTGTCATGAACGAGCACTCTACTGTGAATGCGATAATTACACAGAATGCATTAAGGTCTATGCCGTTAGCCATATAGCCGAGCGCGATCGGTGCGATTACAGTTCCGGCTACCATACCAAGCACCTGGTTGGAAGTGAAGTTGGTGAGTATTACCAGTACTACTGTGATCACGAGTACGAATACCGGCCAGGACATTCCGCCGAATATGGAGTTCATGAAGTTTGCGAGTATCGGCTGGATACCGAAGTCCGGATTGTTCAGGCCGTCGCTTACCATTGTGAGCACTCCGACCAGAGCAACTATTCTCCACATTACACCGTCGCGGAACGCCTTCTCAAGCTGCAGCACGGGTTTTCCGTCTATCCTTATAATGTGCAGTATTGCATCGATGAACAGAGTCCAGATCGGCAAGCTCCATGTCTTGATAAATTTGATCGCGTCTCCGGTCTTGATGAGTACAGGCAGGAAGCTGTAAAGAACAGCGACTACAAATCCGATTATGATGAGGATCTGCTGTTTGGTCATTTTGAGGCTGCCCTGAAGCTCTTCAACACTGTTTGCGTCGAAATTCTTCAGCGGTTCGAAATTGACCTTATTGAGTTTCATCAGCAGTACATACAGGATCATGAATATGATGCCTATGGTGTATGCATAAACGATGTAAAGGGCAGTGTTGACTTCCATCTTGACTATGCCCAGGAACGGAGCCATGATAGCTACTATCATGCTCTTGAACGGCAAGCCGTATGTTCCGAATACGCAGGCCAGTGATACACCTACTATCAGCCACTTGCACCACGGATCCTTAGCGTCATAACCGATTACCCTGCGGCAGGAGTCTGCTATCTGCATGAAGAAGATCATTCCTGCTGTCGGCGGGAGGAAGATGCCTGCGATAAATGCCGCGAACATGAAGAAGAATGTGAACATTAGCGGACGGCCCTGGAACGCTTTCCTTGTGATGATCCATTTAGCGATCACCTCTGCAGCACCGCTGCTCTTGATTCCGTCGGTCAGTACGAGGAATGCGATCATCGTGCAGATGGTGGGATTGCCCAGCCATCCCTGCAGCGCCTGTCCGGATGTTTTGAATCCGAAGAAGACAAGGAAGAACATTACGATCAGCGCCGGGTAGATCAGCGAGTCAAGGAAGATCGTACCGAATAGCAGACCGAGGAACAGTCCCAATATCTGCATGCCTTGAGCAGTGATGCCTCCTCCTAGCGGGGGCAGAAAACCGAAGCCGACTGTAAGGGCAATAAATATTACCAGCTTTATCCAGTGCGACGCAGGTGTTTTGTTGCCAGTTAGTTTTTCACCCATGATGATACCTCCTAAATAACTGAGTCTAAATGACAAACAACTGATTAACTGAAAGACAAGAAATTATTTCTTTTTCTTCTCGTTTTTACCGAGCGAGAAAGTAAAACCACGTAATGCATCGTCGCCTTCATCATTAACAATGGTGCAGGCATCATTCTGATTTACAACAATGCGTCCCGGCATATTTCTGTGTTCTGCCCACAGCCCTCCGGGGAGTTCATTAAGCTTGACACCGAGCTCTATCATCCTTTCGCGAACGAGCTTTCCGTCCAGCTCGCGGCAGGCCGCCAGACCCTTGTCTATAGTCATGCAGGCGCCGATACCGGCTGCCTGTCCCATGCTCATCGACGGAGCTATGATTCTTATGGAACCAAGTGCGTGATAGTCAGCGGATACGCATCTTCCTGCGACAAGAAGGTTGTCTACGCCCTTTGCGATAAGGCATCGGTACGGGAGCTCGCTGTATTCCCTGGGATTGGTGCGAACTTCGTAACCGCCCATGGCTACGAACGGATGGTGCATGAAATCGTCATCATCCTGCGACGGTCTGCAGACACCGGGCTCTACAGGGTACGGAAGGTGTATGTGCCTTGTGGCGCCGTGGACACCGGGCGTAGCAACATGTGCATCGTAGAATTCCGTGTGCTGGAGGATGCCGTCTTCGAATTTTCTGGCACGTCCCATATCTTCCCCGGTGAAAATGTATTCGCCGACGATCCTTCTGGAATCTCTGATACCGTTCATTGAGGCCATGTTCTCCAGAACGGCGTTTTCAAATCCGGCTACATACTTCTGCAGGAATTTGACGAACCAGAGCACTTTCCTGTGCTGGTCGACTATCTGTCTGCTAAGATCTATTACATCATCGCAGTGGCAGTCGAATGTGTGTGTGGCGTCGAGCGTGACGTCAGTGCACTCGGGTGTACCGATAGGAAGTGTGTATACAAGGTTGGCAGGGCTGAGTATCTCATGAAGGTCGCCGTTGGCTATAGCCTCCTGCTGCTTTGCGAAGAGATATCTTCTTCTCTGTTCTATAGGCTTGGAAAGCTCGGACTTTTCCCAGGCTGCGAATGCTTCGCGATACTTCTTTACGTTTACGTAGGCAAGTCTGAAGCCCATAGATACCGACTGGTTGAGGCCCATGAATTCAGCGTTTCCGACCTCGCAGGGCACTCCGGCAGCGAAGGCAAGATCGGCGTCACCGGTGCAATCGATGAATATATCGGCGCTAACTTCTACTTTTCCGCTCTTGCAGTAAAGAATTATGGACTTTATCCGGTTGTCTTCTTTGACGCAGTCGACTACATGCGCGCCATAGATGAGGCGGCATCCAGCCTGAAGCACCATCTGCTCGAGTTCGATCTTGCCGTGCTCCGGTTCGACCTGCGGATGATGTCCGCCGGGACCGGTGACCGCATGGTTCTTTTCAAGAAGCCTGTCGACCCATTCCTTGCATATGCCGTCTATCACACCGGCAATACCGATGATGTAGCCATTAGTGCAAAGACCTCCTAATGACTCACGGTATTCTAATAGAATAGTACGTTTTCCGGCACGAGCGGCCGATATCGCGGCAGCACAGCCCGCAGGCCCTCCGCCGCAGACAACAATATCTGCATTAAGGTATTTACAAGTCGTCAGCACAATTACACCTCCTTATGACAGACCGAAAAACACGCTAAAACCCCTTACAATTCACATTGTAACACTATAAGAGCAATGGTCAATTATATAGGAAAGGGGGTCGCGACATTTAAACCGAAAGCCTAAAAGAACTGAAAAAAAAGTGCAGAAATGCATGATATCCAAAGTGATTTGCTGCACAATTATTGATAGAAAATTGTGATGACAGTTTAAAAAAGCGCATATTGGCCTCAGACCATTGTTTTAGGTTCTGTTTGAACTTATCATTACAGTGGAGATAAAAATACGGTTCAAGAAGTACAATGAATAAAAGGGAGGCTGATTCTTATGGTAGAAAGCTACAGTGGAAATAAGTTTAACTGCGATGTCCTTATAGTCGGCGGAGGTGTTGCCGGCTGCGCGGCTGCAATAGTCGCGGCAAGAAGAGGGCAGAGGGTCCTTCTCCTCGAGAAGGATTATGCGCTCGGCGGGATCGCTACAAGCGGTTACGTTACAGGTATCGCTGGCTGCGTCGAAGGCATGAGCAAAGAATGGTTCGAAAGAATGGTGGAGCTCGGCTGGGGCAGAAAACTCCCGAATGACCTGAAGCACTGCGTGTTCGATCCATCAAAGGCGAAAATGATGCTCGAGAGGATGATCTGCGAGCAAGGCGGACGCGTTCTTTACGGAACATATGTGATCGATGCGGAAGTTGAAGACAAGCAGATCAAGAAGGTAATATGCCAGAGCGTTTCCGGAAGGTTCGAGATCTCAGCGAAGGTATATATAGATGCCTCCGGCGATGCTGTACTGTCAGTTGCGGCAGGTGTTCCTTATGCGGTCGGCAGCCCGGAATTCCAGGGTCTCAATCTTTCCACCACGCTGGCGTTCAGAATGGCTCATGTAAACTTTACCAAGTGGACCAAATACCGCGCTGAGTGGACGAAAGAGGAACACAAGAAGCCGCTTAAGGAACAGGACTGGAACCCTGTTCAGGCTAACATGGATCTGGCGGTAAAGAACGGCGATCTTCCGTATTTCGTGTTCCCGGCTGCTATATTCAATCCTGTTCCGGGATTCCCGCTTGACAACTGCGACCTGATCGTAATGGCGGCGCACAGTTATTTCACTCATACCACAGATGTTGAGGATATAACCCGCCAGATCGTGGAACAGCATCAGCAGATCCTGGACTTCGAGAAATTCTACAGAAAGTATCTGCCCGGATTCGAGAACTCAATGGTTACGGAGATAGCGCCGCTTCTTGGTATCAGAGATTCGAGGAGGGTCATCGGAAAGACTATCTTCAAGGCAAGCGATATAGCGTTTGGTACAAAGTTCGAAGATGGAATCGCGAGGTTCCCCGAGATGTTCGACACTCATCATCCGACAAGCCCCAGGCTCGGATTCAAGCGCCACATCCACGTTCCCAAGGCTGAAGGAAGTGCTGTCGATATCCAGAGCGATATGATGTGCAACGGCGACATGCATCCGTTCGGAATGCCCGCCGGCATCCAGGTCCGTCCGAATCCGAAAGATCACTGCGACATCCCGTTCGGAGCTCTTCAGCCGCTCAACTGCGACAATCTGTTTGTAGCCGGACGCTGCATTTCTGCGGAGTTTGACGCGGTAGGCGGTGTGCGTGTAATCGCTCCTGCTATGAGCACCGGTCAGGCTGCCGCTGTCGCTGCGGACTATTGCATCAAGAACAATATCCTGCCTACAGATGTTGACGGCAAGATCATCCACAAACTGATGATAGAGGAGGAAAAGGTTCCTCTTGACAAGCTGCCCGACGGGCACTGGGAGATGATGCGCGGCATCGAAGGAGAGTTCGTCGTTGACCGCAGCGACTCTGTACACATCATTGGCAAAGACGGCACATTCTATCGTTAATGCAGGATAAAATGTCTATGACCAGTATTCCCCCGCGCGCTTATCCGGCCGGGGGAATACCTTCTTTTAGCAGAGGCCTGAAATGACTGACGAGAACAAGAAAAAGTATGACGCCAAACTGAAGCGCCTTACGGACGCGCTGGCGATGCGGACTCCGGACCGGGTGCCTATAGACATATTCGGCGGGGAGTTCATGATACAGCGCCTGGGGTATACGCTCGGGCAGAACAACTTCGACGAGACGCTGGAAATAGGCAAGGAAGCTGCGACGCGTTTCATGCTGGACTTCGAGCCGGATATATGTTCGCCGCTTACGATGGCGAATTCCGGCGCGGGGCGGGGCCACGAGATGCAAGGCTGCAAGACGTTCTTCCTGGCCGGTATGAAGAACGGCCCCATAGGCGACGACTCAATGCCGCAGTTCGTGGAGTTTCCAACGCTTCTGGACGATGAGTTCGACGAATTCAAAAACGATTTCACCCAGTGGGCGTTCAACAAGTTCCTGCCGAGGGTATCCACGGTAATGGAGCCGTTCGCGAACTTTAAGATCGACCCCAGCCACAGAGGCATAACCCCCATAGTGGACGCTTTCGGAAAGCCCGAGATACGCGAAGCCATACAAAAGCTCTGGGAGATAGACGATTTCAATAAGGAGTACCGTCCGAAGCTCATGAAGGCCAATAAAGAGCTGATGGAGCTGGGTTTCCCGAATATGGGCGGAGGGCGCGCGGTAGTGCCTTTCGACAAGTACAGTGATACATACCGCGGGATGGTCAACACGTTCGTAGATGTATTTGAAAACGAGGAATTCGTTTTGGATTTCTGCGAGAAGTTCCAGAAAGGGCAGCTCCGGAATCTCAGGAATATCAATAAGAGCGGCAGGCTTACCGGAAAACAGGTGGTCATGGCGCTGCACAAAGGCAGCGATGATATGATGGGAAACAACCTGTACCGCAAGTTCTACTGGAACCACCTGAAGCAGATAATAGAGACCTGTGCGGCAAGCGGAATGATGGCCAATGTTTTCTGCGAAGGCGAGTACAACAATAAGCTTGAGATACTTTGCGAGGTAGAAAGGGCATCGTGCTATTACACCTTCGACAAGGTGGATATAAAGAAGGCGAAGGAAACGGTCGGCAAAGTCTGCTGCATAGGCGGAGGCTTCCCGACGCCGCTTCTGACGTACGCCACTCCGGATAAAGTGGAGGAGGAACTGAAACGGTTCCTTGACGTAGCTATGAAAGACGGCGGATACATCTTCCGCATGTCCGGAGGGCTCAACGGCGCCAAAGAAGAAAACGTAGAAAGAATGTTTAAGGTCGTTCACGAATACGGCAAATACTAACGCATGCATTCCTTTCCATTCCGGAAAGGAATGAGGCCTCCAAAGAATTGCACCCGAATCATGGCTTTGATATAGTTTTTACGGCAGGCAGTGCCTGCAGTCATCTATTCAGGTCATGATTTATTTTTGGAGGTATTACCATGGCTGAAACCAAGAAAAAAGTTGATGTGAAGTACATCATCTGGGTCGCTATAGGACTTATCATCATGTTCCTTGGCGGCAAGATCGTTCCCATGTGGGGGCCGATGACAGAACAGGGCGTCGCGATGCTCTGCGTATTTGTCGGTCTGCTGGTGCTCATCACCGCTACCGGCGAGCTCATCTGGCCGTCCTGCGCCGCATTTATCGCAACCATCCTCTGCGGCTACATGAACGCCGCTACCGCGTCTATGAATTTCATAGGCACATCCGTTATTCTTCAGATGATCGCTGTAAACGTCATCTGCTCCGCGCTCCGCGAGACGGGTGCCGGACAGGTCCTCGCAAAGAAGATGCTCTCCGCTAAGTTCGTGCAGGGCAAACCACTCATGTTCACAGCGTTCTTCCTCATCACATTCCTTATCGCGGACGTATTCCTTTCCACCTTCGGCGGAATAATCTTCTCCTTCGCTGTATTCGACAGCATAATCGAAGCTCTCGACCTCAAGAAGGACGAGCCCTACGTCCAGATGATGACCCTTGGTCTCTACCTGGCCGGCATGCTCGGATCCTCCATGCTTCCGTTCTCCGGAATGGTCCTCGGCATCACCAATGCTTTCAACGCAGCAGTAAGCCCGCAGGGCTATAACTTCAACGCTGCGGTATACATCATCTGCGCGCTGATCGTAGGCATCGTGTTCATGATCGTGTTCAGCCTGAGTATGAAGGTCTTCAAGTGCGACATGAGCAAGATCAAGGACCTCGACGTCACCACACTTCCTTCCCTTAAGGATGTGTCAACAAAGTTCTCCAAGAGGCAGATCATACTGCTCTGCTCCTTCATCTTCGGCATAGCATATTCCTTCGCTCTGCTCCTCATCCCCAAGAGTCTGCCCTGGTACGCCAAGTTCGCGTCCATCACCCAGGCCGGCTGGTTCGTTCTGGTCATCGTCATCCTCTCCATCGTTAAGGTCGACGGCAAGCCGCTCATGAACGCAGCCAAGCACTTCAAGGAAGGCGCTATCTGGGGATTCATAATGACAGTCGGAATGTTCTCAATCATCGGCGGAGCTCTCTCCAACAACGATCTTGGATTCAAGACCTGGCTGACCGAGACCCTCCAGCCCATGTTCTCCAACATGTCGCTGCCGGTATACATCCTGCTGATAGTAGCTGTCTGCGCGGTAGTAACGAACTTCTTCAGCAACATGGCTACAGGCGTCATCGTTTCTTCGCTGACAGCTCCGTTCACCATAGCGTTTGCTCAGAGCGGCGTCAACGTATCCGTCATAGCCACCGCGATAGCGTTCTCTTCGATGTTCGCGTACATCACCTATGCAGCTGCAGGCCCGGCTCCGATCTTCCTCGGAAAAGAAGGAATCACACCCAAGTTCGTATGGACAAAGGGCCTTGCAATGCTGCCGGTATACATAATCGTCGCAACAGTACTGTTCTCGCTCATGGGCCTTGTGTTATAATTACACAAGGAGGATAAAGGAGCTATGAATATCCAGGAACTCGAGTCTGTCTGCGCTGTGGACCAGTACGGGAACTATTCCGAAGCCGCTTTTTATTCGGCGTCATCCCTGTCTGTTATCTCAAAGCACGTAAGCAAGGTGGAAGAAGAGCTTGGCGTGAAGCTGTTTGAGAGGGCGTCAAAGACCAGAAAGGTCGAGCGTACTGAAGCAGGTAGAGCTATAATGCCGCTGCTTCACGAAATGCTCAGTGCATACAACAGTGCCAGTGACGTTGCAAGAAGCATAAACAAGCGCGGAAGCAGGATACGCATAGGATACTCTCCCAGAGTGGGCGACTTCAGGGAACCTGAGATAATATCGCGTTTTATGACCAAGTATTCCGATATACAGGTTTTCAGGGTCATAGAATCCAGAAGCAATCTTATACGAATGCTTGAAAACGACGTTTTGGATGTGCTGCTGCTTCCGCTGATGTGCAAAAGAGGCGAAGACCCGGTTTCCAAAAGCGGTATTGACAAGATACCCGGAGTAAAGTGGGAACATATCACCACTAACTGCAGGCTGACGCTCGGACTTCCTGTAACGCATCAATTTGCTGGAAGAGCCCGGATCACAAAAGACCTCTTCCCTAAACTTAAAGACGAAGTATTTCTGTTCTCATCGAGGGAAGTGGATTCTGTCGGAACCGGACAGCGAAGCAACCTGAGCAGCCTTTTCGGGATCCCTCCCGAAGACTTCAAGGTGAGACTGGTGGACTTCGCGGAACCTACGCTTGCTGTCAAAGTCGTCGGACGGACCGGATGCCTTCTTCCGCAGCTTAGTTTTGTGCCGCACCGCATGGGAGATGTGGTATTCGTGCCGGTAGATGGGTGGAACCATCAGGTGAGCCTTTTCCTTGTGTATAAAGAGAATCATTTGAAAGCCGCGCTTCGCAAATTCTGCGGGGTAGTGGACGAGTTTATAGAAGAACTGACAAATAAGAACGAACAAGTCATAGAGTAAAGGAGAGTATAATGGAACTCAATAATTTCTGCAAAACACTTTACTGCGATGTTGCCGTAGTAGGCGGCGGCGTAGCCGGAGTTGCGGCTTCGATCGAGGCTGCGCGCCAGGGCAAGCACACCATGATGTTCGAAAAGGGCACCACGCTGGGCGGCCTTGCCACCAACGGATACGTTCCGCAGATCGCCGGCGGCATCGAAGGCATCTGCCTGGAATTCGCGAAAAGGCTCGATAAAATCGGCCAGCTCCGCAGGATAGATCCCAGCAAGAATTACTACAGAAACCCGTCGTTCGAGCCTGAATACGGCAAGATCGTGTTCGAGGATATGTGCCTTGAGAACGGCGTCAGGGTCATCTATGACTCCACGCTGATCGCTGTAGATATGAGGGACGAGCGCACAATAAAGAACCTCATCTTCTACACCAAGGGCGGTTACATGAGAGTCATCGCGAAGATGTATATAGACGCAACAGGCGACGGAGACCTTGCGGCTCTGTCCGGAGTTCCCTACGAAGTCGGCGGACAGGATTTCGCAGGCCTAAACATCGCTTCCACCCAGGGCTCCCGCTGGGCCAACGCGGATCTGGTGAAGTACCAGGCTGCCGAGGATGAGTGGAAGGCAAAGAAGATCGCTGAGGGTGATCCGGACCCGCTCCCGCTGGTCTACGTCCTTGAGGAAGAGGCCATAAAGCGCGGTGAGATGAGCCGACACGTCTGCAACCCGGCAAGTGGTTTCTTCAGGGTCATCATACCCAACACTCCGATGAACAACGCGAGCTTCGTGACGTTCAGCTTCCACAGCTACTACTGCCACAACACCGACGCCGAGGACATCACCAGGCAGATCCTTGAGCAGCACCAGCTGATGAAGCAGTTCCACGCCTTCCTGAAGAAGTACGTTCCCGGTTTCGAGAACCTGCGCCTTGTTGGCCTGGGCAATCTGCCCGGAGTTCGTGACTGCAGGAGGATATTCGGCGCCTACATGCTGAAGGCCGCTGATGTTGCCTGCGGCACCAAGTTCGAAGACGGTATCGCAAGATTCCCCGAGATGTTCGATACGCACCACCCGACCAGCGACTACTGGTTCTTCATGCGCCACGTGCACATTCCCGCGGCAAAGGGCACAGCAGTCATCGACGAGGACGGAAAGCACTGCGACGCGAGGATGCACCCGTTCGGCGTTCCTAATGGCATCGCTGCTCGCTCCAACCCGCGAGACTACTGCGATATTCCCTACAGGACGCTGGTCCCCGAGCAGGTGGACAACCTCCTTTGCGCAGGCCGCTGCTGCTCCGCTGAGTTCCACGCTCAGGGCTCCATGCGCATCATAGGACCGGCCATGGGCACCGGCCAGGCCGCAGGACTTGCAGTCTGCGTAGCCATTGACAGAGGCGTTTTGCCCAGAGAGCTGGACGGCAAAGAGATCCGCCAGCTGCTGATCGAAGA
>JAEEGL016793744.1_pt1 | contig 11414 bp, 8 predicted proteins | sample 9134231 | NCBI WGS metagenome assembly JAEEGL01 (sample SAMN16246548, study PRJNA631951) | gut metagenome | biome: gut microbiome; feature: rumen; material: fiber-attached | host: Bos | place: Iran: Karaj | collected 2018-10
CGTGCCACCTGCAACCGTGGTCGCAGCGGCTGCGTCATCGTGAAGGACAAACAAATCCTGGTGACAGGCTATGTGGGTTCGCCCAAAGGCCTTCCCCACTGCGATGATGTGGGCCACCTATTCCGCAAGGTCATTCATGAAGACGGCAGTGTCACCCAGCACTGTGTGCGCACCGTGCATGCCGAGCAGAACGCCATCTGCCAGGCCGCCAGAAGAGGTATCGCCTTGGACGGCAGCACCCTTTATTGCCGTATGACCCCATGCCGCACCTGCGCCATGCTCATCATCAACTGCGGCATCGTCCGCGTGGTCTGCGAACGCCGCTACCACGACGGTGCCGAGACCGAGGAGATGTTCAAGCAAGTGGGCATCGAATTGGTCTACAAATATGATGAGGTGCAGCAGTATGAGGGACAAAGGTGCGACTAAACCGACTCATTGGGTAAATCAATCCTTTTTGAGATTAAAATTACGACCAATGATTAAGCCAATCCTAGGCATGACTGAATTGAAAAAACGATTCGCGTATTCATCGGAAGTCAAGCCAATATAAGCCAAGCCATAGAATCCATTCTGGAAGGGCACCTTGTACCCTAAGGTAAAAGTAAAACCATTGCGGTTTTCAACCCTAGTGACATCTGGAGATTCTACAATATAGTCTTTGAGAAGGACACCATAATTCACGCCGCCAAAAAGTCCCTTATAAACATAATACTTCAGACCGAAATCATATCCAAAGTATGGATTGTCTCCGACATATTCTTTTTCATGTGAACCTCTAAAATAAGCGGCGCCTATCGCGGCGTTGGCAGAGATACTTTTATATTGGATCTCGGTTCCAACGCCTATGCCACCTCCTAAATTTGTAAAACCTCCCATGCCCAAATACACCGAAGGGGTGATTTGTGCCTTTACACTGTAACAGCCCATCAGCAGTAAAGCGAGGGCAAAAACTGTTCTTTTAAATCTGTAAGTTTTCATGAATAATTGGTATTAAAACCTCTGCAAAAATACAAAAACAATAATATCACGCGTGTTTTCTTCATTTGTCGCTATTCCTGCGGCCAGCCACTCCTTGTAGCATACCCCATCGTCGGATCCGCTCATAGAAAGTGGCCATAGTATCTTCTTCCATCGTGTCCATCTTAGCTCCCTTTTGCTCGGGATTTCCCTTCTGAGGGGATACCGGAGGGAGATCTTTGTGCCTCCCATTCCGGTATCCTGTAAACAGAAAGAGAGCGATGGCCAGTATTGAAAACATGACCGTAAAGATCCTAATTCTTCTTTTTGTAGGATTCACTTTACACATTGCCTTATCGCATCACCTGTATTTTCAACATGCCATTGGTCTTGCCATTTGCCCTAACAACACCGATGTACATCCCAGCGGGGAGTGACGAAGTGTTAATTGTTGTGAAATAGCGACCAGCTCCTTGATTATGATGGTCTTCAACGGTGAGCATTTTCATGCCCACAAGGTTGTATACATCGATTTCCACCTTTGCATTCGCTTCCAATTCATATTCCACTGTCGTATAATCGTTACAGGGATTGGGGTGATTCCTCGGAAGCTTTTCGGCACTTGTTTGGGCAATACTTTCATGCACTTCTGTAATAGCCTGATGCTCAAACGCTGTCTCTCCTCCATCGCTGTTTCCTCTCGGTAGAACCTTCGGCATTTCAAACATAGACTCACATGGATACTTTGAAGTGTAGGCACGAACCACTCCTGTTCCCCATGGCTTCAAACGTGTCCCATCCTTGAATCTAATGGTACCTTCACAGTGAAGAAGAGACTCTCCCTCTCCGTTTTGCATGACAAAGTTGCCCTCAGGGATATAACTCACCACATTTCGACCTGTGGTAATGGTATTTCGGGCTTCAAAATCTGTCGCTTTGTTTAAAGTTCGGTTTTGCAAAAACATGTCAAAAGCACCAATTTCATTCATAATCCACTCAATGTTATCGTTAGTCACCTCGACATGATACTCGTTTTCTTCTGGGGCATATATTGCATCAAAGGGAGTATAATATGACGATGGATAGGGATAACCAGGAATGTCATGGACACGATAATTGACGTTATCTGTGTTTATAGCCAATGAACTAATAACCGGGATGAAACAAATAGGATCAACAGGGTCTAAAGCCCAAAAGGCCCATGGCGCTTCACTTTTTATCACATTGTTAACGTCTCTTTGGCCACCAGGAGCCCCATCATAAGGCTTCGCCCCCGAAACTATTTTAGTATGACCAAAAGGCCAACTATTGAACACCACCTCATCAGCCCCAGCTATAGCCCAGACATCTGCTCCCAACACGATGAGATCAAGACTCAACATATGAACGCCTGGCTCTAAACAAGTTTTACCTTTCCCGCTTCCGTTTGCTATTGCTATTTTTCTACATTGAATAGGGAATGAAAAATACGGGTCCGATAATAAATCGTCTCTTAATGGATCGTGTCCCCCAGAAGTTTCTTCACTTTCGTGGTGATAGACAAGCATTTGACGAGCGGCAGGAGAATTTATTATGTTAAGTATACTATCGTTTACCGCAGGAAAGCGTGTGGCATATTTAATAAAGCATTGATCACCCAACGGAATATTTGCGCCAAAATGAGGAGAATCGAAGGAAACGTACAAACCAGTATTGTGTGACATCCCTTTTTGCTCCATATAACTAAGCGCATAACGTGTAATAAGCCCTCCCATACTTGGACCCAGCACGACAAGTTGAGAATTAGACCCCCCTCTTTCAAGTCGATCATTCACTTCATTGATAAGTGAGACCATCACCATTGCGTTACGCTGAATATAGTCTGCTCCGTTTTCATAGTCCAAGATTACAAAATCAAAGCCTTCCGACAATGCTTTTTCTAGAAAATCCTCTCGTTCTAGCATACTGCAAATAGAATCGAAATCATTAGTACCAGCAGGGTCAAAACCATCAGAAACAATAATGGGCTTCCGGAGCTGCTTATTGTCGCACCCATATATTATATAAGCGGTACCCGAACCGATGGTATCATTATATGGAGAACAACCATCAACAGTAAACGTTGCGTTTGGAGTTCTTCTCGTATTTGCAGCGACAATAAACTTTGATTTTGATTGAAAAACTGTTTGATTTGAAGTACCAACTCTTACAGTTAACACCTTCTCTCCCGGCTCTTGATAATTAATTGTAATATCTTGATTAGAAAACCCATTCTGCAAAAACCCTCTGAACCCCCGACCATCATCAAAATCAATCTCTATTGAAGTTATTCTGCTTGAAGCATTGGTGATGAAAAACCTCTCATCGAGCCTAAAAGTCACCTGCCCACGATAAACTCGTTCTTTTAACACAGTTGCTGCAAATACATGTTTATCAACATATGGGCTCTCTTTCCTATTCGGGACGTCATATAGCTTTCCACCTGATAGCATTAGCAAATTGCTGTCTAAAGCATACGGTTTTATCTGATTGTAATCCAAATTCATCATTACAATAGGAATAATATCCTGCCTCAATAATCGATTCGACATCCTTCTTATGCTATCAGGGGATATGATGGTTACTTGTGATACTGAACCCAGAAACAATTGTCGATACAACTGGCGCCATTGGGGCATAGTAATCACAGAATCCATCCACCCTTCCATTTCGGTAAAAAGGAATCCCCTCTCGCCCAATATACCACTTGTGATAAGACTTTTATCAAGTGGTTCAATACATTCCGAAATTAGTTCGTCAAAATTGGAGTTGTTAACATTATCTATAGCAATAGGCAAGGCCATTTGAGAATAAAGGCCACCATAACAACTTACGACGAAAAAGGCTAATAATATTAGTACTTTTTTCATAGTTCTTTTTTTGGACGGTTATCATCATAAAGCTTGACATATTGCATTATTACTCGATGGATTGCGACTCCAATTCATGGATACGCTTCTCCATTTCAATCATACGCAGGGTCATCTCCTCAACTTTTTGGAGCAAAATGGCGTTCATCTCACCAAGACTGATACCTTGTTCCTCCACCTCTTTTGCAGAAGGAACATTCGGCAAATGATGGTGCTCATTCACGTAGGCTTCAAGGTCAGAAAGGCTCATCAGATTATATTCAGGAGCAAAAACATAGTCAGGCCAATTATTAATGTCACTCGTCACAATTACCTCTTGGGCCAGAATCCTGCCGTTAACCGTGAGCTTCTCGGCCGGGGTTCCTGTGCCGATACCAACATTCCCTTTATGTTCATTCTCCTCGCTGCACAAAAACAATACATAATTCATAGCACCTCCGATGTCATCGCTGGTCTTCCAAAAGTTCAACCCCTTTACTCCATCTTGATCCAAATACTCTATACCCCATCTCCCAAAAGGATTAGTGGCGGTGACATTGTCGCCGAACAAAATGGATCCGTTAGTTGATCCAGGAGGACGGATGGAGTATTTGGAGATTAAAATGTTGCCATCCACTACATGAAGTTTCTGCTGGGGATTATCGGTGTTAATACCCACATCCCCCGTTGAAGATACATAAATATCAGTTGAAGACACCTGTCCACTAGTTCCGGCAACAAGTACTTTTTTTGTAGTACTTGCCAAACTACTAATCTTCAAATTGGTTGAAACGGTCAAATTAGAAGAAACAGTCGTTCCGTTTACCTCCAATGCGTTTGTAGGCGCTGTAGTTCCCGTTCCAATCCTCACCTTGCCTCCAGTTGACACAAAGATGCCTCCTGTGCCAGAAGTGCCGTTCACAATCTTCTTCCCGTTCAAGTTGATATTTTTCGTGGCTATATGGTCGCCGAGATTATCTCCAAGAGCAGAGTATTCGACTGAAGACAGCTGTCCGTTAGATCCAACCGCCAACACCTTGGTTGAGGTACCTGCAAGACCACTCAATATGATGTTCCCAGTCGCCTTGAACGCGCCGTTCACAACCACCTGACCCGTTGGGTTAAACTGCATGTTGGACGCATTGAACTTCATCACATTGTCCGAACCAACCATGATTTTGTTGTTGCTACTGCGGAATTGCAGCGTGGCGTTCTTCGTGCTTGATGCCTCCAATAAAATGCTAGCATCCTCGTTGGCATCACCAGCAACATGAAGTTTGGCTTGGGGAGATGTGACATTACCGATACCAACCTTTCCGGTCCGATTCTCAATATTTTGGTATGAGATGAAAAGAGTAGGAAGATTACTTCCCGAGCCCAACATAATACCCGAAGTATTATTGTTGAGGGGCTTTGTGTTGCTGTAACCCGTGCCAATGGTAATGCCGTAGGAATTTTGACTTTTGGTAAACATTCCAATTGCTATAGAATTAAGCCCCACGGAATTATTGCCATATCCCAAGGCAAAAGAAGATTGTCCACTGGCTTGGTTGCCACATCCAGCCGCCAATGAGTAATTTCCGCCGGCTGTGTTTTGATTGCCCAATGTGGATTTATACCCTGTTAAAGACCCTCCTCCCGATGAAAACGCCTGCGAAAAAGCACTTGCGCTAAAAAACATTGCAACTAAGAAAACGAATGTTCTTTTTTTATTGATGATGTTTGTGTTCATATTGCAGATTATTTAGTTTTAGTTTTTTATGAATTTTCCAGTAATAACTATACTCTCATTATTGTAAATGTAATAGGTGTAAGCACCAGGGCTGAAATGCGAAATGCCAACTGAAAGCAAGTTGCCTTCATCGCGAATAATGCGGTTCATACAGATTCGCCCCATTGCATCGCTGATTTGAATTCGGTGTTGTTTGCCATCTGGCAGGTTTGGAATATTGATATTCAGCTCTGTAGTGGCAGGATTAGGAAAAGCCGAAGCTCTTGTTGTTGTGTTGGGCTCTTCTTTTACGCTACAAGGAATCGGGTTTAAATCTTCGCGAGACAATTTGATGATCTTTCCATGATAATGGTTTTCACCAAAAGTGTGATATTCCATAACAGAAAATATGCAACCTCCGTCCGGTGTTGGGAAAATACTACCAGGACAATAGTGATTAGTTTCCTCAGTGGAGATTTCTTTAAGCCCAAGCAACTCCATTTCCGTATTGAATAGACAAATACGAGTTATACAAGGACCTGTAAGTGATAACAAGTGACCGATCGCGCCATAAATGGTCGTGTCATTAGCATACGCCATACTTTGGTTTAATGTTTGAAGGATGGTGTCTTGCTTGCAGTAAAACCTGTTGAATGGCTCTATTGTACCATCAAGGCCTACCCTAGACAGCCCAATACTTTGCAAGTCATCATTTAAACTTATCACCCTACCCATTATCAATAATCGGTCGTTGGGAAGCCAAAGGTCAGAATAGGCATTGGAAAACACCTCGCGATTGGCATACAATTGGACGCCTCCAACATAGTTGAAATCCCGATCATAATGCATCATGGATTTCCCATGGATACCACTTCCAAGCAACACATAGCCATCAGCATGAGGATTCAGAAGCAATTGATCCAACTCGTATTCATACGCATGGATCCCCGGCTGAGTTTCTGGCGTATAAAAGCGGGAAGCAATGGTGTCAGCATTGTTATCGAAGCGACAATAATAATAGCTTCCAAACACGCCCAACTCACCATGTAAATGATTGCAGACACCAACCAACACCACTGTCCCGTCTTGGTCAAGTAACAGGTGCCCACCCACTATGGAATGGGCATCTTCCGGCTTATCGTAGCGTTTGCATGAAAGAACATTAAATCCCGTATCAAGGACTATGGCATATATGGAATTGTAATCTTTATCCCCCACCATAAAGAATTCTCCGTTTTCCATTTGCACCATGGAGATATAATCCAGATTATGGAATTGTTCGTCACCCAAGACATAAGACTGATGGTTGCCCTCCTGATCCACACGGATAATGTAGGGATAGTAATCAGTCTTGTCATATCCTGACCTGCCATAGAAAATAGTATTCTGTTCTCTATCCGTGATTCCTTGATTCAACCATGTGTATGTAGAGGCATCACCGAAGTCAATTTCCCATTGTTGGGCATTTAATACCGATGAAAACACGATACACAATAGGATCATAAATGTTCTTTTCATAGCTAACAGCAATTAAAGTTCGTTATATTCAAAGATGTTACCAATGTACAAGTAACGTCCATATTCGGCAATAGTTTTATGCCTGATAAATGTTGTATTATTACCTTCCCCTTGAATCGTTACAGAGGTCACATAATCCCTAAAGTTATACGCGTATGTTGGATATAATACAATAACAGGGTCTTCTGAGCCTGAAGGTATCACTTCAAAAACAAGCTCTCTTTCATAATGCAAAAGATCGTTCATCTCTTGCCACTCAATACATGTATTTTCAATGTCATTGCGATAGAAAACATTGTGTGTAATTTGTGCCGTTGGAGCAAAATCAATTGTCACAAGATGAGTGAATACACCCCGTCCTCCGTCGTAGGGAACAGGCCATTTGGCACGAACTTCTTGCATAAGGGTGTCTTGAATCATTCTGTCCGCGCCACCTAGACGTGTCCCATCACAGCTTCCCATCCCATAAAGGTAATGCCAGTCATCACCTTCGCTAAATGGACCAACATAGTGAGGATCGGGGATTGGAGGTTGTGGATGGTCGTTCTTTGAGCCAAACTGGCCATCAAAATCCAAACTCACTTCACCATCTCTTTGAATTTCACAGGATACCATAAGGCGTCGGTAACCTTTATTGGAAAACGTACTGGCATGATAAACCTCACGGGCTTCTTCCACGGCTTGCTCATACGCTGCCACAACATCGTCAACTAGTATTCTCCCATCAGCTGTAAGTGGGACTCTGATGCTGTATTTCTGATTCTCTGTGGATGTATAGCACTCCATTGGCTCTGTGTAAGTCACGTTAAAGAGGTCAACGATATTGTTCATTGCCTCCTCAAGAGTCATGGTTTCTCCACTTCTCATGCCAGGATGCAGCTTCCTTTCATCGACTTTGTTCTTAAAGTCAAGGATGCGATTTACTTCAGCATCGTTTTGCGGGTCATTTACTACGGTTTGTTCATTTGAGTTAAAAACCGTTTCCTGTTCTTTCTTGCAGGAGGTCATCAAAGATCCTGCGATGGTGGCAACGATGGCCACGCTGAATAACAACTTTTTCATTTTTTAAAAATGTTTATTAATGGTTAATTGTAGTTAAAAGATAGATCTGTTTATCAATCAGTTACCGTAAACTCACCATAATACTCGTCTCCATTCGGGAGAATAAAGTATACGATATAGTCTCCTGCAAGCGGAATGTAAATCTGAAAACCCGTGGGCGTAATGGTCCCAGTGCCTTCAATTGGCTCGCCCGAATCCGAGATTACTTCCACTAATACTTCGCCAAGGTACTCTTTGAACAACACCGTGAGCAAGTGTCCATTGACAGAAGCTATAATGCTACTACTTCTATCCGGTCCAGCGTGGGATGCTTTATTAAGCGTTACTTTACTCCCTTCTACTATTCCGTTTTCCATACTAAACATGCCGTTTGCATAACAAAATGCTCCTGAAAAAAACAAGCAGAGCACCAGAATTGTTTCTTTGAATTTAATCATTGTTTTGAGTTTTTAAATGTTGATAATTTTGTTTGTTTGAACTGTCGATGGCAAAAATAGAGCATCAGCCAAACACAAGAGTCACTTCGTGTTGGAATTATGTTGGAAATGTAGTGATTAATATATTTTTCTATCTGAAATTCAGCAATATAAAGCAGATGAAAAGCCGTTATTAAGACGCTTTTTTCGCCTTAATAACGGCATTATTTATTGTATTAACATGAAATCTTGGCCGGACAAATCTACAGATTTTCTTCTTTTCGCACCTATTAGTCCTGTCGGAAGCTAAACAATGACGCAATATAGGTAGACAAACTATCTTCCAAGCCCATCATTTTCTTAAGGGTGTTCGCTCTTTTCTTAATGGCTGAATAGGTTTTACACTGCAACACAGCTATTTGTCGTTCATCCAAACCCAACAGGTATAACTGGCAGAGTTGTAAATCATCCTTACTCATTTTGGGATTCTTACTCAACAATGCGGCCTCAAAATTATCGAAATGCCGTGATACGGCATCCCTTAAACTAGCGCTATCTACCTCTGACAGCGCAACGTTTGTTCGAGACCCTTCTCTTGCAGTGATGTACAGGTTCCTGATGCTCTCATTAATCTTGCAGCATATAGGCTCTTTAAGGAAAGCTTCTCGTTGCAACTCTGCTTCTTCGCGTTGCTGATTCAAGGCTTTTTCTAATGCATTGACCTGTTCTTCGCGTTGCTGGAGGCCTTGCTGAAGTATTTCTTTTTCTCTGTTGACAGCTTCTTGAACCCTTCTCACCTCTTCCGCGTGTCTTCTTTCTTTCTCTTCAATTCTCCTTGCCACCTCTGCCTGCTGACGTCTCAACTCCTCTTCGTGGCGTTTGGCACTTTCTTCCAAAGCTTTTTGCGCTTTAGTTTCTTTTACCTCGATTACTTGTTGAAAATGCTCTTCCTTAGCCTTTAAAACTTTCTCTGTTTCTGCTTGATGCGCTTTCAACTGTTTCTTTCCTCTTTGTTTAACCCAAATAAAGATAATCAATGCAATTAAGAGGGCTATAGGAACCACTATTTTCAACACATTGTTCACAGCTGCTTTGCGTTCTTCTTTAGCTTGCTTTTCCAGATTTTTATTTGAGTAGCTCTTGAAAAGCTCGTAAATTCTTGATACGATTGTCTTGTTTTCGATTTCCTTTAAAGTATATTCAGCAAGAAACGAGGCATATTGATGCGCTTTTATTGAATCGCCTTCCATTTGATATATGAATGATAGCTCTTCTGCAGCCACAATCCTGGATTCAATGTCCTCTTGCTTTTCAAAAACAGTTTCCAAATAGAACCGCGCAGAATCATACTTTTTGTCATCTAAGAAGATGCCACCAATGGTCAAATACCTAGTCAACCTTTCACTATCATCAGAAGCATGTGAGATCAGGTAATAAAAATCCATCATGACTGAATCCAAACAAACGCCCGAATAATAAGCATTATGGGCCATGATTGCCCGAAGATCCCTAAAATGGACATTGTCGTGATCGGGCATACGGGACATCGCTTCATTGTAATAGTAGCTTGCGCTGTCTGCTTGATTGGCCATGTCATACAACATACCAATGTGTTGTAAACTGATGGAAATGCCATAAATGGACGTGGGCTCTCGCTGACAAAAGGAGATGGATTGCTTAAAGCAAGCAATTCCAGGTTCAATCAACATTTGTTGTTGGTAAATTTCACCCAAACGATTGAACGACAGCGACATAAACCGAGCTTTCTTCCCAACCAAATCCTTTGCTTTAAAATGCTCTTCCATTATCTCCAAGGCCTTCAGGTATTCCGAGACGGCAAGTACAACACTGTCTCGTTCGTAATAGCCAACGCCGTTCATGTAATGGGCTCGGGCATCGAGAAATGCATAGTGGTCGTTTTGTGGTGAATTGTCAAAATAACCCATTGCCTGCAGCAAATCCTCTCGGTTGCTTTGGGAGTAGCCATTCTTGAACAGTAATTCTGAGATCAGCAACTGACAGTAATGCCCATCAAGCACATTTAAACCATCCACTTCTGGACTATTTACGAACTCCAGTATTATCGCAAGCGCGCTATCAGCTTGTATCCACATCATGCTGTCGATGGCAGTAAGTTCGGGAGATGGTTTTTCAACATTTAAACATTGTTCAGAGATCACAGACTCATTAACCTTAGCTGGTCGAAGACAAGCGTTTAAGGTCAACACCATCAAAAAAACCAATGAAGATAACAAACATTTCATCGCTGCAAAGATACAAAAAGCAAAGATATCACACCTTCTTCCCCACAAAACGCACCACCAGCCACAAAACCACAAATCCCATCAAGAACGCCACCCATGAGGGTAAACCCAATGCCGTGGGCAACACGCCCAACAGCACTGCCACGCCACCAACGGTGAGGGCATAGGGCATTTGCGTCCTGACATGCTGCAAGTGGTTGCAGCTGGATGCCAAGGAACTCATAATTGTCGTGTCAGAAATCGGGCTACAGTGGTCACCCATGACGGAACCCGCCAGCACCGACGCCACCACATTGTAGAACAAAGGCATCGCCGCGTCAACGCTCAAACCTTGCTCTTGGCACAGCAGCCACGAAGCTGGCAAAATCAAAGGATAGAGGATGGCCATTGTGCCCCAGGAAGTGCCTGTGGAGAAGCCTATCAAAGCGGCGAGGAGGAAGGTCAGCACGGGAACCACCACGGGCGATAGCGACCATTGCACCAGCAATTGTGAGACAAACTCGGCCGTGTGCATATCCTTGGTTACCAAGGCGATGGACCAAGCCATGGTCAGAATCAACACCGCGTTGAACATGCTTTTGAAGCCTTCTACCGTCTCCTCCATGATCTTTCCAAA
>JAEEGL017264271.1_pt1 | contig 11414 bp, 12 predicted proteins | sample 9134231 | NCBI WGS metagenome assembly JAEEGL01 (sample SAMN16246548, study PRJNA631951) | gut metagenome | biome: gut microbiome; feature: rumen; material: fiber-attached | host: Bos | place: Iran: Karaj | collected 2018-10
ATTGACATCGGCCGCATATGAATGAGGGAGCCACAGAATAAAAGTATAAGGATTAATGTAGAATGAAGACTATTTTGATTGCCAGTAATGTTACGGGCGGGCTTTACGAATTCCGTCAGGAGCTCTTGGAGACGCTCACAAAGGATAATAAGGTTATCGTTCTTGGCTCGAAGACGGGGCATATTGATGATCTAAAGAATCTTGGCTGTGAAGTCATCGAAACGCCTCTGGAGCGGCACGGAACCAATCCCCTTACCGAAATGAAACTGGTATCAAAGTATAAGAGAATTCTAAAGGAGAAAAAGCCGGATGTCGTGCTGACATACACGGTAAAGCCAAATGTGTATGTTGGCATGGCTTGCGCTTCTTTGGGAATTCCTTATATCGCCAATGTAACCGGCGTGGGTCCGGCCATCGACAACGGCGGACTGCTTAAGTTCATCACACTCAACCTCTACCGTTATGGTTTGAGGAAAGCCAAGAAGGTGTTCTTCCAGAACAGAGCTGATATGGAATTGCTGGAAAAGGAACATGTGGTCAAGGGGCCGCATGAATTGATTCCCGGCTCTGGCGTTAATCTGGATCGATACAGCGTTCTTGATTTTCCGACCGGCGACGAGGTTCACTTCGTCTTTATTGCCCGTATTGTGAAGCAGAAGGGCATCGAACAGTACCTGGATATGGCGCATGCGATAAAAGCGAAATACCCGAATACTGTATTCCACATCTGCGGGAATTGTACTCCGGAGTATGAGCAGAGGATTAAAAGAGAAGTGGAGGAAGGGGCAATCATCTACCACGGCAGAATCCCCGACGTAACGGTCGTCCATAAGATATCATCCTGCACGATCCTTCCTTCTTTTTACCCAGAGGGCATGAATAACGTTCTGCTTGAAAGCTGCTCGGTTGGAAGGCCGATCATCACAACAGACCGTCCCGGCTGCGGGGAGGTCGTGGATGATGGCGTGAATGGGTTTGTGGTGAAGCAGAAGGATTCAGCTGATTTGATTGAAAAGGTTGAGAGATTCTTGAGTTTAAGTTGGGAGCAGAGACGTGATATGGGCCTGGCTGGAAGGAAGAAAGTTGAACGGGAATTCAGCAGGGAAATTGTTGTAAAGAAGTATCTGGAAGAGATCAACAAAGCCTGATTGGGGATAGATTATGAGAAGGCAATTCAATAACGTCATCAGCGTTACTCATTCAATGATACGATTTGGAATACTCAAGCTGCTTAATGGTAAAAACTTTCATGCCAATTTGGTGGAACGTTTCTCACCAAACGTCGTTTTTGAGATGACCAGGGGCGCAAAGGTAAGGCTTGGAAAAATGGTTCGTGCCCACAGTGGCTCTAAATTCAAGGTTAGAAGAAACGCCGAGTTGATTATAGAAGATGGAGTAAAAATCAATTATTGTTGTATCTTTGCCTGCCATGAAAAGATTACTGTTGGTGCAGGCACTATATTTGGTCCATCTGTATATCTTTATGATCATGATCACGACTTTAGGGCAGGGCTTAAGGAAAACAAGTTTAAGAGCGCACCGATTACGATAGGGAAGAACTGCTGGATCGGTGCTCAAACGGTGATTCTCCGAGGGACAACCATCGGAGATAATTGTGTAATTGGGGCAGGATCCGTGGTTTCCGGAAATATACCGGATAATACTGTTTTTGTGCAGCATAGAGAAAAAACGTTGAAACCGTATGAGGTAAAGGCATGAGAGGCAGAGAGAAGTTCGGAAAAGCGAAAGGGCTTATTTCTCTACTAGTTGGTTTCTATTCTTTGTTTCCTCAAAAAATGCGCTTAAGTTTTTTTGTTCATCATAGGAGCACAAAAGGCAATAAGGGAATTGCTATTAGATATGCCCTGCTGAAAACGCTGGCAGAAAGTATAGGGGAAAATGTATCTGTACAGCCAGATGTCTATATCTTAAATCCAGCACAACTAAGGGTTGGCAGCAACATCAGCATTCATCCGTTCTGTTATTTCGAGTGCATCGGAGGAATTTCAATCGGCGATAATGTCTCAATCGCAGAAGGTACCTCCATCATCTCTTTTGATCATAATTATGGAGATGTTTCTATTCCAATAAAAGATCAGGGGATCACTAGGAAGCCGATAAATATTGCAGAAGACGTTTGGATAGGAGCGAAAGCGACAGTTTTAGGCGGAATTGAAATCAAACAAGGCTCAATCATTGCCGCAGGAGCGGTTGTGACGAGCGACGTTAATGAATACAGCATCGTAGGTGGTGTCCCAGCAAGAGAGATAAAATCTCGAAAGAAGGTAGAAGAATGAAGCCTTTTGTATATTTGACAGCTACATACAATCATCCAGAAGAGCTGAAAGAGCTATATAAGTCATTGTTAAATCAGACCGATGTTGATTTTACCTGGGTTATAGTAAACGACGGAAGCAAGGAAGAAACCGTCAACGCAATCGAAAGCTTCGTTTCCGAGCGCAAAATTGACATTCTGCCTGTCCATCAGCCTAATGGAGGAAAAAGCCGAGCTATCAATAACGGCTTGGATCACCTGACCAAGGATGTTGCTTTTGTTGTCATTGTCGACGATGATGAAGAGTTAAAGTCCGATGCAACAGGAATAATTAAAGAATACTATGCAAAGTACAAGGATACCAATTGCGGAGTTATTCATTTCAACCGAGTCAATGAAAAAGGGAATGTAATCGCAAGGCCTCCGATCAACGAGGATTTTTTTAAGTCCTATCAGCGTTTTAAATCAGAGGGACGTTATGCGGATGGCTATATAGGATATTTTACAGATAAACTCGGAGAGAATCGGTTTATCGTCCACGAAGGAGAAAAATACGTTGGTCCGTATACTCTCTTTATGAGGGTTACAGAAACATCGGATTTATTATGGGCGAAGGCAATCCTGGGAGAAACCGAGTATTTGGCTGGCGGCATCACAAAGCAGGGGAGAAAGCTTCGAATCAAAAATCCCAAGGGAATGATCGAGTATTGCAGGTTGATGCAGGGTAACGGGGCAAGTCTGAAAACTAAAATTGCCTACTCAGTCCAAGGGTATGCATACAATGAATTTGTTGATCCGTCAAGCCGCAGCAAAGAAGATTTGAATGGGCTTATGAATTTGAGTCTATGTGGGAAAATCCTTGCAAAGCAGTGGAAGAAGAAATATAAATAGCTATTGCTGACTTACCGATATCTATTAGCAGCACTTATGTAGATTATTGCAGTGGAGAGACAAAAGAAACTGAGGTCAGTAATAAAATCCGGAGGCCTTAAGAGTGGAGACAACTCATAATGATAAAATTATAAAATACACTGCTTTGCTGTGTTTTATTTTAATTATAAATTTGATAACGCTGTTTCTGAATAACAGTGCTGTAGGTGTAGTGATTATGTGGACGCTTACAGTTGTATGTCTGGTATATGCACGATTTAATATTTTTCATCCATTATCGTGGTTTACAGTTGTGTTTTCACTATATTATACAGCATATGCATTGCTTATACTTGTCTATGGACAAACTTTATCATATGGGTTAACAGTAGAGAGCCTAAGATATTCAATTATTGCATTATCGACGGTAATAATCATATGTGGGTTTCCCAATAATGAAAAATATTATTTGAGAAATGCTTTTAAGCATCTGAATACAGATGATATTGCTGAAAGAGATTACTATATCCTTGAAAAATGCTTGATAGTAGGGATGGTTGTTGCATTTGTTCTGACGTTTATAGTGTCGAGGACATTTGTAAGTAAATCAATGGAAACAAAGGGAAGCCTATTTGGCATATGCGCTTATCTTATTCGAGCACTAACTTTTTTACTTGGAGCATATATATTAGGATCAGATGATAATAAAATTGTAAATAATAAGATCATTATTGTTTGCGGAATCTTATGCTGCACATTTGGCTTTCTAAATGCCGAAAGAGACTGTATTCTACGGTATATGATTGTTCTTGTAATCACCCTGTTTTTTAAGAACAAAATACATGTGAAGCATTTTATAATTCTTATCCCTGTTGGTATAGCTGCGATGGTCCTGATTAACTCTCTTAAGTATTTTTTTATAAATAGATCTGTGAGACGAGCTGCAGGAGGATTGATTCAGTCATTTTTGTCATCTGATTTTGGTGCTCCAGGAGGTAATCTTCAAAATCTCGTAAACAATAATATGTCAGGTCTTGCTGGATATAAAACTATTTTTACTGATATTGTTCGTGGGGTTATCCCAACTGTAAAAATCGGAATTAATTACAACACCTGGTACAATAATTATTTCTTTAGAGGGTCTTCTTATAGCCGTGCATTTACTTTAGTTGGAGAAGGATATCTAATTGATGGCTATCTGGGAGTTATAATACTATTTACAATCATTGCACTAATAATCGTCTTTTTATCCAAGAGGATTCAAAGAAGTGTTTGGTCTACCATGGCGTATGTATATGGAATTGTTACAATCGTGTCATGCTTTCGAGGAACATTGATTGATATTGTTACTGGTCTTGTAAGAACCCCGCTGATTGCAATCTTTATATTTCTGCTATTTCAAGGGCTATATAATAAGGGGAAAGTTAGAGTCAAGTTATAGTATGTCAAAGCACATTTTTGAAAGGCGATTATATGCGAAGTAAAAAAGCAGTATTGAATATGATGGGCGCAATCATAGAACTTGTCGTGGCAACGGTGGCAAGTTTTATAGTGCCTCATTATATCATTCATGCATATGGATCAAGCGTTAATGGATTAGTATCATCAATAACCCAGTTCCTCCATTATATAGCTTTGGTTGAATCCGGCATCGGGGCAATCGGAAGAGCAAGCTTATATAAGCCTTTAGCTGATAGGGATAACGCTGTATTAAGTGGGAACTATGTAGCAATTGATTCTTTTTATAAGAAGGTTGCTTATATTTTTATTGGCTATGTGGCGGTCCTTGCCGTTTTATTCCCGCTCCTCGTAAACAAAGATTTTGATTGGAGCTATACCGCGATTCTGATTGCCATTCTGGCGTTCAGTACATTTATACAGTATTACTTTGGAATAACCAGTCAGACCCTTCTACAGGCAGATCAGAAGAAATATATTCCGGCACTGTTACATTCCCTGACAATGATCCTGAATGTTGTCTTTACGATAACTTTAGTCGAGATAGGTTCAAACATCCATATCGTAAAGATTGGAAGCGCCGCTGCTTTTGCCGTCAGACCGATCGTGTTGTTCTTATATGTTAAGAAGCACTATGAAATTGACAAACATGCAAAACCTCGGAAAGAGATACTGAAGCAACGCTGGGACGGATTGGCACAGCATATCGCGTTCTTCATTCATAAGAACACGGATGTTGCTGTTCTTACAATTCTGGCAAATATCAAAGAGGTCTCTGTTTATTCTGTTTATAACCTTGCCGTTGCCGGATGTTCTAAAGTGGTTAATATTTTTTCGTCGAGTCTAGAACCGGCATTTGGAAATATGATTGCAAAAGGTGAAAAGGAGAACCTGAAACGGCGCGTTTCGCTATGCTCGACGATTACATTCCAGGCGGCAATAGTGTTGTTTTCAACTGCTGCCATCGTTATTTCTCCGTTTGTAAAGATTTACACGAGAGGGGTAACAGACGTCAACTATCTGCGGCCAACGTTCGGAGTTATTATGCTTATAGCAGAAGCTTTCTATTGCATCAGGTTGCCATATCAATCAGCAGTTTATGCTGCCGGTCATTTTAGACAAACTCGAAATGGGGCAATTGCAGAAGCTCTAATGAATATTTCCATCTCGGTAATATTAGTATTTCACTTTGGATTGATTGGTGTGGCAATAGGCACCCTCGTTTCTATGCTGTTCCGAACAGTTCAATATATCTGGTATTACCATATCAAGCTGCTTGGGGATTCTAAAGGGTTTTCTTTTGAAGGAAAAAGGCTGTGCGTTTCTATCGTTGAGGTGGCTGTTTTTGTTATAGTCTCTCGCTTAATACCTGAGATACAGATTAACGGATATCTGAAGTGGTTTCTTTATTCGATGTGTGTCGGAATATTCTGTCTGGCGGTAGCAGTAGTGTTTTCCTATATCTGCTATCGTGAGCAGTGGAAGGATTTGGTTCATATAGTTAAAGGTTTGACCCGAAGAGGGAGAAAACAAGCATAAAGATATAGTGCAGAAGGAGTTTCAACATTAAGTATTTACCCGAGCTATAGGTCAAGCATTTAGCCTTGATCCAATATATTATTGTATTGCAATAGCCATTTTCGCAATAGTTGTTTGGTTCTGCAAGTTATCGGTGCAACGGAGAACTGCTCTTGCAATTTTCTTGACATACAGCTTCATCCTATTAGTATGTGCAGTTTTTTCGCGGAACCATGGTGAATTGGCTGATTCACGATGGAGTTTTTTTTTGGACGTATGCGGCGATTGCTGAGGGCGGAGGACGAGGAAGGCGGCTAATTGTTGAAATCGTGGTTAATATATTGATGATGATTCCAATTGAAGTGTTTGCACCTGTTGTAATAAGCAAAAGAAAACTATTGGTGACATTGGTTATAGGGGCCACGCTGTCAGTAAGTATTGAATTGCTCCAATTTGTGACGCAACGAGGGTTATGTGAGCTTGATGAAATTCTTCATAATATGATCGGTGTTCTAATTGGCTTTGGTATATACAAGTGTCTTGAGAATATTACGAATAAAAATCGGACTAAAAACCGTTGAATCCAAATTCGTATTATGCTGTTACAGAACGGATTTCCAGAATTTATACAAGAGAGAACTATTCAGTTAGAGAAAAAATCCAGTATTCTGCAATACGACAGAATAATCGATACCAGCAGGAGACAAAACATGCTGACAGGTGACTCGGAAAACATCCTTAAGCTAATAAGGAAAAGCTTTGGAATCTACGATGGAGTTATAGAATTCCAGGATTCTCAGGAAGCAGTGCGCACCAGTTTGAGAAACGGCATTCTGTTGACCGTATACAAGTCGCTGCCCACAGAACTTCAGGAAACGCTCAAGAATCAATATAACATGTCGTTAAAACAGGCAATCATTCAGGGACATGAAGGCGAAAAGGTTTTAAATGCTTTAGCTGAGTCAGGCTTGAATTGTATTGCTTTAAAAGGCTGGGAACTTCGGAAATTGTATCCAGAAACAACCATGCGGCAGATGGCAGATTTGGATGTGTTGGTCAAGCCATATAGCTTCGAGCAGATCAAGTCTGTGATGGACCGGCTTGGTTTCATCTCCGGCACTGAATCATCGTGGAAACATGATAGCTTCAAGCAAAATGAAGTACATGTAGAAATGCACAAGCGCCTGACGGATGATAGCGATTTGATCCAGGTATGGGAGAAAGGAATCTGGGACAGGGTAACAGCGGTTGACGGGAACGTATACAAGATGAGTCCGGAGGACTATTACATCTTCCATTTCGTCCATCTCTATAAAGATTTCATGAACGGTTCTCTTGGACTGCGCCGTATTGTGGACACTTGGCTGCTGCGTAAGCAACCTGTGGATATGGAGGCCGTTAGCGATAGATTGAAATCCTTCGGAATGCTTTCATTCCACGAGCGGATGGTGAAGCTGGCAAAAGCAACTATGGGCGACGAACCGATGGACTCTGATTCGGAAGTTCTGTTAGCCCATGCTTTCCAGCACGGCATCTACGGTTCCAGTAAGAGTTATAAAGCCGGTCGTATTGTGGCGATGGGTGATAGCCTGGGATCAGGAAAGATAAAATCAACGCTTGCGGCAATATTTCTCCCCTATAATCGTATGAAGGCTCAGTTTCCGGATCTGCAGCATCGACCGTTCCTTCTTCCTTACTATTGGATAAAGCGAATTATCCACTATTTGAAAGGGAATTTGAAGAAGAGAAAACGAATGCTGGACTACAGCGAGATCAGCACTTCTGACTATTTGGAAATGAAGCGATTCTTTGAATCTGGTGGAGTCAGGCCATAAGTAATTAATACAGTTAATATAAAAACGAATAGCGAGGACATACATAGATGAAATCCCTAACAACCCCTATATCCGATGAAGCTATAGATTCTCTCAGCGTTGGCGATACAGTAGAAATCTCCGGCTACATCCTCTGTGGCCGTGATGCAGTGCTGCCGAAAGTCCTTAAGATGATTGAAAATGGATCTGTCGATTCTCTTGGCGTTGATCTTCATGGTCAGGTGATTTTCCACACAGCAGTCAGCCCCGCCGGTGTGGGACCGACGTCATCTAACAAACTCGAGATCGAGTCTTCCATCGAACCGCTCAGTAAAGCGGGAATCAAGCTTCACTTAGGGAAAGGTGAGCTTCATCCTGAGACGATCGCCGCTTTGGATCGCTACAACGCGGTGTATGCTGTAATCCCGCCCGTAACGGCTCTCTTAGGTTCCAAGACATCTGAGGAGCGTGTGGTAGCCTTCCCGGAGCTCGGCATGGAAGCCCTTCACCTTATCAAAGTTGACAAGTACCCCGCTATCATTGGCGCAGCACACGGGAAGAGTATCTATCAGGAGGAGCAGAAATGAAAGACTATAATGAAATTGTTGCTCTTGTGAGAGATACGCTTGTGGATGCCGGGTCAACCTTCCGTTCCGATAAGAAGAAAGCGTATAAGAGAGCGATAGCCACAGAGCGGAACGAGAAAGCCAAGTGGGTGCTGGAGCAGGTACTGGCAAACGCCGAAGCAGCAGAGGAAAACAAATCCCCGCTTTGTGATGATACTGGTATTCCGCATCTCGTTTTAGAGGTTGGTGAAGACTGCGCTGTGACAGGTCATATGCTCGATGCTATTAAGGAAGGCGTTGCGCAAGGGTTGAGAGCTCTTCCCGGACGTCCGATGGGAATCATGGGCGATGATAGCCACAGGATCGACCAGTCCGGCGGTCTGAATCCGGATAGTGCTGGAGTTGAGCCAGCACCGATCCTTCTCCGCCGTTGCGCGGATAATGTGATCAGACTCCACATTCTCATGTTCGGCGGCGGCCCGGCGATCAGGGCTAAGACGTACAGAGTATTTCATAAGCATAACACACAGGTTGTCCTTGACGAGATTGTTAAATGGGCTACCGAAGGAGTAGCACAGCTCGGATGTTCGCCCTGCACGCTTGCGGTCGGTGTGGGTCGTTCTCATTTTGAAGCGACAAGTCTCATGCTTCAGGCTCAGGTGGATGGACAGTATGATGTCCAGAGCGAGATGGAAGCTGAGATTACACGGAGAGTCAACGAATCCAACATCGGACCGCTGGGACTTCGGGGAGATATTTCCGTTATAGCTACCTTCATGAAAGTTGGACCGCAGCGTGCCTCTGGCGTGCGTATTGTGTGCGTCCGTCCGACATGCTGCTTTGAACCCAGAATCGCAACTGTAGAATTAGAGGGATAAGAATGGAGAAACACAAGGTTAAAGGTCCGTATGAGGCGGTTTTCAAACGCCTCCTGGACATCATCATCTCTGCTCTGGTTATTATCTTGTTTTGCTGGCTGTACTTGATCCTTGCCATCATTGTCCGTTTTAACCTCGGTTCGCCGATCATCTTTACCCAGGATCGCCCTGGTAAGGACGGAAAGATTTTCAAGATGTATAAGTTCCGTTCCATGAGTGATAAGCGAGATGAGAAGGGGGAACTACTTCCAGATTATAAGAGATTGAATAAGTTCGGCCGTATCCTGCGCTCTACGAGCCTGGACGAGCTTCCGGAGTTCTTCAATATCCTGAAAGGCGATATGAGTTTTGTGGGGCCGAGGCCGCTGCTGGTGAAGTATCTGGAACATTACAACAGCTTTGAAAACCGGAGGCATGAAGTAAGACCGGGCTTAACCGGGCTCGCCCAGGTTCACGGGCGAGTTGCGCTGCCTTGGAAAAAAAAGTTCGAGATGGATGTGGAATACGTGGATGACGTAACCTTCCTGATGGATCTGAAGATTATCCTGCTAACCGTAAAAAAGGTATTCGCAAGAGAGGGCATCACTTATAAACAAGGCAACGTGATTATCACAGATTACTTCAATCTTCATGGAAGCAAGAGGGCTGGAGAGGATTAAACGGAACAGCCTAAGTGTGCTGAAGCGCAGGAGGAACTATGGAGAAGACTAAGACGAGAGAGCGTATGAGATTTGATAACCTGGATGGTTTAAGGGCGATCAGCTGTCTTTGCATTATCGGTTATCATGTTAAGAAATGGACACAGATGCAACTTGGTGGCCCTGCTGGAAGAATTGTTGATACCCTTACGCAATTTGTCCCTCTGTTTCTGATCCTTTCTGGCTTCGGTATGTTCTGTGGATATTACGATCGGATCAAGAATAACCAGATTCCGCTGGATGAGTTCTACAAGAAAAGGTATAAGAAACTATTTCCGTATATGGCTTTCGTTCTTGCAATCTACATCCTGATTGAAAGGTCTCTGCCAAGCACGATTGAAGCCTTAACAGAATCAACATTGATCTTTGGCCTCCTTCCAAACAACAACCTGAATGTGCTTGCCATCGGGTGGACGGTTGGTGTGATATTCCTATTCTATATGCTGTTTCCGTTTATTGTTTTTACGTGCTGGACGAAAACAAGAGCTTGGGTAACGCTGGGTATATCTATCCTTCTTTCCCTCTTCTGCAGCGAGTATTTCTTCTCTGAAGCATTTGTTACGAACTTTGTACCGAGGCATAGTTTCCTTTACTGCAGCCCATTTTTCGTAGTGGGGGCGGTACTGTACTTATACAAAGAACCCATAAGGAGCTTTGTTTCCAAGCATAGATGGCCGAGTTTGGCTGCCTGCGTAGTTCTGAGTGTTGTTTTCTGTGTCTGTCCGAGTTCGATATTCGGCATATCGATAACAATGCTGAAAGGGCTTCTGATGTTTGTACCGTGGATTTGTTATGCTATCAGTGTTGAGAGCAGGGTTCTGCATAATAGAGTTACGGCATGGCTTAGCAACATCAGTATGGAGATTTATTTGGCGCAATCACTTGTGTATTTAGCCATAGGCAAAACCGTCGGAAACGACTGGGCAGGGACAAGCTGGAAGGGCTTTTTCCTGAATTGGGTTCTGATCGCTGCCGGTTGCATTGTGTTTGTGTTGATATGGAAAGCAATCTTGAAGCTTGTTTTAAAAGTGAAAAAGGCGTGATAGACGCCTTGGTACGATATAATTTGGAGGAAGACTATGAAGAAAGCATTGGTGCTGTGCGCTACCGTTCCACATACGCTTTTGTTGGAAAAACTAAAGCAGCGAGGATATTACACAATAGTTGCTGATATGAATCCTAAAGCACCAGCAGTGCGGGTAGCAGATGAATTTGCGTGCATCAGTGCTTTTGACAAAGAAGCGATTACCGATTATGCGAGAGAAAACGAGATTGAATTGGTCATCTCTTCCTGTTCCGAGCAGGCAAACTCCGTGTGCTGTTATGTCGGGGAGAAG
>JAEEGL010785000.1_pt1 | contig 11413 bp, 9 predicted proteins | sample 9134231 | NCBI WGS metagenome assembly JAEEGL01 (sample SAMN16246548, study PRJNA631951) | gut metagenome | biome: gut microbiome; feature: rumen; material: fiber-attached | host: Bos | place: Iran: Karaj | collected 2018-10
CTCAAAACCGTGTTTTGACTTGCCAGAGGACAGAAACTCATCTATTATCGCAAGTCGTTGCTCGTTTGTATAGAATCTTCTTTTTCGCATACTGATACACTTTTTTGATTTCAAAAGTGTCAACTTATTCAGTACACGTCAGACTATCTCAATGAGTTGTTCAGACTATCGGAACAACTCATTGAGATATAGGGAACGAATCAAAGGTTACTTGGAGAGGGTTTGGAGGCGGAATAATCAGCTTGGAAATTAATTATTTAAGTTGTTTTTTGCTCAAAAACAAGCTAAAAAGGATTCTGCCTCCAAACCCATCGCATTCACGCTGAATTCGACCCGTATTCAGCGTGCAAGCCATCCGTATTCAGTGTTCGTAGATTTCCCATCCTAAAAGACTAATTGAAATTACTGATCTCATAGATTTTGGGTAAATAATATTTAGGAAGTAATATCGCTTTCCACTAACTAAAGCAGCCCGAGGATTTCCTCAAGCTGCTTGCTTTTTTAACAATAACATGTCTTTCGCCTTTATTTATCTGCCCTTTTATCTGCCCTTTCATGCCAGCTGATTTTCAGCAGATTAGACTCATTTGATTATTTGATTATTTGATTATTTATCTGCCCTTTTATCTGCCCTTTCACATACCATTATATTTCTCCCTTCTCTTTGAGTTCTTGCAGTCCAATGGCCTGTGCTTTGCTAATTAGCTCATTGTTTGCAGCATACGAATCACCCAAAAGGTATATGGTAGTCCTGTTCTGTCCTTCAGTCTTCAAAAGGCCATTGGATTTAAGTAAATCCAGATATCTTCTAATCTGTTTCTCAGAAAGATGTGGTCCGATAATCTTAACAATATCTGAACGTTTGGCTTTGCCATATTTCTGTAAGAAAGGAAGAATAACGGCCCAAACTTGATTGATGTCCCAGTCTGTCGCCAAAGAATATGCCGCCATATCTCCGGCCAATTCGTAATATCGACGTGGCAAAATATAATATATAGCATTTGTTTTCCCATGCTTCTCTATATAGCCCATCTTTTCTAGTTTATGCGTAATCGCTTTATCGCTAGGTTTCTTTTGACCATCTCTTATCTCACAAAGGGCCATTACCTCAAAGACTGTCAGTTTCTTGTCTTCAGGCAGGCTGTCCTGTATTCCTTGAACATACATCGCAAATGCCTTATCTTTCACAGTTGCCAACAATATGGCAATCACGGTAAAGTCATCGCTCTTTGAATAATCTGGTTCGGGTTTACCCTCCGACAATGTAAGTAAGAAGATTTTGTCGATGCCTTGACCAGAACGTTCAACGACACCTGTTTTTGAAAGCACGTCAGCAAGAAGTCTGTTTCTTGGTGTACTTGGAACAGTAAGGAGAGTGTCAACAGTTACGCCATTTGGAAAACCGCCAGCATTCAGCACTTCAAGTTTTGTTGGGTATTGTTTTACTACGATTTCGCTATTTTTCCGATAGTCGCGATGGGCAAAAGCATTATTTACTAGTTCTCGGATAACATCCTCATTGAAGAAAGGTATATCAAAGATATATGACTCTTCTCTAATGGGTACAGAGCCATTACGAAGATTAATTGCTGCCCACAATTTGTCTATCAGGATAAAGAATGGCTGCCCGAATTGCAGACGATTGTCAAAATGGATCTGAGCCTCAGTATTGCGATATTCCAACATAACCTTGGCCTGTGGGAATTTCTGACTAATGAAAGATTCTTTGCCAACGAGTAGAACTGCAGCGTTTGTAACTTTGTTCCCACTTATCAAATGCAAGTCACTTAGCGCCTGCCTATCGTCCAATGATTTGAATGATGGATTCTTTTGCTTTTTGGCATACTTCTCTTTCATCACCTTGATGGCTTCTGAATCCAAATCGTCAATGGTTGCTCCATCACAGAATTGCTCAGAGAAGTCTGGCTCCTGTTCTTGAAGAATTGACAAAAGAACCTTGTCGTCCATTGGCAGCAAATCTTCACCAACCCTCATCAAGGCCACGTCTTCAAACTTATATACCTTGCCAATTGGTCTTGAAGGAATCTCTATCACTACTACTCGGCCCGTCTTGTTTGCCTCATCTTCAAACAACTCATATATTTCAGGACGAATACCTGTATCGCGATAGATATTACTCTCCAACTCGCCTAAGGAATTCTCATTTTGCTTTGTCCCGGTCACCTTATGAGGGTGGTCATCGTGCATACCTATGACCATTCTTCCACCACCTTCATTGCAGAGAGCTATAACATATCCCAGGATACATTTACGTCGATCTTTGGGTTTTACTTTATCTCCCCCATTATAAGAGACGTTTCCTTGCTCTCCTTTTTTGAACTCCACGTGGTCTTCCGACTCGCGCATCTGTTGTAGTTCTGCTATTGTATATCGCTTCATTGTCATATTCCGTTTGCAAATTTACAAATTATATCTAACATCAGCCCTCAGACTTCATACTTCAGCCGTCATTATTCATACATCCGCCATCTTTCAACCATATTCTGTTTGCGAAGGTACATCAAATATTCTCGTTTTCGTTACTTCCAGATTCAATATTGTTTATGATTGCAAGCACATTAGACTGTAAGTCAGCAATAATCTCATCCTTCAGGCTTAATGCATGCATATATTTTTCCTTATTAAAACCTTGGTTCATTTCTATATCAAGATGAATCCTATCAATGGCTAATTGCAAAGAACATACCTTGCGTCTAACAATATCACTTTTGCCGAAATCAAAGTATTTGAAATCAGTATCAAGGAATCGTTTCAGATACTCAGATGCATAAGACGTAACTTTGCCCCGATCTTCTTTCAAATATTTATTATCAAAATACTGGTTCATAACTAGGTAAAACGTATCAATAGCCTGTCTCCTCAGTTGTATGAGCAGTAAATCCTTTTGGGCTTTTACCTCAGCTTTCGAACGATTTTCATTTATCTTTGAAATAGCTATTGTTAATTCAACTAAGATAACAATATTAATAATTGTCAACAATGGCATCAACAATCCATTGATATATGTACCAAAGTCGCTCCAATCCTTCGCTAGACAACTAAAATCTCCATGGAAATGCCAAAAATAGAGTCCAACAACAATGAATGTACACAAAGCTATTGCTGAATAGATAAATATTATAAATCGTTTCATATATCTCTCCTTTTTCATTTGACTAACATATAAGTTACTTTTGCAGAGTAAAAAATATCATTGATATCTCAGAGGAACAACCTTTATATTATCTTTCCGTCTGTTTCTGTCAAGCATAACGTCATATTTATCGACTTGCTTATGCATTCATCTGCAAATTAAAGAAATCCTTAAATAAAAGTTTTATTTCCGAAATAGACATCAAAACATTACTATTATCAGGCAAATATCTATCATAGGAAGGATATAACTGACTGTATTTTACAACACCCTTATATTCTCGCCTTTTTTTGTTAATCTTGACATGTTTATGATAGTTGTCTATTGAATCAGCAAACTTTATTTGTTTAGCTTGGAACTTAAATTGTAAATTAAACAGGCTATCAAGTCCTATGATAGTTAGAGGCCGAATCCTTTGTCTAATTGGCAATAATGCAGCATCTTGTTTTACCATTTCATCAAATTTGACTCCCAAAAAGTGGTTTAATCCATTAAGACGATATTTATAATCAGTAACAACAATTACAGGATATATATTTAGACGCTTATTATATGGAAAACCTTCTTTTTCATACTTACCTTTTATAAAATCATTGATATATGCAGTTAACTGTTTTATTCCCTTCTTCTTGCCTTTTTCTGATTGAATGAAAGTTTCTGTGAAATACTTCTCTATAGATTCGAAATCAGCAGATTCCATAATACTTTCTTTCATAAGACTATCTTTAAGCTCTATGATAAAGAGATGATTACCCATTCTAAAAATTGCATCAGGCAACCCTCTTCCTTGTTCATCAAACAAAGCCTTTTGCCAAATTTTGCCAAAAGATGTCTTCAACACATTTTTCAACAATGTTTTCTCAACTATTGTACCGCTTTCTTTCTTAATATCATTTAGACCGCAAGCATTTAACTTTCCTTTTAGGGCCATAAATGTTCCTGTGAAAATTTGACTTAACAAATAATTCCAATGGATTACATAATAACCTTTTTGATAATAATAAACAGGATGTGACTTTAAACTCAAATAAGAATCATTTTCAACCTGATTAATTGCTAACGGTGACAAAAGATTTTTTCTTTGTTCGTCTTCTGCAATAACAAATTTTATTTTACCCTGATTTGTATAACTTGTAATATAATCCAAATAAAATATTGCCAGCGTGCTTGCATATGTTTGGTAATCGTCAAAACCTCTCTCATGAAAAAAATAATCTATCTCGTTATGCATATTAGGATGAGTTTTTATAATTCCATCAACGAAAGATTTAAGGCGAAACATCTCATATTCTATTCTGATATTTTCATTTATATCTGTTTCTGGTAGTAATATTGGCCAAAAAAGTTTCTCATATGAGAATTCATCATATGGAGTAATAGATTTTAGATTCTTTTGGAGATCATCATACTTATCAAATCTTTTTTCATTGGCAATAAGAATTAGTTTTAAATACAGAAGTCGTTCACTTTTGGATAGAGACGTATTCTTACATCCCGTTTGGTTATACTTCAACAATAAACGATACAACTCCATCAAACAATAGTTATTTACATTCAAGTTTCTCAAACCATGTGATAAAAGCCAATCAAGAATTAAACGTCCATCTTTAGTTTCACACAAAGCATCACGGAATTCAACCATGAATCTTTCTTGTGTTAAATTATCTTTAATATGACTGGCATATAAATTGGACGACAACATGGTTGTAAAGATAATGAATTTTTCAGCCAACCCTTCAGTTGAAAGCATGGTGATTACTTCTTCTTTTTCCTCTTTAAAGATAATCGAATAAGTTGGGAATACTTTTATTGAAGATTTTTCCTCATACATCTTTCTAATCTACTAATGCAGAATTATAATCCTTATAGATCAACTACATGATTTTTCTGTTAATCTTCACAGTATCACGAATCAATTAACTATTCAGAAGTTACATCATTCAAATCATTAAAAGGAAGTTCTTGTTCCATTTCATGTTTATTTGCAACATGTTTCTTTTGTTTATCTGCATTCTGTTTTTTTCTTAGTGTTTTTTTCATTTTGGACGTTCTCTTCTTTTTAGGCTTCTTTTTTGTTTTATTAGCCAACTTCGCATTTCGACGCATCAATTTAAGAGCAATGTCCTCATCACTCATACTCAAATCAATACCATACGCATCTGCAACAACCTTATCATTATCTTTGTGGGCTTTAGAAAGTCGTCCTTTCAACAAATCATATTGGCTAGCAAGACTCGATGCGTCTGCCTTTCTTGCTTCTAAGATTTCTGTGGCAGTTTTTTCAATAGCATTCTTGCTAGCCTCATTTAAATCTATCCATGGGAAATTATTATAAACAATCTTACCAGAATAGCGAAAATCGCTCTTTAATCGTCCACAAACAAATTTCACCCAAGCCATATGAATGCGCGATTGTAAAATGCCAAACAACCATAGGGATGGTGCAGGGATAACAAGGTTCGCATCCGAACTAATAAAAGACGGCTGTACAAACCCCATCGGAATATATTTTCTATTCTCAGACGAATGCCTTGGTATAAGGATGTATTCCTGATCAGGCTGCCTAATTTCCATAAACCGGTAACCCTGATCTGAGAAATCTATAGTAGCAGTCTTCTTGCTTTTCAATCGGAACTCCTCAACTGCCCTTATCCGATTCAGGACTAATGGCATACTTTCCAGTACGTCGGAAGGTGGTTCATCGGGAATCCACAAACAAAAACGCTTCTCATTATGCAAGAATTCCCTTGCCCCCATTAAGGCCTTCACATACTGTTCTGCCTGAGGTTCTTCGTATAATAGTTCATTGCATTCATCAACATTCATAATCAAATTACCCCCATCCACAGGGATACTACCTTTCATAATTGCAGGCACATTACCTAATGGTTTGGTGCGACTCTCAATGAAAAAATCTTCAGCTCCCATCAAATAGCCATTAATATGATTCGTTTCAATTGCAGGAGCCTCTTCTTGATAGATGAACTTGTTTGACTTTCTCTGGTTATCAAAACCAATAATCACACAATGTACGTGTGCCATTTCATCTGCTTCATTATACCAACGGAACGGCTTCCATGCAAATGAGATGTGGAGTTTATAGTATTCTACCAATGGTTTCCACAAGAGTGCCACCTGTTCGCCTTGTGTGATACTGTTGGTTGAAACCAATGCACATCTCACATTCTTCTTTTCATTCATATACTCAGCTGCTTTGGCATACCATCCGCAAACAAAGTCCATTTTTCCCTGATTGCGCCAAACTTTTTTGTTCTCAATCTTACTTGGCATAGCAATGCTAATGGACGTTTTCTGTGTCGTTGTCATTTTGCTATAACCTTGGAAGGGAGGATTACTGATAATATATGTAGGCGACGTGGCCTTGCGCTTTACGAGTTTTCCCCAGTCTGTCCTCAATGCATCAGCACACAAAATATTGTCATTCTTCTCTAAAGGTAAAGGGTCATGTGAATAATGCAGTAACTTTTCTGTTTCCTGACGCAATTGACATGCCGCAATCCACAGAGAAGTACGAGCCACCGATGTTGCAAAATGGTCTATCTCTATACCAAAGAACTGATTAATGTTCACCATGCATGGATCGGTTGTATCAATCCTGGTGGAATAATTTAACTCAAACTCCTGCACGATAGCTTTAAGTTCTAATTCATGCAAGGATTTATATATTTCTGTTAGAAAGTTTCCACTGCCACATGCTGGGTCGAGAAAACGAAGACTAGAAAGTTTCCTACGGAACGCCTCCAACGATTCATATTGGGTATTACGTTTCTTTGGAGTATCAGTTGGCAACTGTAGTAAGCAATCCAATTCTAATTTTAGCTCATTTAAGAAAAGCGGGTCTATCACCCTATGGATATTAGCAGGTGTGGTGTAATGCATTCCTCCAGAATCACGGACATCCTTAGCAACAGTGCTTTCAAAAATACAGCCAAAGTTTGTTGGAGAGATTTCATCCCAAGTAAACTTTTCTTTTTCTTTAGAATCCTTAACCACCAGATTCCATGCGCGAAGGAGTTGGTTTCGAACATTCTCATTGAAAACTGGAGTTTTGTATTCCTCCGTGAATTTGAATAAGCCTCCATTCACATATGGGAATTGTCGAATAACCTTATCTACCATATTTGCCGACTTTTCCCTTTCCTTATTGTCTGTGTCTAACCACTGAAAAAGTGCAGTAAACTTTTCATTCAGTTCTTCCGCAGAATACTTTTCTAAAAAAGAACTGAATTGGGCATCGTCAAACAGCCCGGCATCTTCAGCATAAAGACAAAACACTATACGAACACAAAAAACGTTTAGCGATTGAAGTTCCTCCTTAGAATCTGATTTGTTAACAGCTACCAATGCCTTATACAAGTCTCTAACATATTCACTTGCAGTACTTGATATGTTTTTCTCGCGCTTATCGTCTTTCTTTACGGGAATGTCATTGTATGGCTCAATCAAGAACTGAAGCTCTTTCCAACGCTTGGGGAGTTCTTTCAATGGGATTGTTCGTAAGGGGGCATTCTTATGGTAACTATCCCAAATACGAAACTCCTGAAAATTGCAAGCAATTACATAGCGTCCCGAATCAGGTTTGTCCATTTTCTCGAAGTAGCGTATACCTTGTTCCAATGGATTAAGCATAGCTCCATCACTCTGCTTTTCTTTCAGGTCAAGATTGACGTCATGGCTCTTCTGTTCAATGACAACTTTTGAAGCCTTCACATAAACATCTATCTTTTTGGTCGTTCCACCGAACTTCACGGAATGTTGCACTTTTATTTCATTTCTGGATTTGGGGATTCCAAAAACATCTTCCAACAAATCTTCCCAAAACGTCTTATCATCTTGACATTCTTTTCCTCTCCCTTTCCAGTTCTTGGCAAAAGCTTTTGCTGCTTCTCTTATTTCCGATTTTTTACGCATATTAGTCTTCTTTTTATACTCTTTTTTTTGTGTGAGAGCTTGGTTGGTGTTACTATTCTCATTCCTATTTTCATCCAACACTTTGACTATTGTCTTAGTGCTTCATTCTAGGCATAATTCCAAACAAATTTAGATTCTGCTCTCGCTTAATCAGCACTTGGCCGAAAAGTTAAACCGGACTTTGACCAGGTATGGATTTAACCAACAAAAAGCCCAATTACAGCAGTCTTTTAATATATTCCTCAATATCTCTGGCACTAACACTATATACCGGCTGCAACTGCTCAAACTGTTCGTCCTTGCGGAACAAATCACCATTCGTCAGCATTGCCATCAAGCCCTTTGTCTTTAGCTTGTACCCAGAATGTTCCAACGCCATCGGAATCAGTTTGTGAATGTCGGCGCCATTTTTCAGGATAGAGTAAATGTCATAGTAGTCTCGGAACTTGCTGCGACGCATCATCGCCTCCATTTTCATCACTCCAATTGACTCCACATCGGCCAATCGGATATTGTTCAAATATGGAATCTCTCGCATCGACGCAATCCGCTTGCGGGGAGCTGCATAGAACGAAATCTTCACCCCATCAACAATGAAAAGTACTTGGTCGAAACCTGCCACCTGAATGTCCTGAACCTCTCCAATTGTTGCAAGCTCCTGCTGTATTGCAGGCCAACCGATGTCTAAGTTGTCATCCTTTCCCTGCTTCCAACGCATGAAGTCCAAGTCCTCACTCTGACGAGTCTTCAGTTGAATAGAAAGAGCCGTTCCTCCAACAAGCACGAAAGGTTTGACACACTCCAAACGGCTTATCGCTTCGATAAGCCTGCCTGTATGTGGTGCAAGGGATTGAGGAATCATGCTGCAAGTCGTTTGTTGAGTTGCCGAGTAGCCATTGACTTCACATAGTGGCGAGGCTGCTTGGCATGAAAATAATACCAGGCGAAAAAGTAGTTCAGGTTATAGTAGCGTTCACCTTGAGCCACCACGTTCTCAATCCATGCCCGCTTCACCTTCTTGTAGTCGAAGAGGCGGAAGAGCAGATTGATTTCGTCAATGTCAAGATATAACATTACCAGCTCCACCAAGACATCATCGGGGATGTCTTGTATGGAGTCGTTCTCATAGCTCCACAGACAATGTTCCTGCTTCAGCTTTTTAATGAGAAACAGCTTTATATCTATAACATCTTCCTTCATTTCGTTGCAAAAATACGGCTTTTTCTTCAAATTCCTCCTAACTTGTCGAGAAAAAACACATTTCGACAAAACTTTTTATCTTTTGGTTCCCGAACAACCAAAAGACTTAACTCCCAAACGATTAAGATATCTGCTGAAATGCGACAGGTTGTCGAAGTTCATCTTTGCTGCGATTTCCTTTGCCGTGAGTTTGGCGTGTTTCAACAAATGCTTGATTTCCATTACAGTGAATTGCTGAATCCAATAGCTTGGTGTGCGTCCGCTCACCTGGGTTGAAATCTTGTGAAGATGTTTGGGAGTCACGCAAAGTTCCTGCGCATAATAGGCAACCGTTCTGTGCCTGCGGTAGCTTCCGCCCTCGAGCATTTGGATGAAGCGCGACATAATGTCAGCAGCCCGCTGTGTGGCTTCTTCGCATTCAAAAAGGGCGGCGTGGGCATTCATGGCATCGAGATACAGCATCCGCATTCCTTGAAGGACGGCCTCTCCGCGATAGGCATCGGGTGTATGCTCTGATCGAAAGAGAACATCCTGGAAGTCATGTTCCAAGACGGCAAGCGCCGCTCCCTCCAACTTGAAGATAGGATGCATGAAGAGGTGCAGCCATCCGCAAGTCCCGTAACTGCTATGAGGCATACAGCCCACCTGCTGCTCGGCAGGCAGCAAAAGGCGGTAAAGCTGGCAATCCTGTGAAGGCAGGATATTTCCTACGTGACTTGCCATCGCTATCATGCAACATCCCGGGGTGAGCGTATGCTCGCGCCCAGAAAAATGAAGCCGACAAGTTCCGGCAGTACACAAGAGGTGCAGAATCTGTTGCTGCATGATGACGTTCAATCTTTTTACCGATGCAAAAATACTAATTTTAATTCATAATTCATAATTCTCAATTCATAATTATACACTTCTCGACACAAAAAGGAAAAACTATGGACAATGAACTATGGACTATGAACTATTTTTTGTACCTTTGCACCCGCAATAGTAAAGACCTACCCCTGCCCTCCCTTAAGGGAGGGAGAAAAGACAGTAAATTGTAAATTGTAAAATTGTAAATTAGAAGATGCCGCAGATTTCCGTACGAGGCGTTGAGATGCCAGAATCGCCTATCCGCAAACTGGCCCCATTGGCATACGCTGCTAAAGACAGAGGAATACATGTCTATCACCTGAACATCGGTCAGCCCGACCTGCCAACACCCAAGGCGGCAATTGATGCCATCAGGAACATCGACCGCACCATCTTGGAGTACAGCCCCAGCCAAGGCTATCTGAGCTATCGCAAGAAGCTGGTCGGCTACTATGCGAAGTACAACATCAACCTCACGCCCGAGGACATCATCATCACCAGTGGCGGTAGCGAGGCGGTTTTGTTCTCCTTTCTTGCTTGCTTGAATCCTGGCGACGAGATTATCGTGCCGGAGCCTGCCTACGCGAACTATATGGCGTTTGCCATCTCGGCAGGTGCCGTCATTCGCACCATTACGACAACCATCGAGGAAGGCTTCTCCCTGCCGAAGGTTGAGAAGTTCGAGGAACTCATCAACGAAAAGACACGCGCCATTCTCATCTGTAACCCGAACAACCCGACGGGTTACCTCTACACGCGCCGCGAAATGAACCAAATCCGCGACCTCGTCAAGAAGTACGACCTCTACTTGTTCAGCGACGAAGTCTATCGCGAGTTCATTTACACGGGCAGCCCATACATCAGCGCCTGCCATTTGGAGGGCATCGAGAACAACGTCGTGCTCATCGACAGCGTGAGCAAGCGTTACAGCGAGTGCGGCATACGTATCGGCGCTCTCATCACCAAGAACAAAGAGGTCAGGAAGGCTGTGATGAAGTTCTGCCAGGCACGCCTCAGTCCCCCACTCATCGGCCAGATTGCCGCTGAAGCAAGCCTTGACGAACCCGAAGAATACGGTCGCGAGGTCTATGACGAATATGTGGAAAGGCGCAAATGCCTCATCGATGGACTGAACCGCATACCCGGCGTTTATAGCCCTATCCCGATGGGAGCCTTCTACACGGTTGCAAAACTACCCGTCGATGATGCCGAAAAGTTCTGTGCCTGGTGCTTGAGTGAGTTCAATTACGAAGGTGAGACGGTGATGATGGCTCCCGC
>JAEEGL010851549.1_pt1 | contig 11413 bp, 9 predicted proteins | sample 9134231 | NCBI WGS metagenome assembly JAEEGL01 (sample SAMN16246548, study PRJNA631951) | gut metagenome | biome: gut microbiome; feature: rumen; material: fiber-attached | host: Bos | place: Iran: Karaj | collected 2018-10
AATACATCAAGACCAATCCAAAATTTGACGCGGTGCTCGCCAAACTGCAGGAGAATTTTGGCATCGGCGGCGACGGTGCTCTCAAACTTTCTGAATACGAGACCAAACGCCTTAAAGAGGCTTACCTTTTCGCAAAGGGCGACAAGTCGGTGAAAATCAGCGACGAGGAGAAGCATCTTTACTACGGCGGCTATGAGCCAGTCACCGTTACCACCACCCATATCCTTGACAACAAGGCGGGCGTGGAATGGGCAAGTTACTCGCACACCGCGCTCCCCGTGCCTGTGTATTCGATTGGCAGCGGCTCGCAGCAGTTGGAGGGTTACTTCGACAACACCGACATTCCAAAGACAATGATGAGGCTCGCCAATTTCAAGTAGCATTGTCCTGACGGACAATTGGTTTGAGTGTCCTTACGGACAGAAATCTTATAAATCTTTACAAATACTACAAATTTTGAGTAGAAAGAATTGTAAAAGATTTGAATGATTTGTAAAGATTTGAAAGATTTCTCGCGTAGCGACCCCCTAAAAAGTCGCGTAGCGACTCCAAAATAATTTCGCGTGACGACCAAAAGCAACTATGAAAAACAAAAACACCGTATTCATTATAATTGTAGGATTCTTGATTCTCGTCCTGGCGTTGCTGCCGACGGGATTCGAGAATCCTTCTTTGATTGCCAACACCTTTTACGAGAAGGGCGAGGTTGTGGAAGTTGATAATTCCGAGTTGCAGTCCATCTCTGTGGTCACCATCGGCAATCAAAAATTGAAAATCAAAATCCTCAGCGGCGACTTTGAGGGCAGCGTTTTCTCCGCCGAAAACATCCTTAACGGACAAAAAAACATCGACAAACTTTTTGCGCCCGGCGACGTGGCGTTGACGGTGATAAAAACTGACGACGCGCACGACAAAGTCCTCACTGTCAAGGCGCAGGATTTTTACCGCAGCGGCGTGGAGATTGTTTTGGCGGTGATATTTGTGATTGCGCTGATAGCCTTTGCGGGCAAGACTGGCATAAAAGCCGTTATGTCGTTCATATTCACGGCGTTGTGCTTTTGGAAAGTGTTGCTGCCGATGTTTCTGAAAGGCGTTTCGCCGGTGCCGGTGGGGTTGGGCGTTTCTTTTTTGACTGCCGCCGTGGTGATTCTCTTGGTGTCTGGCGTAGGACGGAAAGGATTGACGGCGATGTGCGGATGTTTTAGCGGCATTGCGTTCACGGCGTTGGTCTCGATGGTGTCGGCGCATTGGTTCAGGATACCCGGTACGGTGCAGGATTACAGCGAGGCGTTGATTTACGGCGGTTTTTTTGACCTCGACCTGTCGGCGATTTTCATTTCTACGGTGTTCATATCCGCGTCGGGCGCGTTGATGGACGTCAGCACCGACATCGCGGCATCCATCGACGAAATCCACTGCCGCCTGCCCGAACTCTCCGCCAAGGAGCTCATCAAGTCGGGTTTCAAAATCGCCCGCCCGGTCATCGGCTCCACCACCACAACGTTGCTTTTTGCCTATTCGGGCGGGTTCACGTTTGCGTTCATGGCGTTTATGAGCAAGGGGATGCCATTCGTCTGCATCGTAAATTCCAACTACATCTCCGCCGAAATCCTCCACACCATCGTAGGCAGCATGGGGCTCGTGCTTACCGCCCCGCTCACCGCCGTCGTCGGTGGGATGGTTTATGGACGAGGGAAAATGATTGATAATTAAAATAATTGACTTATAATGAAATTCGCATCTGTAATTTTGGTAGTGTTGCTATTGTCGGCTTGCTCCACTCAAAAGCCTGACGATGACGACGTTAGTTATGTACAGAACAAAATCATCGATGTTGGCTGGGAGGATTACGACTTGGCGATGTCGCAGGTGGACAGCCTTGAAATGTCTGGCAAATTTTCGGCGGCGAGGGCCGACGAGACGCGCTCTCTTATCTGTGCCAACGCCGATAGGCACAGGCTTGCGTATTATTACGCCGAGCGCGGCATCTGCTCTGCCATGATGTCAGGTCGCGAAGAGGATTCCGATGTCATATGTTCCAACAAGAGGGTGATGTCTGACTGCAAACTCAGAAACGGCGAGTACGGCAAGGCCATCAGAATCGCCAACGAACTTCTGCATGATTTTGACGGCGACACTTCTGAAATTGCATTGATGATGGCGGCGTCCGCTTATTCGCTTATCGCGGAATGTGAAAGTGGACTCCGACGCAATTCCGAAGCCGAAAAATATTACCTTGCGAGCATCAGGACGATTTACGAGAGTTTCCCAAATCCACGTGTCCTTGAGCATGTGGACCCTCTGTTTTACAATGCGGCGACACTGATTATTTTTTATATCGACAATTCGCAGTACGAAAAGGCGTTGCCGCTTGTGCCGATGCTCGACACCGCAATCTGCCGTATGGAAAAATGCCCCGGCGTCAGCGGCGTTGAGCTGCAGATGCGCAAGCGCAACTATTTGATTGCCAAGGCGATGGCTTTGGCTGTCAACGGCGAGGTCGGCACGGCTGATTCGCTTTACGAAATCCACAGGCGGATGGACGGCCTCACCGACTTCGACATCGCCCACGACGCCCGCTACCTTGACCTGACAGGACGTTACAAGGAGGCAGTCAGGCTCTACGAAATAGCGGATTCGATGCACTGCGCCATCGGCGAGCCGCTTACCGACGATTATATCGAATGTAAGCTAAAAATGCAATACGACGCGCTACGCAGGTCGGGCGACATCGGCGCCACCCTGCTGATGGCCGACCGCATCCAATCGCTCACCGACTCTCTGCGCCTTCAGGAGCATCTCGAAGACGTGGCGCAGGAGGATGAAATCATGCGGCAGGAACACGTCATCGCCGAAAAACACACACTGATGATACGTTACCGCGCGTTGACGGCATTGACGGTCGCAGTGTGTCTGATGATTGCCTTAATGCTGTGGCGGTCGGCGAGGTACAACAAGATTCTCGACGAAAAAAACCGCCGCCTTCTCGACGAAATCAATCAGCGCGAGCAGACCGAGCGTCAGGTGGTGGAGCACCTCAAAGAGGAGCCCGAAGCCCAGCTTACCGCCGGGCAGCAGCTTTTCCGCCGGATTTGCCAGCTCATGGACGACCCGGAGCGCGTGTTTGCCGACACCGACTTCGACCGCAGCGCGCTTGCAAGGCTCACCGGCACCAACGAGCATTATATTTCGGACGCAATCAGCGAGTGCGCCGACGGAAAGAACGTCGCCGAGTTCATCAACGGCTACCGGCTGAGGTACGCCACGCAGTTGCTGTCCACCACCAACGATTCTGTCGCTCTCATCGCCGAGATGTCGGGATTCACGCGACGCTCGTTTTACCGCGTGTTTAGCGAGGCATACTCGATGACGCCGTCGGATTATCGCAAAATTTCCAGAAAAAACATCAATTAGGCGTCTGCTCACCTTAGAATGGCGTTTTTTTCTCAATTTGACACACATTTTTTCCCAATTTGACACACTTGTTTCTTGTCGGCGCAGTAATTTTGCGGTCGGGTTGGCAAGGTGCCGACGCCATAATAATTAACAACCATAAAATTATTGATCATGCGAAACAACAGTTTTCTAATTGCAATGCTCCTTGCATTGTTTGCCGTGGTGATTGCGGCGTGCAACAAGGACGACAAGGACGAGACGGTGCCAATGTATTCCTACGGCATCAGCACGTATCAGTTCTCGTCAGTGACAACTTCGTCGGGTTCCTCTACATCTACTGAGACCGACGCAGAGGAGATGAAGACAATCACCAACGCCTTCGCCGATGTGTTCAAGGCCGCGCTCGGCGTCACAGGCACGCCATTCTCCTACAATGGCGGCGACGACAAGGTGCTTGCGGCCTGCAAGCAGGCGGAGGAAGCCCTCAAAGACAAGACTTTCAAGGGCAAGTACACACTCGAAGTCAACAGGGTGGACGGCGCGACCAAGTTAATCTACACTTGGAACAGCCCCGAACCCAAACAGCCTGAGCCTGGACCCGAACCAGTTGCCGAGCTGCCGGAGTACACAATCCTGTTCTACGGATATGGCGGTGAGTCGGGAGACATGTACTTGTTGAAAAACATCAGCGACATGTACGATGCCATGGGCGAAACCAATGGAAAAATCAAGGCAGTGGTGCAGTACAAGTTTTCCTCAGCAGACTTGTTTGCAAACGATGATGATCATATTGAATGGCTGAAGGCGGAGTCCGAAGAATTCGGTTTTTCGGGTGATGAATGGGCGGAGAAGTACCAGTGGAAGTCATTCCGGACAGTAGTGGACCCCAATGAAGATTTTAGAGATATTCTTTTCTCAAAACTTGACGAGATAATCATGGACAAAGACAACGTTGATGTCGGCGACCCTGACAACCTCACAGACTTCATCAAATGGGCGGTAGAGAAAGCGCCTGCCAAAAAATATGTCTTGGCAATGGCAAGCCATGGTAGCGGATACCTTCCTGAACTCGACCAACCTAAAAATAAAACTCTTTCAAAGGCTCTTTTCCCGGATGATGGAAATGAGGGCAGCTACCTGACGATTACAGACCTTCGCAACGCCATTCGTAGGTCGGGAATCAAATTGGAGGCTTTCTTTATGAATTGCTGTCTGATGAACACAATCGAGTATCAATTCGAGTTGAAAGACTTGACCAATTATCTTGCACTTTCCACATTCTCCATGCCTGGACTTGGCGGTGATTACGAAACACTTGTAAAAGGTCTGGCTAACTCTGACATTGAGACAGCACTCTCCGACTTCTGCAAAGCATCAATTGCTGGCTGGAACGAAACAGAAGAGTACAAATACTCAGATATGTCAGTTACGCGCACTTCCGCACTGGACGCATTTGGATTGGCATGGAAGGAGTTTACTGACCGTCTGATTGACGCCTACACCAACGGCGGCGACGAAGTGAAAGCAAAAATCGATGAGGTTACAGGAAGTTATGCTTTAAGGGTTGACGATAATGTTGCATCGTATGCTTTGACCTCTTATGCAATTAGCATCGTTGATGTTGCACCGGAGTATTTCCCCACTGCATTTGTAGATCAGTTCAAAAGTGCCTTTGAGAATTGCATAGTTGAATCTCAAGCAAGCAAATTACTCATGGACAATGACTGGTTGATTTCGTGCAGCATTTTGCTCGGCTGCAAAAACCATTATACAATGTGTCATTGGATGAAAAAGGAAAATGCACAGGCTCAACTGGAAGGAACATCATATAAACTTGATGAAAGCCTCGTTTACGGTGACAACGTCATTATTGCAGCTGATTTCTACAATGCAGACGGTACAACAGAAAGGTTATTGACCATTCCAGGTCAACGACAAGAGTTAGGCACTTGGGGTAGCACTTTCGACGAAACTTACAAAGTGTTGAAGTTTGACCAAATTACAGGCTGGAGCCGTTGGATAGAAATCAACGAACAAGAACCTACTCTTGTTAGTCCGATAAGTATGCAATACGATTTTGTTGACGACTGTTTCTTGCCGACCAAATAGTATTCACAGCAAACACTTTTTCTTCATAACCTGCTTGCTGCATTGCCGCAAGACGATGCAGCAGGTTTTAAATACGGCAGTTTCAATCTAAAATTCATCAAACAATGAAAAAAATAGCATCAACCCTCGCAATGTTGCTGATGGCGATAATCCTCAGCAACACAATGGTAGGCTGTGGTAGTGTCAAAGGCACCACAGCATTCGAACAAATGAAATCCCAATGTCCCATAGATATGGGCAACGGCTTGACACTGACCGACGTCGAGCAGGACGGCAACAATGCCATAATCATAATCTCCGCGCCAAACGCTTCCAAGAGCGACCTGACCGCCGCAAAGCCCGCATTAGTGGAGTTCGTAAAAAGTAATCGTGGCTTTGCGAAGTCAATGCAAAAGGAACAAACTACGTTCACAATGCGTTTCGTGTGTAGCGACGGCACGGAGGACATTACCATCCATCCAAGCGACCTGAATAGTTCCGAAGTCGACGCCATAGTCAGTACGTTGAAAGCCCAATGTCCCACGGACATGGGTAATGGTTTGACCCTAACCAATGCAGAGCGTAGCGGCAATAGTGCCATAATCACATTGTCCGCACCAAACACTCCCAAGAGTCGTTTCGACAATGTGAAGTCCTCTATGTTGGAGTCCGCCAAACAACAGCCATCATTGGTAAAGGCGCTCAAAAAGTCCCAGACCTCTCTCGTCTACCGTTATGAGTGCAGCGACGGCACGTTGGACGTAACGCTTCTGCCAAGCGACTTCTGATGGACGTCTGCGACGCGGCGATTTCATCATGGAATTGACATTATCTGCTTGCTGCATTGCCGCAAGACGATGCAGCAAGTTTTCAATACAGCAGTTTCAATCTAAAATTCATCAAACAATGAAAAAAATAGCATCAACCCTCGCAATGTTGCTGATGGCGATAATCCTAAGCACAACGATGTCAGGCTGTTACTTCGACAACGGCAAAAAAATGGTAAGGACATATAATATGATGAAGGCGGCATGTCCGCAGGAAATGGGCAACGGTATGACGATGAAAGACGTTGAATACAATAACAACACTTTAACAATGATAATCGCCGCCCCAAACGATTCCAAGAGCCAAATCGCCGGCATGAAGCCCGCAGTGGTGGAATCCATAAAAAGTCAGTATGGCTTTGCAAACGGCATCAAAAAGACCGGAACCACCGTCATCTACCGTTGTGAGTGCAGCGACGGCACCACCGACATAACAATTCTGCCGAGCGACCTGAATGCTTCAGAACTCTACATCAGATTCAGTACGTTGAAATCACAATGTCCCATGGACATGGGCAACGGCTTGACACTGACCGACATCGAGCAGGACGGCAATAACGCCATAATCATAATCTCCGCCCCAACCGCTTCCAAGAGCGCAGCCGCTGCCAGGAAGCCCGAATTTCTGAACATTGTAAAAAATCAGCCTGAAATCGTGCAGTTAATGCAAAAGGAGCAGACTTCGTTCACAGTGCGTTTCTTATGCAGCGACGGCACAACGGACGTGTCAATTGCTCCGAGCGACCTGGACGCTTCAGAAATTGACGTCATAGTCAGTACGTTGAAATCCCAGTGTCCCATGTCCATGGGCGATGGTATGACACTGACCAATGCTGTGTATAGCGGCAATAACGCCATAATCACAATCTCCGTCCCAAATGCTTCCAAGAGTAGTTTCAACAATAAGAAGTCCTCTATGTTGGAGTCCGTGAAAAAACAGACAGCTTTGGTGAGTGCACTCAAAAAGTCGCAGACCACCCTTGTCTACCGTTATGAGTGCAGCGACGGCACCACCGACATAACAATTCTGCCGAGCGACCTCTAACTGACGTCAGCATCACGTCGATTCATAATGTACTTGCTTCATTGTCGCAAGACGATGAGGCAAGTGCATTTTTTGTCAGATAATCAATAAGTTCAAACTTCCGTCACTAAAAAAAGCATATAAAAAGGAATTTTTCTCCTTCCAACGAAGAAGCATTTCTTCTATCTTTCTTTTATACATAATTACACTTTTCTGGGCGAGTTTTCACCGAAAGCATACACTTTTCGGGGCGAGTTTTTGCCTAATGATTACACTTTTCGGGGCGAGTTTTCGCCATTTGCATACACTTTTCGGGGCGAGTTTTCGCCATTTGCATACACTTTTCGGGGCGAGTTTTCGACGCAAAGATACACTTTTCGGGGCGAGTTTCCAAATTTAGACAGATTTTTTTTGCAAAAATTAAAGGACAATTGAGCCTATTTTTTCATTTTTTTTAACAACGCACTGTCAAAAAAATCCCGTAACTTTGCCATCGTCTAAACAATACAAAATCTCGTCCAAAATGAGCGAAACCCCTTACACCGACGAAGCGATAATGGTGATGTTTGCCGACCCGAAGACGCGGGATAAAGCCTTCAGAATCGTCGTCAACCAATACGGCGCACAACTTTACAGCCGGATACGCACCATCGTAGGCAGCCACGAGGAGACCGACGACGTCTTGCAAAACACATTTATAAAGGCGTGGCGGTCGCTCGACAGATTCAGGCTCGAATCGTCGCTCTACACGTGGCTATTCCGTATCGCCACCAACGAGGCACTCACCTTCGTAAGGCGCAGCAAAAAATCGGTGTCGCTCTCCATCGACGACGACGACATGAAAATCACCGTTCCCTCCAACGACCTCGAAAGCAGCGAGACCGGCGACGAAATTGCGGAGAAGTTGCAGTCGGCGGTCGAGAAACTACCCGAAAAACAGAAACTCGTCTTCCAGATGAAGTATTACAAGGAGATGAAATACGACGACATGGCGGGCATCCTCAAGACCTCGGTGGGCGCATTGAAGGCGTCGTACCACTTCGCCGTCAAAAAGATTGAAAACTTTTTGCAAATCCATTAAACCATCGACCATTTTTGTAGTCAACATTACCAAACAACAAACCAATTACATGAAATGGAACCGAACGACAGCATAGAGTGCAAGATGAAATTCGACGTGCCCGACGGCTATTTCGACACGCTCGCCGACAATGTGATGCAGCGCATCGACTTTGACGACAAGCAGCGCAGACGCCGCCGCACCATCACGCTGCGCACCGTCCTTGCAATGGCGGCGGCGGTGACTGGCATCGTGGTGATGACTCATCGCGACACATCCGCCGACATGCCCGATAATCCGCAGCAGCAGTTTGCCGAGCAGTATGTCAACAATGTGACAGTGCAGTTGTCCGACATGAACGTCATCGAATACCTCGACCAAAACGCACAGCAGAGCGACTCCGTCGATGCCTACGACACCGACCTCCTTGCCATGTATGCCTCGCCGGTCAATTTTATGTATTAATCTGATAATGAGATGACTACAACTATAAGAAGGATACTGATTGCAATAATATTGATGGCGACATTCCACACCGCCGGCGCCCAGGAACAAGGCAAGGAGCCCCAGCAGCCATCATGGGAGGAAGTCAAGCAGCGTTTCAAGAGCGAAAAAGTGGCGTTCATCACCTCCGGGATGAAATTCACCGTGGAGGAGGCGCAGCAATTCTGGCCGCTTTACAACAAGTACGACGCCATCTTCGACAGTATCGGCGAGGCGCGCAGGCTCAATTACAGCCGCAAGGAATGTATGCAGAATTACGACAAGATGTCGGACGCAAAGGCGGGCGACATCATCACAAAGTCTTTTGAATACGACGACCAGGAACTCCAGACCCGCCGTCGCTACCACGAGGAACTTTCAAAACTCTTCCCTCAGAAAAAAATCCTCCTCTACTACCACCTCGAACACGAATTCCGCCGCCAGAAAATCTCCGACAACAAGCCCGTCGGCAACAGTTTCGGCAAGAGTTTCAAGGACAAATAAGACATTGCCAAAAATTATTTGTGCAATAGTTGTTTTTTTTCGGCAAAAAAACTATCTTTGCGGTGCATTAAAACAATAGCGAAGATGTTCATACCATTATTACATTACCGCACCAAATTTGAGATATACTCCACGATGAGCGCAGAACAGTTTTCCAAGCACCTGTACGATGCCGTAAAGGAAGACCTCGAAGGCGCGTACATGAACCGTCGCTGGCGGCACAACTGCCAGTACGAGTTCACAGGCTCCAATTTCCGCTTCGTCTGGAACGGCTTCAATAGGTTCAACGGCGTGAAGGGCTGCCAGCTCGAAATCGCCAAAGACCTCGGGTGCGTAACATTGAGCACAAAATACGACTTCTCGGAAGTCTTTGTGCTGTGCGCGCTGTTTTCGATGATACCGCTTGTAGATTTTTGGGGCGACGGCGCGTGGCGGCTCATTGTGCTGATAATTATCTGGACCGTGTATCTCGCCAATTTCATCATCTCTTACCTCAGGCTCAATACCTACTTCAAGCGGATGATGAAGGACACCTACATCGACTTCGACAAATCCTACCAAAAGAAACTATTATAAACACCGTACACAATGAACCAAAATCTCAATAATCTCCGCGCTGCGATGACCCAAAAGGGCGTTGCGGCGTATATGATTTTCAATACCGACCCGCACAACGACGAGTACATCCCCCGCGAATACCACATCGCTGCGGCACTCACACGCTTCACCGGCGAAAACGCCACAGTAGTTGTCACACAGGACTTTGCGGGCGTATGGACCGACGGAAGGTTTTACATCTCGGGCGAAAAGGAACTGAATGGTTCGGAAGTCACGCTGATGAAGACCGACGACAACGTCAAGGAGCCGCCATACGCCACATACCTCGCCGAACACCTACACAAAGGCGACAAGGTGGGCGTTGACGGACAACTCGTTACCGACCGTCAGTTTCAAAGAATCAAATCAATACTCACGCCCAAGGGCATCACCGTGGATAATTCGGTGGATTTCACCGACGTATTCTGGACCGACCGTCCCAAGCCAAGATTTTCAGACATTTACATCCTCGACGACAAATATGCTGGCCGCTCCGCCGCCGACAAGATTGCCGACCTCCGCAAGAAAAACGGCGCGGCGTACCAGGTGTTGACTCCTCTCGACGAAATAGCATGGCTGCTCAACCTCCGCGCCGCCGACATCGACTTCTGTCCGCTGTTCAGGGCGTTTATGGTGGTGGGCGAAAAAGACGCCGTCCTGTTCATCAACGACGGCCGCATCAAGGGCGACATCAAGACGCATCTTGACAAAAACGGAGTCTCCGTGCGAGATTACGACGACATCTACAATTATCTCCAAAAACTTCCCGACAACGCCGCTGTCAACATCGACCACAGGACCGCCAATTCGTTCATTGTAAGTTCGGTGAACCCCAAGTGCAAAATCTCCGACATCCAAAGCCCCGTACAGAAGGCAAAGGCAATCAAGAACGAGACCGAACTCCGCAACATCCGTCAGGCGTTGATAACGGACGGCGTGGCGATGGAAAGATTTTTCTACAAATTGGAGCAGAAACTCGCTCAAAACGAGCCGCTTACAGAAATGTCGCTCGCCAAGATGCTATTGAAGGAGCGCGAGAAGGGCGAGGGTTTCATCACGGAGAGTTTTGGATGCATCTCCGCCTTCAACGGACACGCCGCAATGCCCCACTATGCGCCCTCCGACGAGAGCGACATCCCCGTCGATAATAACGGCGTGTATCTCGTGGATTCGGGCGGACAATATTATGAAGGTACAACGGACATCACCCGCACCATCGCGACAACGAAGGACGGGCGTTTCAGCGACAAGTTTGCGCTCGACTACACCCTTGTATTGCAGGGTCATATCGAACTTGCAACGGCGATATTCCCGGAAGGTTCGTCGGGTTCGAGGCTCGACGTACTGGCGCGTTTCTGCATGTGGAAATATGGCCGCGACTTCCAGCACGGCACAGGACACGGCGTAGGCTACTGCCTCAATTGTCATGAAGGC
>JAEEGL011444608.1_pt1 | contig 11413 bp, 10 predicted proteins | sample 9134231 | NCBI WGS metagenome assembly JAEEGL01 (sample SAMN16246548, study PRJNA631951) | gut metagenome | biome: gut microbiome; feature: rumen; material: fiber-attached | host: Bos | place: Iran: Karaj | collected 2018-10
TCGAGGAGGTCGTCGACCTGGCTGACGGCGGGACGCACTTCGACAACGGGGTCGAGAAGACCGGTGGGACGAATGATTTGTTCTACCACAACGCCTTCGGCTTCGTTGAGTTCGTAGTTGGCAGGGGTGGCGCTGATGTAGATGGTGGGGCCTGTGATGGAGTAGAATTCGTCGTAGGTGAGGGGGCGGTTGTCGAGTGCCGAGGGGAGTCGGAAGCCGTATTCGACGAGTGATTTTTTGCGGGAGCGGTCGCCGCCGTACATGGCTCCAATCTGGGGCACGGTAACGTGACTTTCGTCTACAACAAGGAGGAAGTCGGGGGGGAAATAGTCTATAAGGCAGAAGGGGCGGCTGCCGGGGGCGCGTCCGTCGAAATAGCGGGAGTAGTGTTCGATGCCGCTGCAATAGCCGAGTTCCTGTATCATCTCGAGGTCGTAGTTGACGCGCTCTTCGAGACGTTTGGCTTCGAGGGGTTTGTCGACGGAGTAGAAATAGTCTCGCTGCTGGAACATGTCGGATTGAATCTGGCGCAAGGCGGAGGCCATGTTCTCTTTGGAGGTGAGGAAGTTGCTGGCGGGGTAGATGATTGCCTGGTCGTAAGTGTCGATGCGTTGCCCGCTTATGGGGTCGAAGCTTTCAATGGATTCGATTTCATCGTCCCAGAAGCTGATGCGGTAGCAGAAGTCGGCAAAGGAGGGGAAAATGTCGATGGTGTCGCCTTTTACACGGAAACGGCCGTTGGTGAATTCTATTTCGTTGCGGACGTATTGTGCGTCGAGGAGTTGGAGGAGGAGGGCGTCGCGCCGTATGCGATCGCCGACTTTAACGTGTACGGTGCCCCGTTTGAATTCCTCGGGGTTGCCAATGCCATAGATGCAGCTGACAGAGCTGACGACAATCACGTCGCGACGCCCGCTGAGGAGTGCCGAGGAGGCGCGGAGACGGAGTTTGTCGAGATCGTCGTTGATGGCAAGGTCTTTTTCTATATAGGTGTTGGTGGCGGGTATGTAGGCTTCGGGTTGGTAGTAGTCGTAGTAGGAGACGAAATACTCCACGGCGTTGTCGGGGAAGAATTGCTTGAATTCACCGTAGAGTTGCGCGGCGAGGGTTTTGTTATGGCTGAGGACGAGGGTGGGACGCCCCAGTTGGGCAATGACGTTGGCGACGGTGAAAGTTTTGCCGCTGCCGGTGACACCTTGCAGCACTTGGGCGCGCTGCCCGCTGCGTATGCCTTCGACAAGCTGGCGTATGGCTTCGGGTTGGTCGCCCATGGGGGAGAAGTTTGATTTTAGTTGAAAGTCCATGGCGAGAGGGGTGGGTTAAGAGGTTTGTGAAATATGGGAGGAGAGGGTCTCGACGGCTTTGATGCCGTCCATGGCTGAGGAGACAATGCCACCGGCATATCCAGCTCCTTCGCCGCAGGGGTAGAGACCGCGGAGTTGAGGGTGTTGCATGGTCTCGTCGCGGGGAATTCTGACGGGGGAGGAGGTGCGGCTTTCAACAGCGAGGATGCTTGCCTGCGAGGTATAGAAGCCGTGCATCTTGGCGTCGAATTGCTTTAGTCCCTGCTGCAGGCAGCGCGTAATGAAAGGGGGCAGCAGTTGGTGAAGGGGGCTGTTGACGGTAGGACCGATGTAGTTGCTTGGGTTGTTGTTACGGCTCATAACTCCTTGGCAGAAGTCGGTGAGCCGCTGGATGGGGGCTGAGATGGTGTTGCCGACGGCTTGGAAGATGGTTCGTTCTACATCTTCCTGAAAATGCAGAAGTGCCAAGGGACCGTAGTCGGCGTATTGGGGAGCGTCGTCAAGTCCTACGGTGACGGCTATGCCGCTGTTGGCGTAGGGGGAGTTGCGGGAGGAGTTGCTCATGCCGTTGACGACCTGCTGGCCGTTGTCGGTGGCGGCGGGGACGATGACACCGCCCGGGCACATGCAGAAGGAGAAGACTCCGTGATTGTCGACTTGGGTGGTGAGGCTGTAGGCAGCGGGGGGAAGGAAACGCATGTCGGGGGAACGGTGGTATTGTATTTCGTTGATGAGGCTTTGGGGGTGCTCGACGCGGATGCCGAGAGCGAAGGGTTTGGGTTGCAGCAGCCATCCTTTGGAGGAGAATAGCTGGTAGATGTCGCGGGCGGAGTGGCCTGTGGCGAGGATGACGGCGATGCCGCGGTATTCGTTGCCTTGGGAGTCGAGAACACCGTAGACGCGTTGTTCGACTCCGGAGCGTTGGACGAGGAGGTCGGAGACGTGGGTTGAGAAGTGGTATTCGCCGCCATGCCCGAGGATGGTGTTGCGCATGTTGGCGATGATGCCGCTGAGGCGGTCGGTGCCTATATGGGCGTGGGCGTCGATGGCGATGGCGGGGACGGCGCCGTGTTCGATGAAGCGTTGGATGACATAGGTGGTGTCGCCACGCTTGGTGCTGCGGGTGTAGAGTTTGCCGTCGGAGTAGGTTCCGGCACCGCCTTCGCCGAAGCACCAGTTGCTTTCGGGGTTGACCTGACGGGTGCGGCCGAGAAGTGCGATATCGAGGGCGCGTTGCTGGACGGGTTGACCGCGTTCGATGATGACAGGACGGAGGCCGCATTCGAGTGCTCTCAGGGCAGCGAAAAGTCCGGCAGGACCGGCACCGACAATGATGACGGCTGGTTTGGTGCGGCAGTCTTGATAGCGGCCGCGGTAGTCGGCGGGGATGAAAGGTTCGTGGCAGTATAGTTCGACGGTGGTGTGAAAACGGATGCCGCGGCGCGAGTCGAGGCTGCGACGGAGAATCTGGACATGGGAGATTTCGCTTTCGGGGATAGCGGCAGAACGGGCGGCAGCTTTGAGGAGGAGCGTCGGCGAGGCGTATTCTTGGGGACGGAGGTCTATGTCGATGATTTTCCGCATGGCCTATTCAAAAGTGAAGGAAAGCATGAAGGTTCGGGAAAGGAGGTTGTTGGTGGACTGGGTGTAGTAGTCGTCGTCCATAACCTTGAGGTCGACAAAGCCGAGAGACATTTTCAATTCGATGGCGAATTTGACGTAGCGGAGAAAGAAGTCAAAGCCGACACCGGCTGTATAGCGAAGGTCGACTGGATTTAGACGGATGATGCTCTCCTCGTTGTTGTTTTTGTTTTTGAAGAGGGCTGCACAGTCGTAGCCGAAGCAGGCACCTGCAATAAGATAAGGGCGGAAATTGGTGTAGCGTTTGGCACGGAATTTCACTTGGAAGGGAAGTTCGGCATAGACGGATTCGACATTCCGTTTGAGGTCGTATTTCCAGTGGGTGGAGGTGTATTCCTCGCTCCAGGAGTAGGACATGTCGCGGCTGATGAGGGTGATGCCGGGGAGGAGGCGGAGGTTGAAGTTGTCGTTGAGTCGGAGGTCGCCGATGACGTGGATATGGAAGCCGGGACTGTAGTAGGAGGTGACGCCGAGGATGGTTTTGCGGAGCGTTTCATCTTCGGAATAGCGGAGGTCGAATTTGGACATGGTATAGCCGACCTGAATGCCCCAGTGCAGTTTCTGGTTGTCGAAGGAGCCGAGGTGGGAAGGCCGGGTTTGCCCGAAAAGAGAGAGCGGGATGCAGAGTAAGGCGAGGAGGTATGGGAGGGCTTTTTTCATCGGGATGTGGTCATTTCGCCCCTGAGCGGACGTTGGAGGCAGTGGCGGACGTGGTCAAGGTCGTCGGGATAGGTGCCGAGGAGGTACATGAGTTTGGTGACAGCGGCTTCGAGGGTGATGTCGTTGCCGCCGATGATGCCGATGCGGTTGAGTTCGCAGCTGGCTTCGTATTGTCCCATGATGACGGCACCGGCCTTGCACTGGGTGACGTTGAGGACGATGATGCCGCGCTGGAGGGCGTCGTTCATGGCCTGGATGAACCATTCTTCGGTGGGGGCGTTGCCGCTGCCAAAGGTTTCGATGATGATACCGTGGAGATTTTCGGCGTGGAGGATGGCGTTGACCACTTGGGGCGTTATGCCGGGGAAGAGTTTGAGGACAGCGATGTTGCGGTCGAACTTTTTGCGAACTTGGAGGGGTTCGGTGCCGCTGGGCATGAAGAGATGCGGTTTGAAGCTGAATTTAATGCCTGCCTTGGCCAAGGAGGGGAAATTGAAACTGCAAAAGGCATCGAAGTTTTCGGCGCTGACTTTGGTGCTGCGGTTGCCGCGATAGAGGTGGTTTTCGAAGAAGAGGCAGACCTCGGGGATGTAGGCTTCGCGGCAAGAGGCCAATTCCAAGGCACAGATGATGTTTTCACGGCCGTCGGTGCGTAGCACACCCATAGGCAGTTGGCTGCCCGTGAGGATGATGGGTTTGGAGAGATTCTTGAACATGAAACTCAGAGCCGAGGCTGTGTAGGCCATGGTGTCGGTGCCATGAAGGACGACGAAGCCGTCGTAGTCGTCGTATCGTTTCTCTATGGCTTCGGCAATGTCGACCCAAAAGTCGGGGGACATGTTGGAAGAGTCGATGATGCGGTCGAGTTGGCAGGTGTCGATGCGATAAGGGCACCGGTGCAGCTCGGGGACGAGGTCGTAGATGCGTTCCATGGGGAAGGGTCTTAGCGCACCCCTTTCATCTTGCACCATGCCGATGGTGCCGCCGGTATAAATCAACAATACGCTGTTTTTCATGGTGTAATCACGTTTATTATTAAGCCCGGATAGAGGACGGACAAGGCGGGTTAGGCGTTGTCTGCCTGTTCGGGTGTAGCATCATAACGCAGGATGCGTTCTTTTATTGTGTCGGGGATGAGTTCGGACTGAAGAGTTTTGCGAGAGAAGCCTGACAAGACGGTACGGCAGGTGGCACAAGGGAGGCCGGTGTCCGTATTGATGACCTGCTGTTTCATGGCAAGGCTTTTCTTTCCGAAGTGGTCGACAGTGGTGGTGACATGTATTTTGTCGTGGTAGCGGATTTGCCGTTGGAAATCCACCTCGACGTGAACAACCATGACGGTGAATTCGCCTTCTTCGGGAGGGAGGCCGATGGCAGTGAAGTATTCGGATTTGCCGAGGTCGAAGAATTCCATGATGACGGCATTGTTTACATGTCCCATCTGGTCGATGTCATTAAAACGAAGTTGTATAGGTGTTATATGCATGATGATATGGTTTTATTGTTTGTTGCAAAGGTGGGAGAGGGGTTGGCGGGAGGAAGTATGGTTAGTTCTCGGTTTTGCCGCGATTGAGAGAGAAGTAAAATTCCAAACCACCTCCGTCGCGGTTCTTGACGTAGATGTCGCCTCCGTGGAAGAGGACTGCATGTTTTACGATGGAGAGGCCCAGGCCAGTGCCGCCGTTTTTGCGGCTCCGCCCTTCGTCGATGCGTACAAAGCGGTCGAAAAGACGCGGGAGGTATTCATTTTCGACCCCTTTGCCAGTGTCGTAGAGGAGGATGAAGAATTGGCTCTCGGTGGCGGGTTTATAGCAGCCCATGCTCACTGTGCAACCGTCGCCGGCGTACTCGATGGAGTTTTCTATAAGGTTGCGGAAGATGGAGTAGATCAGCATACTGTTGCCCTCGACAATGATGTTGTCGGGCAGGTTGTTTTCGATGACGGTGTTGTGCTGTTCGGCTGCGAGGCTTAGTTCGCGGATGGCTTCCTGGGCTTGTTCGCGGATGTTGACTTGCTCGCGTTCGAAGAGTTCGTCGCTTTCTTCCAGTTTGTTGATAAGGGCGACATCGTTTATCAGGTCGGAAAGTCGGAGCGTTTGGCTGTAACAGCGTTCCATGAAATAACGCCGCTGGCTGTCGCTGACAGGTTTTTCGCCGAGAAGGATTTCGAGATAACCACGGATGGAGCTCACGGGGGTTTTGAGTTCGTGGGCAATGTTGTTGGTCATTTCCTGCTTCAGCTGGCGGTTGCGTTGCTGCTCGATGATAATCTGGTGCTTGGAGGCTTCGGCTTCGGTGCGCAGTTGCTGTTCGCGACGGACTTGGCGTTTGAGACGGATGGCCATCCACACGCAGGTGGCGAGAGCGGCTATCAGTAGTATCAGGATAAATAACATGGTTTATTGGAATGGGGGGTTGAACAGAGACAGGGCTCAATCGTCGGTTGTGAGGGCATATCCGAAGCCGGTGCGGTTGGTGATGCGACGGCCTTCGCTGCCGAGTTTCTTTCTCAGACGGGCGATATGGACATCGACGCTGCGGTCGTTGACCAAAGCATCGTTGGGCCACACTGCCACCATGATTTCCTCACGGCTGAAGTAGTGGTTTGGCTTCTCGGCCATAAGACGGAGAATCATGAATTCGCGCCGTGTGAGGACAACATTTTTGCCGTTGGCGGTTACGTTACCTTGACTCATGTCAATGGAAAGGCTGCCGGAATGGAAAAGGAGGTCGGAGGGGGGATTGTCCTTTGGGGCTGGGTGCGCGGTGCGTTTCAGTACGGCTTTTACGCGGGCGAGGACGGTATCGAAAGAGAATGGTTTGGTGATGTAATCGTCGGCGCCGCAATCAAAGCCTGCAAGTTGGTCGTCGTGGCTGTCGCGGGCGGTGAGGAAGATGATGGGGGTGTCGTTGCCGGAGGAACGGAGGTGACGTGCCATGTCGAAGCCGGACATGTGCTCCATCATGACATCAAGGAGGATAAGGTCGAACGAAGAAGGATCGGAGGACAAGCGAACGAGGGCTTCTTCTGCGCTGGAGCATGTGGTTACGTCGAACCCTTCGTTGGAGAGGTCAAAGCGAAGGATTTCGCATAGATCCAGTTCGTCGTCCACCACCAGAATTTTAGACATAGAGCACTTTTGTTTTAGAACCCAGAAATCGTTAATTAACAAGACCCGCGTGGCATGCGGGGAGCGGAGGCAGTGTAGAGGGGCGACGGTAGTCGCGCGATGTCTGTAAAACAAAAAAGGGAGCGTCACCAGACCTCCCTTTTTCCTAAAACAGACTTGCTGTTTCCGTGGCATTGACTGGAATTGAACCAGTGACACAAGGATTTTCAGTCCTCTGCTCTACCAACTGAGCTACAACGCCATCATTTCAAATATCAGATTGTCTCTCTTTGAAATCGGTTGCAAAATTACTGCTTTTTTTTTATTTGACAAAATTTTTTTTGAAAAAAAGTTGTAATATGTTGCTTTTGTGGTGATTATTTTTTGGGTGAAGCTTGTTTTCCTCCTTGATAAAACGGCTGTCAGGCTTCTATTTTTTCAGTTTTTTGGTTAGTTTCCTCGTTGGACTCTGATTTGGCGGTCTTTTGTTTGGAACTATCTAATAATAAGTATATTAAAATCCAAATGACACCGATGGTGATAGCAGCATCCGCGACATTGAAGATGGCGTTGAAGAAAGCGAAGTGCTCACCTCCGCAGAAGGGAACCCATTCAGGCCAAGTAAATTCGAACAGAGGGAAATAGAACATGTCAACAACACGTCCTTGAAGCAGCGGGGCGTAACCACCTTCGGGCGGGAAGAGTTGTGCCACATTATAGTAGCTCTCGTTGAAGATGAGACCATAGAAGAAACTGTCGATGAGGTTGCCTACGGCACCGGCCAAAATCATAGTGAGGCATATTGCCAGGGGTTTGCGCATACCGTGGTTCATTTTATGAAGTATGAACCAAATTAGGGCACCCGATGCAAAGAGTCGGAACAGTGTGAGGATAATCTTGCCTGCGCTGCCACCCAGTTTCATACCGAAGGCGAACCCTTCGTTCTCCACAAAATGAAGTCTGCACCAGTCGCCAATCAGCGGGATGTCCTCGCCGATTTGCATGTGTGTCTTAACCCATATCTTGACTATTTGGTCGATGACCAGAATGGCACCGAGGAGGTACCACACGAAAGCATATTGTTTTCTTGTTTCTTTGTCCATGATTCTGCAATAACATGGGTTGGTGAAAAATATTGTTTGGGTTGTGAAATTTTTTCTTCTATAGCGTTGTGAAGGATGGGGGTATGCGTAGGGCGAGTTAGCCTGTGGGGACGGCTGAATGTAGTAGTGTGCCTTCAGCACACAGAAATTGAGGTATGTCTACCCCACACTGAACTTCGTTTAGAGCGGGATTAATAGGATTACGTGCTGTTAGCTCGTTCTTGGGGACACTAATGAGGAGGGCTCTGTTGGTGTAGTCTCTATAATTCTTTCAACGGTGTTGGGGATTGGAGCACTGTTCGAGGAGTTCGTCGTACCAATCTTGACCGAAACGGCGTATTAAGGGTTCTCGAAGGTATTGATAGAGGGGGACGCCGCATTCGTTGCCTTTTTTTACGGCACAGCGGCAGACGTCCCAGCGGTGATAGTTGACAGCGGTGAATTCGCCGTATTCGTCAACGCGTATCGGGTAGAGGTGGCAGGAGACGGGTTTGATGAAGTCGGTCTTGCCGTCGCGGTAGGCTTGCTCGATGGCGCAGAGGGCGGTGCCGTCGGGAGCCCATGCCACGTAGGCACATTCGCGGTTGTTGACGAGCGGGGTGCAGGGTTCGGCGGCGTTGTCGAGGGTGGAGACGCCTTGTTCAGCGACGGCTTGCAGTCCTTCGGGGGTCATGTAGGGTTGCACTTGGGGCAGGATGCGCTGGAGGATGGGTATTTCCTCTTCGAGAAGGGGTGCGCCATAGTCGCCTTCGATGCAGCACTCCCCTTTGCATTGGGAGAGGTCGCACCAGAAGCGGCATTCGGCTATGTCGTCGGAGACGATGCTTTCTTTTACTATCAGCATGAGGGTGGGTTTCTATGATTTTTTAGGAATTTCTATGATTACCTAAGAGTTTCTAAGATTGATTAGGGGTTTCTGTGATTGGGTAGGGATAGGGTTTCTATTATCTTTTGGGCTAGGACGCTGGCGAGTTTTTCTTTAGATTCTACGGTCCAACCGGCGACGTGAGGGGAGAGAACTGTGCGGGGGGAGTTGAGCAGGTAGCGGAAAGCGTCGGGCAGGTGGTCGAGGTCGAGGCCGTCGCGGGTCATGTCTTCGTACTCTATGACATCGAGGGCGGCACCGAGAATGTGTCCGTTGTCGAGTGCGCGAACTAGGCTGGGGGTGTCCACTACGGCACCACGGGAGGTATTGATGAGGTGGAAGGGATGTCGGAAACGCTGGATAAAGGAGTCGTTGACCATGTGGCGGGTTTCGGGTGTAAGGGGTACGTGGAGGCTGAGGACTTGGGCACGTTCCTGTAGTTGGGAGAGGGAGACTTCCTGGACGTAGGCAGGGGCGTAGCAGGAGGGTTTGTATTTGTCGTAGGCGATGACGGTGCAGTCGAAGCCTTGGAGCCGTTGGGCGAAGGCACTGCCCATGTTGCCGAAGCCGATGATGCCGACGGTGCGGCCTTTGAGTTCGAGCCCGCGGTTGGCTTCGCGTTGCCAGAGGCCTTGACGGACTTCGGCATCGGCGCGGGCGATATTGTTGAATAGTGCGAGGAGGAGGCCGAGGGCGTGTTCGCCTACAGCGTCGCGGTTGCCTTCGGGAGAGTTGAGGCAGCGGATGCCGAGGCTTTCGGCATAGTTTACATCGATGGTCTCCATGCCGGCACCGAGGCGACCGATGCAGCGGAGATGACGGGCGTGGTCGAGGAAGGGACGGTCGATGATGACTTTGCTGCGGACGACGAGAGCGTCGAACTGGCTGATGATGGAGAGCAGGGCGTTGTAGTCGAGGGAGGTGTTGACGGTGACCTCATGGCCGGCTTGTCGCAAGAGGTCGTGGAGGATGGGGTGGGTGTTGTCTGTGACGAGGATTCTCATGATGAGGTTGCTATTTAATAAGATTGATGGGCTGGACGACAGCGGATTGAGCACCGAGGATGCCTATTCCGCCATGGATGTTGCTGTGGATTTGGACAGGCTCGGAAATGAAGCCCAGAATGTCGTTGCTTTGGGATTGTTTGTTTTTTGTGATGAGATGGAGGTAGGTGTCGCGGCTAAGGGCTCTGACTTCAATGTAAGGAGTTTCTTGGCTTAAATCGGCGTAGAGGTAGAGTATCTGGCCTTTGATGGTGTGATTGTGGCCATTGATGCGCTCGTCGGTGAAGAAGATTTGAGAGCCCATAGAGGGGTCGTCTTCGATGTCGAGGTTGATATGTTCATTAGAGCCTGTGTTGTCGAAGAGTATATTGTCTTCGATGTCAAGTTCGTAGTATGATTTATGTTGAGTGTTGTTATTGATTGTGTATGCGCAAATCATGTAGTAGTTGTCTTGGTCGGCAGCGTCGTGGAGGGTAAAGTGGAAGTGGAGGTTGCCTTCGGCCCAGTAGTGGAGCGTGGAATCATTGGGATTGTAGGGATCGTTAGGGTATGAGTATGAATCGATGTGAATGGAGTCGGTGGCGAGGTCGGAGATATGAGGGCGGAAAGGCATTCGGCATCCGGCAGAGATTTCGCCTTTGTTGGGGATGGAGACGAAGAGGGTGAGGGTGTCGTTGTCATGAAGAACGAGGTTGGAGAGGTAGACACCGTTGTCTTTGGGGGAGAAGGAGACGGAAGGGTTGGAGCCGTTAAGTTCGACGCGTATGGAGGCGTTTTTGATGGGAGTGACGGGCGAGTTGTCAAGGAAGAAGCGGCTATAGGTGAGGCGGAGAGAGAGGGTGGAGTCGGAATTGGGGAGCGAGATAAGAACGGGCAAGGATTGGGTTTGCTGGCCGTCGAATTCTATTGTTTTGGTGCAGGCGGTTGCGAAAAGCAGGGCTGCGAGGACAGGGATTATTGCTGAATGTTTCATTGTTTTTTTGGGGGGATTAATTGATAGATATGATAGATATGAAAGATATGATAGATGCTGTAGATTTTATAGATGCCAGATGTAGCTTACTGTGGGGAGGATGGGGAAGATGGAGAGTTGTTTCAGGCTAAGGTTACCTTCTGGCCAGGAGGTGTCGGTAAAGAGGATGTATGGGTTCTGGTGGTTGTAGAGGTTGTAGACGCTGAGGTTGATGGTCCGTTTGCCATGTTTTAGTTTCTTGTGCCAGTTAAGGCTTATGTCCATACGGTGGTAGTTGGGCATGCGGTAGTTGTTGCGAGAAGAGATGTAGTCGACGGAGTTATAGTAGTAGTTTTCGCCCATAGTGGGGTCGAACTGCTGGAGGGCGAGGGTGGCGGCATTGCCGGAGGAGAAGACCCAGGTGAGGCTTGCGTCGAACCGTTCGCTGAACTTGTAGGTAAGAACTATGCTGACATCGTGGCGACGGTCATATTTTGCCGGGAAGGGTTTGCCGTTGTTGAGCTCCTGGCCGGGGCGGTCGAAGAGTCGGTAGGTGTGGCTCCAAGTGTAGCCGAGCCAGCCAGTGAGTTTGCCAACTGTTTTCTGGGCGAGGAATTCCACACCATAGGCCCAGCCGCGACCCATGCAGACTTTATTTTCCCAACCTTGGGAGTTGCCCCAGAAGGAGGCACCGTCTTTGTATTCGAGCAGGTTGTCCATGTTTTTGTAGTAGCCTTCGACAGAAAGGTTGAGGGAGTCGAGGAGGTTGTAGAA
>JAEEGL013065997.1_pt1 | contig 11413 bp, 9 predicted proteins | sample 9134231 | NCBI WGS metagenome assembly JAEEGL01 (sample SAMN16246548, study PRJNA631951) | gut metagenome | biome: gut microbiome; feature: rumen; material: fiber-attached | host: Bos | place: Iran: Karaj | collected 2018-10
ACCCGCACGCCTACGAGGTCCGCTACCAGTATCAGGACATCTGGACGAAGCCCGTGGACGCCCTGCACGGCAAGCTTGAGGTCTTCAATGAGCATTTCTTCACCTCGCTGGAACCCTACCGGATGGAATGGGAGCTGCTGCGCAACGGCAGCGCTGTCCAGAGCGGCAGTTTCGACGGCCTGAAGGCCGGGCCGCAGCAGTCGCAGACCGTATCGCTTGGGTTCGATGCCTCTGGGCTCGACGGGGAACTGCTCCTGAACGTCCGCTACCTGCTGAAACGCTCCGAACCCCTGTTGGAGGCCGGTGCCCAGGTGGCCTACGACCAGCTGGTGCTGCGCGAGGAGGCCTTCCTGCCCGAAACGGCGAAACTCCCCGCACACCGGGTGCAGATTGGGTTCGACAAGGCTACCGGAGCCCTCAATTCCTATAAGATAGACGGCCGCGAACTGGTGAAGGAGGCGCTTATGCCCTGCTTCGGCCGCGCCGTCACCGAGAACGACATCGGGGCCAAGTTCCAGAATAAACTTGCCTGCTGGCTCTACCCCAAGTTCCGGCTCAGGAGTTTCCGTCAGGAGAACGGGTGCGCCGAGGCCGTGTACGACCTGGGTTTCGCCACCGTGCAAATGCGCTACACCCTGCAGCCCGACGGCAGCATCGAGGTGGAAGAGCAGATGGGAGACATCAGGGCCAACATCCCGGAACTTTTCCGATTCGGGGTGGAAATGGCGCTGGAAGGTGGCCTGGACCACATCTCCTTCTATGGTCACGGTCCCTGGGAGAACTATGCCGACCGCAATTCTTCCGCACCGCTCGGCTTTTACGAACAGGCGGTGAAAGACCAGTATCATATGGGTTATGTGCGTCCGCAGGAAAGCGGCACGCACACGGGACTCCGCTGGTTCGACGTGGTGGACGAAACGGGCATCGGCCTTCGGTTCACGGCCGGAGAACGCTTCTCGGCCTCGGCCCTGCCCTACGCCCGGCGCGACATGGACCTTTCGGTAACGGGAGGTACGCGCGGCGACAATGGCGACACGCGTCAGTCGTCCTGGCTCCGACCCGACGGGAAGACCCACGTGAACGTGGACCTGGTGCAGATGGGACTGGGTTGTGTGAATTCCTGGGGAAGGATCCCGCGGCCGGAGTACCGCATCCCGCCCCGCGAACGCAGTTTCCGTTTCACCATCTTCCCGCTCGCGCAACAGTAGCGGCGGCTCCGTACAAAAAAGCGGCAACCAGGGTTCTGGCTGCCGCTTTTCGTTTCTGCTAGACGAAACGGCCGTCCCGCATGGTGAGGGCCCGGTCGCAGCGGGCGGCCAGCTCGGGATCGTGCGTGACCAGCACGATGGTCTGGCCCAGGCGGTCGCGCAGGTCGAAGAACAGACGGTGGATCTCTTCTTTCGTCACCGAATCGAGGTTGCCCGTGGGCTCGTCGGCAAAGACCACGGCCGGCCGGTTCACCAGTGCCCGGGCGATGGCCACACGCTGCTGCTCCCCGCCGGAGAGTTCGGAGGGTTTATGTCCCAGCCGTTCGCCCAGACCCATCTCTTTCAGCAGGTCGACGGCGGCTTCGCGCGCCTCCCTGGCCTGGCGGCCCGCGATGAGGGCGGGGATGCACACGTTCTCCACTGCGTCAAACTCGGGCAGCAGGTGATGGAACTGGAAGACGAATCCGAGCCGCTGCGCGCGGAATGCGGCGAGGGCCTTGGCCGAAAGGCCGGCGACGGCGGTCCCGTCGATGACGAGCGAACCCGAATCGGGGGTGGAAAGCGTGCCCAGAATCTGCAGAAGCGTGGTTTTTCCGGCGCCGGAAGCGCCCGTGACGGCCACCACCTCGCCCGCCTCAGCGGAGAAGTCGACGCCTTTCAGCACCTCCAGGGTGCCGAAGCTTTTGTGAATGCCCGATGCCTCTATAATCATGGTCTAAACATTTTTTCTTATCTTTGCGCTCCCTATCGGGGTGTGGCGCAGTTGGCTAGCGCATCTGCTTTGGGAGCAGAGGGTCGTGTGTTCGAGTCACATCACCCCGACCGTAGGGTGGAGCTCCGATCTGTGCGCCCAATGCTCCGGCAGGGGCATGTCGTAGACGCTGCTGCGGAGCAGCCCGGTGAGTTGATCCACGCTTTCGCAGGCCTTCAACTCTTCAGGAGACAGGACAGGACCGATGCCGATGCGCATCGGTTTTCCTTTTTTATTGAACATCTCCCAGCAGAGCCGCATGAGCCGGACGCGCCAGTCAATGAGGCCCAGGCCGTAGTAGAACCGAGAATTCCGGTCGAAGAAGCGTACCGGCACCACGGGAACGCCCGCTTTCCGGATAAACTTCACGATGGGTTCCTGCCACTCCCGGTCGCGGATGCGCCGTTCGCGCACGATGTAATCGGACACGGCGCCCGAGGGGAACAGGCCCAGCGGGTGTCCTTCCCGGATGTGGGCCAGCGCGAGACGCACGCCGGAGATGCTTTCGGCCGTGGGGGCCGACCGCTCCGAACCGGTGGGCGTAACGGTGATGAAACTGGGCTGTAGGGTCTTAAAGTGCGCCAGGATCTTGTTGACCATCACCTTGTAGTCGCCGCGCCGGTGCCCGAACAGATCTACGAGCGCCACCCCGTCCACGTGGCCGTTGGGATGGTTGCTCACGGTGATGAAGGGACCGTCGGGCAGCTGCTCCAGCCGCTCGGGATTACCTACGGCATAATCGATACCCAGGTCGCGCAGGAGCGCGTTGGCGAACTCCACGCCCTCGTACTGGCAGATGGCGTCGTACTGGCGGTTTACCTTCGCCACGGCGGTGAACTCCAGGAGGGCGTTGGCAAAGGCGTTCCCGACCTTCCCCCGGAAAACGGGAGAAAGAGCCTCCAGTTCAGCGAGTTCGAGGGCTGGCAAGGGCTAGAACTTTTTGGGCGGATCGATCTTCGCGTAGTAGCGCAGGTCGTGTACGACGGAGAAGATGTACATGGCCAGCAGCACCACGATAACGAAGATGGCGAAATAGTCGAAGATGCCCGTGGTGTAGGGGCGCCCGATGACCACCCAGTCGTGCGAGTATTCGCGGATGGGCCGCACGAAGAGGAAGAGGCAGTTGAAGAAGATCATCAGGAGGCGGAACTCGGTGGGGCCGAGCTTGGCATAGGTGAGGCGGAATTCCTTGCGCAGATGGGCGTTCATGCTCACGTTGAGGGTGAGGATGAGGTAGAGGCCCAGGGCCGAGACGGCCAGGTCGAGGTTCACCAGCGGCGAAAGCCCGATACCCACGAACATCACGATTTCGTTGATGACGTCGACGGTGTGGTCGAGGTAGTAGCCGTAGATGGGACGCTGCGTGTTGCGCACACGGGCCAGGGTCCCGTCGAGGGAATCACCGAACCAGTTCACCACGAAGCCGAAGGTGGCGAGCCAGAGGAAACTGATGTGAAAGCGCGAGAGGATGTAACCGGCTGCAATGATGATCGAGCCTATGATCCCCACAAGGGTGAGGTGGTCCGACGTGACACGGCGAGGCATCCGCTCGGCGAGCCAGACGAGGGCCTTCTTTTCAGCGGCATTCAGGAAAGAGGTCTGAATGCGCACAGCCTTTTTGATTTCTTCCATAGACGGTTTTGGTTGTACACGGTATCCGCCCTGCGACGGATACCGGCCGCAAGTTACAAAAAAACTGCGCAAAAACCAATTTCGCCTACTTGTAGATCTCGTTCAGAAGGGCGTCGATAACGTCGTTAACTTCCTGTCCGAAAGCGTCGAAGCGGTCGGTCTGCGCAACGGCCATGTCTTTGTAGAGCTTGACGAACTGCTTTTTGGCAGCGGCCGTATCACCCCCTTCCAGCAGGCGTGCCACGGCGGCCGAAGCAGACTTCTTCCGAGGCTTCCAGTTGGTAGCGGGATCGTTGCCGAATACGATGCTGCGGTCGATGTGCGCATACAGGCCGTCGCCGGCGGTGAGCGCCTCAGTCGCGTTGCGCAGGGCACCCGGCTTGCTCAGGATGGCGAAGAGTTCCTCGGCGCCCGCATCCCCTTTTTCTATATTGTTGAAAAGGGCCACCCGGTGGATGGAGATGGCAGTTCTGACCGCTTTTTCCACTTCACTCCGCAGGTTGGACCAGTTGTCCTGGGTGGCGTTTGCCTTATACGCGTCGAGCGCCTGGGCGATGGCCGCCTCGAAACTCCGGGCGCGGGCGGCGGCCTCCGGGTCGGCGGCGGCGAATCCGGCACCGCCGGAGAGATAGGCCGCGATGATTTCGCCCACGGCGTCCTGCGCCGCAGGAGCGGCTTGCACGGGGCTGGAGAAAGAAACAAGAAGAAGCGCGGCAAGGGCCGGGCCGACGAGTTTGAGGATACGTTTCATGATTTCTGGTTTTAAAGTACAGACTATAGACGGATTTCTCTGGCCGGGGTTTAGTGTGGAAGAAAAGAAATGCTTACCTTTAGCATCGGAAACAAAAACGACCATTCATGAATAAGCTCCAAAAAACCGCGTCTGTCGCGCTTGCGGCCCTTCTGGGCCTGGTGTTCTCCCTTTCTGTATCGGCCCAGGAACGGGTGGGCTTTGCGCCGCTCGATCCCGAACGTGTGGCACAGATTGAGGCCATGATGCCCGACGCCCCCTTCTTCTTCGCCCCCAACTACAAAGACCGCGCAGCCTGGAGCAAGGCCATTACGCCAACCGCGCTGAAGGTTTATATAAAAAGGGCCGATGCCTATGTTGCCCGTGGCGGCGAAAGCACCCTTGAGCCCTGGAATCCGGACTGGATGGACAAATGGTTCAATGTGCCCAAGACCAACGACTCACAGACGGGCAAGGATATGAACGCCCGCCGCGTGCATCGGTTGGAAGTGCTCGCGCTCACCGAGTGCGCCACCGGCAAGGGGAAATACGTGAAGCCCGTCAACGACGCCCTGCGCAAGATCGTGCGTCAGCCCATCTGGACCCATCCGCGCAACTACGACCCCAAGCAGAAGGTACAGGCGATCGAACTGGCGGCGCAGTCCTATGCCGCCGCGGTGGGAACCACCCTCTATCTGCTCGACGACCTCATTGAGCCCGATCTCCGCCGAGAGGCCATCGATACGCTCTACTCCAAGGTCTTCAATCCTCTGCTTGCTTCGCTCGAACCGGGTGCAAAACGCCGCCATAACTGGTTGGTGGGGACCAACAACTGGAATACGGCCTGCCTCTCCGGCGTGCTCACAGCCGCCCTTGCCGCCGCGCCCGACAAGCACCTGCGCGCGCAGGTCGCCTCCATCGCGGAGCGCTATTCCATCAACTATACCGCCGGCTACAACGAGGACGGTTATTGCACGGAAGGTATGGGCTATTACAACTATGGCTTCGACAAATACCTGATCGTGCGCGAGGAACTCTTCCGCGTCACGGGCGGGCAGATCGACATCTTCCGCGCCAGTCCCAAGGTGCCGGCCATGATGCTTTTCCCCTTCGGGATGCAGATGTATTCCGACCTGCCGCCGCTGAAGAACAGCTACGCCTCCATCGCCGACTGCGGCAGCAACAAACGGCCTTCTGCGGGCATCCTTTTCTACAACCTCAAGTACCTCGGCATCGACGAACCCTCGTTCGCGAACTACAATACCCACACCCGCCTGACCAGTACCTACGACCTGCTCCTGGCCTTCACCGACTGGGACCGCTTCCCCTCCGTGGGCGCCGAGTTCAAACCCGATCCGCTGCGCAGCTACTTCAGCGATTCCGGCATCCTTACCTGCCGTCCGGCAGCCGATGCCTCCGCCCGCCTTGCGGTTACCATGAAGGGCGGCCACAACGCCGAACACCACAACCACAACGACGTGGGGGCCTATAACATCTGCCTCGACGGCATCTTCATGATGGAAGATCCGGGCATCGCGCCCTACACCGGCGTGACCTTCTCCAACAAGCGTTACACCATCAATACCATCAACTCCTACGGCCACCCCGTCCCCACCGTAGACGGCGCCCTGCAGAAGGAGGCGGTGCGTACGCCCGCGCCCGTGCTGGCCAATCAGTTCTCCGCAAAGGAAGACCGTTTCGCCATAGAGATGAAAGATTTCTACACGCCTGCGGTTGCCGACCTGCAATCGATCAAGCGCTCTTTCCTCTACGAAAGGAGCGACAAACCGGCCTTCACCGTGCGCGACGAGTTCTCGGCCGGTGCGGCCCATGTGTATGAGTCGGCCATCACCACGCGTTCGGAGGTGTCGGTGAAAAAGAACGTCATCACCCTCACGCGCGACGGCCTGAAACTGAAAGCCACCGTCACGTCCGACGGCCCGGTGGTCATCTCTACCGAGCAGCTGGGCGGCACGCCCAACGAGGCGAAGGTCCCCTTCACGCGCATTTCCGTCAAGGCGAAAGGTGCGCGCAAGGACGCCTGGATCCAGATCCGTTACAGCCTCTAGCGGGGCAGGTTCAAAGAACGCTACAAGTCATAGAGGTCGCTTCTGTCGAGGAAGCGATAAGCGGCGGCTTCCACCAGGTGGGCGGGTTCGATTTCGGCTGCGCCCGCCAGGTCTGCGATGGTGCGGGCCAGTTTGATGACACGGGTGAAAGCCCGGGCCGAGAGGCCCAAACGCTCGGTAATGCGGCTCAGGGTGTCTTTGCAGGCAGATGAGAGGGGACAGTAGCGTTGCATCTGCCGGGAAGACATTTCCGCATTGGTGTAGATGCCCGTTCCGGCAAAGCGCCGGCGCTGGATTTCCCGCGCCGCAGCCACCCGGGCGGCCACCTCGGCGCTGCTCTCCCGCCCCTTCCCGCTGCGGCTCGCGTCGACCAGTTCTGCGGCCGGAAGACTGCGTACAAGGAGTTGCAGGTCAATTCTGTCGAGTATGGGACCGCTCAGTCGGGCCAGGTAATTGCGCCGCTGGGCGGGCGTGCAGCTGCAGCGATCGCCGTCGCCGTAGTAGCCGCAGGGACAGGGGTTCGCCGCCGCAACGAGCAGGAAGGAAGCGGGATATTCGAGTTTGGAGCGCAGTCTGGAGATGACCACTTTCCGGTCTTCCAGCGGCCCCCGGAGCGCTTCCATGGCCATTTTGGGCATTTGTACGAATTCGTCGAGAAAGAGGACTCCTCCGTGCGAGAGGCTCACTTCACCGGGCTGGATGTTGTCGCCGCTTCCGCCGCCGAGCAGGGCCGGCAGCGAGATGCTGTAGTGGGGTGCGCGGAACGGCCGGCGGAAAGCCGTACCCCCGGGAATGCCCTTCCCGGCAATGGAGTAGATCTTGCTGGTGATGAGCGCCTCCTCGGCATCCATCGGAGGGAGGATGCCCGTGATGGCCCGGGCCAGCGAACTCTTCCCCGAGCCCGGCGGACCCACCATCATGATGTTGTGGTTTCCGCTTACGGCAATCTCGATACCCCTTTTGGCCGCGTCCTGGCCCACGATTTCGCTGAAATCCATAACGCCCGACCCGGCGGGAGGGTCCTCCCCGGGCGGGGCCTGGTGCTGCACCAGCAGGTCGGAACAGTCTTCTTCGCCTCCGAGGATGCGGAGCACATCCGAAAGCCGGCTTACCCCGAAGATGTTCAGTTCCTCTGCGAAAACCCGGGCCTCGGCGGCGGAAGTCCGGGGGAGGATGACCCCTTCGAAGCCGTCGTTTCGCGCCCGTTCCGCGATGGGCAGGGCGCCGGGGACCGGGCGCACGGACCCGTCGAGCCCGAGTTCTCCCATAAGCAGGTAGCGGCCCACCAGCGGCAGCGCCTTCTGCTCCGAGGCGGCGATGATGCCCACGGCAATGGGCAGGTCGTAGCCGCTGCCGCTCTTGTGCAGGTCGGCCGGAGCCAGATTGATTACAATTTTTTTGCCCGGAATCCGGAACTGAAGTGCCTGCAGGGCGGTTGTTGTGCGCAGCAGACTTTCCTTTACCGCCGCATCGGCCAGGCCCACCAGGTGAATCCCAACCCCGTGGGTGATTTCAATCTCAACAGTCACGCGCAGGGCCTCAATCCCAATACAGCGTGCACCAAAAACGTGAACTTGCATAGTTTGCGCTAAGTTTTATTATCTTTGCCGGCAATGGAACACCGGATACACATCCCTTCGCTCTCCGCCCTTGATGAAGCGGCCCGCCTCTTTCTGGAGGAGACGGCCGGACATCCCCTCGTTGCTTTCTACGCTCCCATGGGCGCCGGGAAAACCACTTTCATCTCGGCCGTCTGCCGGGCGCTCGGCGTGCGGGAAGACGCCGTGAGTTCTCCCACCTTCGCCATCGTGAACGAGTATCGCTGCGCCGACGGTGCGCCGCTCTTCCACTTCGATTTCTACCGCATCGAACGGCTGGAGGAGGCGCTCGACCTGGGGCTCTACGAATACCTCGACAGCGGTTGCCGCTGCCTGATGGAATGGCCCGAAAACATAGAGCCGCTCCTGCCCGAAGAGACCCTGCGCGTGCAGATTACGGTTGATCCGGAAGGGGGTCGCCTTCTGTCCTGGCAGGCGTAAGCACCACTTCCAGCCCGGTCAGGAACCCTTCCACTTCGAGTTCGCGTCTTTCTCCCCCGTCCCAGACAAAGGGCTTTGCGCCCGCCGCGAAAGGCGACAGGCCCGCGAGCAGCCGTGTGCCCAGAACGTCGGCGCAACTGCGGGAGAAAAAGAGGCAGCTGTCGCGCTGGAAGAGCGTTTCTTCCGGCGAACAGATGCACACGCCCCCTTCGTCCGTCTGCTGTACCGAAGCGAAATCCCCCTCCGGAAACGGGAAGACCTGGTGCCCCCGTCCGCGCAGGAAGCGGATGCCCCGCCCCTTTTTATATAGGTAGGTGAAGCCCAGGACGCCCGCGCCCAGGTCCATCTCGCCGTGGAGGGTCATGTCTTCGGTGTCGGCGATGGCGCCGTAGTTCCAGTACTGGAGTGTGAGCCGGTGGGTCTTCGTGCCGGTCCGGAGCATGATGCTGGTAACGTCCCTGTAGAGAATCCAGGGCCCGTCGGGGCCCATACGCAGGTCGAACAGAGTGCAGAGGTCGTCGGGCGGAGTCAGATAGGTTGCATAACCGTCTTCCACCAGGCAGCAGTTGCGCGGGTCGTTCTCGTCGGGGAAGAAAGCGAAATAGAGGTGCCCGCCCTGCTCGTACAGCGCGCCGTTGCCCTTTCCGGCCGGGTGCGAGAAGTCGCCGGCGATGCGTCCGCGCTCGCTGTGAAAGAGCGTGACTCCGTTGCGGCGCAGGCTGCAGCCATGCCCGCTGCGGTCCTGTCCCAGGGTGTAGACGGCCCCGTCGCGCAGCAGCAGGCCGCGGAGTTTTTCGCGTCCTTCGTAGCGGAAGAGTTCCTCGCCGTTGCATTTGAGCACCGTTTCGCTCTGCGTGGAGAACTCGGTATAGAGCCGTCCGCCCAGCAGGTGATGGGTGTCGGGGTCGGTGCTCACGCAGTTGTCGTAGCCGCTCGGAAAGGAGCAGACGGTCTCGTAGTTGCGCAGCAGCACAAGCCGGCAGGCGGCGGCGCCGCAGGCCGTATCGCGGTGCCAGTCGTAGCCGGAGGGGACGCTGACGGCCGAAAGGTAAACGGCCGTATCCCGGGCCGGACCCTCGGGCGGTTCTTCCCGCTCCGAGCCGTCGAGCCCCGTTCCCTGGTGCTCCAGACGGAGGTCGCCCGCATGTGTGGGCAGTTTGAGGGAATTGCAGGAGAGCAGCGTCAGCAAACAGGCCGCTCCCAGACAGAAAGAAGTCTTCATAGCTTTGTTTTTTCCAAAGCTAGGTAAAGACAACGAAAACCCCGGGGTAAAACCCGGGGTCCCGTTTTATTTTTCCGTTTCCGCTATCGAAATAATTTACAGGTTGAAGCGGAAACCGGCGTTGAAGTTCACCATGAAGGGTTTTTCGGTGCGCACGTTCTTGGGCTGGCGGCAGTCGAAATAGTAGTTGACGCTCGGGTCAAGGAAGAGGCCGAGCCGCTGGCTCAGGCGGAACTCCACACCGAGTCCGGTGGAAAGCGAGAACTGCGGCTGTTGCACGCGTTCCTTGTAGACCAGGGTGCTCTCGCCGTTGGGGATGGTGTAGCGGTTGGACACGCAGAACTCCATGGCGCCGCCGCCCAGCACGTAGAAGCGGATGTTGCCTGAGTCGATGAGCGAGAGGTAGGCTTTGAGGGGCACCCCGATATACTGCATGCTGTGATGCACGTCGCCCTCCACGCTGGCGGCAAGGGTCGAGCCCGGGGTATAGACTCCGGTGAAGCTGCGCGTGAGGAGGGTGTAGTCGATGCCGGTGCCCACGGAGAAGCGGGGCGAGAAGTTGTAGCGCAGGCCTACGCCGAAGGAGACGGGCGCGCCGTAGGTGGAGGTGCTCTTCTCGAGAATACTGGTCTGGGTGGTGGCGACGGCAGAACCGGGCGCTACGCCCATGGCCGGCGGCGTGTTGCGCGCGTCGTTCCCGCTGATTCCGCCGGAAAGTACGGCGGCGAGGCGGTTGCGTGTGCTGCGCGCCTTGAGCCGGTCTTCCGCTGCCATGAGGGCGAAGGGATCGGGTTGCTGTGCGCCGGCCGGCCGGGCCTGCTGCCCTGCGCCCTTGCCGTTTGCCTGGGCCGGGGTCTCACCGGCGTTGGTGTTCTGTTCAGGGGCGGCGCTGGCGCTTGAGCCTTCAGCGGGTTCTTGAGCGAGCTTGGAGACAGCCTCTGCCACGACTTCCGGCTGGGAGGCAAGCTCCTCTCCGGAGACGGAAACGACCTGTGCGGAAGCGGCCTTGCCGGACTGAGCCGGTTCGGTAGCGAACCAATCGTAGGCGGGCACTTCCACGAAATCTTCGAAAATGGGCTTGGGCATCTGGGGCGCAGCCTCGGCTTCGGTCTTTCCGGCCTGGGCCAGACGTCCGCTTCCCGACAGACCTGCGCTCTTGTCGAAGGTGCCGGAGAAGAAGAAGGCGGCTCCGAGGGCGGCGGCGAAAGCGAGCGCCACGGCTCCGTAGCGAACGGCCTTGCGCTTCCAGAAGGGCACGACGACGGCCTCCCGCGCGGCGCCAAGCCGTCCGGAAATAGCTTCCCAGGCGCCGCTGGGAGCAGGCTCCTCGGCGTCTGCGAGCATCGACCGTATGGTCAGGTCGAAGTCTTGCCAATCTTCTTTCAGCATCTCAATACTTGTCTTTGATCTTGTTTTGCAACAGCACGCGGGCTCGCTGGAGTTGGGAACGGGAAGTCGCTTCCGAAACGCCGAGCGCCTCTGCGATTTCCTTGTGGGAGTAGCCTTCCACCACATACATATTGAAGACGGTGCGGAAGCCCGGAGGCAGCGAGGCGATCATCCCCACCAGCTCGCGGTAGCCGATCTGCTGGATGGCGGAGGGGCTGTCGCTCACGACATTCCACGCCGCATCCACGTCTTCGCTCTGTCTGAGTACGTCCTTCTTGCGTAGACTCATCAGTGCCGTGTTGACAAAGATCTTGAGGGCCCAGCCCTCGAAAGATCCCTCTCCCGAGTAACTCTCGAGTTTGGTGAACAGGGT
>JAEEGL013375480.1_pt1 | contig 11413 bp, 14 predicted proteins | sample 9134231 | NCBI WGS metagenome assembly JAEEGL01 (sample SAMN16246548, study PRJNA631951) | gut metagenome | biome: gut microbiome; feature: rumen; material: fiber-attached | host: Bos | place: Iran: Karaj | collected 2018-10
ACGCGCATCCACCTTGTGAAAAAAACATGGATACTATTTTTCTCACGCAGGGGAACATGTCGGCCTTATTTTACGGTCACGGGAAAATGTCGAGAAACTGGAATTTGTCGCTTAAAATGTCTCCTGATGTACTTTTCTGAAATCAAAATCCGATTCGATATATCCCTTCTTATTCTCTCCTTTTCCGCCTAACGCAATCAGGTTTAAGACAGCATAACCATCCGGCACATCAAGCAGATTCCGAATCTCTTCGTCTGAAGATCCTTTCCTGCCTTTTCGATTACGGATATGAACCCAACACGCCCCTATGTCATATTGCTCTGCTGCCAGCAGAATATATCCCGATGCTATAGCTCCATCTTCTATCCAGAATTCTCCTCGCTCCAGTTTGACCATCACAACTATGACCGCGTCAGCGCCAATGATCTGACTGCCGCCCAGACTTTTACAGGCTGCTAGATCGATTATCCTTTCTTTATCCCTGACGACTACAAATTCGACCGGACGATGGCCGAAGGAACATGGCGCAGCAAGGGCTACTTTCATAATCTCATTTATGACATCATCACTGATATGATCGTTTGTATATCGTCTTATTGATCTGCGTTTTGCAGCCAATTCGAATAATTCGTTCTTCATTCCTATTCTCCACAAACTGGAATTTATTGAGGTGTACCCTAATTATCCATCATACCAGCTCCCTAATGAGAGAACAGATTTGTTGATACTAATCAATCGGAATACACAATGACTGTGAGCACTCTCCATTAGAAGAATATGGTTGTCAGCATCTGAAAATGGGGAAAGGGCATTACCACACCCAGCTAGAACAGTCCATGATAATCAAGTGTAAAACCGAGTCTGGAGATGTGGCAGGGGGATTAGCATTAGAAACTAGTACAATACAAGTCGATTTTGAACAAAAACATAAAAAGAGCCATCAGTTTTAGCAACCTTGTTGAGTGTGGAAAAAAAAAGCCTTAATATCCCTTTTGGTTTAACTCCCTGTATATATCACAACCACCTTGATGTCCTAAATCACAAGCCTTGCCATAGTATTCTTTTGCAGTTTGATAATTCTGTCTTACGCCTTCACCATTCTCGTAAAGATTTCCAAGATAGCGGCACCCTAATCCATAATTCAGATTGCAGGCTTTCTCATAGTATGTTTTCGCCTGATGGTAGTCCTGTTTTACGCCTTGACCATCGGCGTAAAGATTGCCAATAAAGATGCACACTGATCCATTACTCAGGTTGCAGGCTTTCTCAAAGTATGTTCCCGCCTGCTGGTAGTCTTGTCTTACGCCGTGACCATTGATGTAAAGATGTCCAAGATTAAAGCACCCTGATTCATCATACATGTTGCAGGCTTTCTCAAAGTATGTCTTCGCCTGATGGTAGTCCAGTGTTACGCCATGCCCATATTCGTAAAGAACTCCAAGATTGCGGCACCCTAATCCATAATTCAGATTGCAGGCTTTCTCATTGTATGTTTTCGCCTGCTGGTAGTCCCGTGTTACGCCATGCCCATATTCGTAAAGAACTCCAAGATTGATGCACCCTAATCCCTCTTTCAGGTTGCAGGCTTTCTCATAGTATGTTTTCGCCTGCTGGTAGTCCTGTTTTACGCCTTGACCATTGTCGTAAAGAACTCCGAGATTGTAGCACCCACTTCCATTATTCATATTGCAAGCTTTTTCAATGTATATTTTCACCTGCTGGTAGTCCTGTTTTACACCTTGACCATTGTAGTAAAGTTTTCCAATATTTAAGCACCCATTTCCATTATTCATATTGCAAGCTTTTTCAAAGTATATTTTCGCCTGCTGGTAGTCCTGTTTTACACCTTGACCATTGCGGTAAAGTTCTCCAATAGTTAAGCACCCATTTCCATTGTTCATATTGCAAGCTTTTTCACAAACTGTAAGAGCTTCGCTGAACTGTTCAGCATCATACAAATTACGGCATTCAGTAGCCTCATCAGTACAAGCAATGTTCAACAATACAGCAGTTAAAGATAATAGTGATTTTTTCATGTGCGGCTCCGTCAGTTAGCTTTTTATCAAGCCTTAATATCCCTTTTCGTTTAACTCCCGATAATAAAATGAAAATTACGCCCCTTTGTGACTACCTCCGCAAATTTAGTGACATCGCTTTCCACACAATCATGACTGTTTATTCTTCAAATTCCTGATCACTAAGGTACAGTACTCAGAATCAAGTAAACCATAGGGGTACAAAATGGTACCGTACCATAAAGTAACAGATTGCCAGCAAGTTTATTTTGCCTGTTCGCGCTTTTGGCTCCGGGAACATATCCACGTTTTATCTGTTCGCTGGGAACATATCCACCGGTGTCTTTATGTGGGAACATGTCGATAAACTGGAATCTGTCTGTATGATCTCGGATATATCACATCACCAACACAACGATATGAGCATTTTCAATCTCTACAACCTTTTTTACTTTCAGGCTGGCCTGTTCTGCAAGCGCCGCGATTTTCTCCGGCGTATCAGGATAGACTCGGATTCTTCTGTTGCCAAAATCGATCCATTCACTCTGGTTTTTGTCGATTGACAGACAGACAAGACCACTATCGTTCAAAAGTGCGCTGATTTTGTCGATCACCAACGGCTTATCCTGAAAGTGCATCATGGTTAGCGTAGAATAGATGATATCGAATGTCTCCCGAAATGGATGGGAAATGAAGTCGTCACAGATCAGGGTGATATTCGGGCAAAGCCGAAGATTCTCCCTGGCTCTCTCAACGGTCTTTGGCGATATGTCTATCCCGGTCAAATGCCGGCAACAGCCGGCAACAGCCGGCTATCTTCTCTGCAATTCTTCCCGTCCCAACGCCGATCTCAAGTACCTTCTTGGATGGATTAAGTTCCAGCAGATCCAGAAACACCTGTCCATCCCACGATTCCATGTATTTCCTCAAAGCCGGCGGGTCACGGAAGGGATCGTTGTTTTCTTTAATTAGCAGATCATAATGGGTTTGTACGTCCATATCATCGCTCCAAATTCCGATTTCCCAACATTTTCATAAGAAAGATTTGTCAATCAAGTCTGTACTTTGCATTCAGCACCAATTCTTCATCATCAGCATCAGAATATAGGTGTAAAAGGGCGAAGTCCCTTTAATTATTAAACAGGAAGCACAGCCAAGCGTCTTACCTTCTTAATTATTATTCTTCAAAACTCTAACTCAGTTACTGCATGCATAGATTGAATGAGGTGCATCCTCCCCGGGCAGGGGATCAAGATTCATCGGAAAGGGGAGTCACAAATTACCTCAAAGCGGGATCACTATCTCATTATCTTTCCACACTGGACAGCAGTAGAGTTTCAATACCGCAGCTAGTTATTTATCATAAGGTTATAGGCTTTTTCCGCTTTTGATAGGATATTACCGGACGGCCTATCATAAGGCATTGACAGGCTTTTCAAAAAATAGTGTACTTATTCCAAGGAAACGTTTTTAAAATCCTGTTATACACCAAAAATCAGAATTTACACCATAAAAAGCACCGCAAAGGAAAAACAGCAATGAAAGCAGATGACAAAACCGCACGGGCTAGCATAGACGTTAAACACTTGGATCCGGCGTTTTATCTCAAAGGGATCGAGCAAGTGATCGATCCTGTAATCAAAGGATTAAAAACGGAAGTAAAAATCACAAAAGCCGGGGCTTATGTGTATTTGAAAAGCGAGATGCAAGTGACCAGACTTGAAAAGCGGAAAACGATCCGGGCTGTATGGTGGAACGGAAAGCATGATTTGCCGTTAACAACAAAGGAATTGTTACAGGTTAAGATTAAGGCCGATCAATGGTATTCAGACAACAAAGCGAAATCGGACTACAAGCTGATTTATCTTTCCGAATTATTGGACGGATACATACAGGATCCAAGCGTCACAGAGGGAACAAGAAAAGGCCGTAAAAATTGCCTTTTTCCGTTGCAGGAAAAGTTTTCCAAGATTGAAATTAACGATATAACAAGTGATTTGTTATTGAGATTGCAAGATGATTTACTCTCATGGGAAAAATGGGGGAATGACAGCAAGCGGATCGCCCTTATAAGGTTATCTCAGTTTATGGCTTATGCTTTCAAAAAGACCAAAAACAAAAACATTTCAGTGGCGTTAACTGAATTTAATTTGCTAAAGGAAAAGATCAAGAAAGATCAAAACCATTTCAGAACATTGGAAAGCACGAACAACGTCATTTTAAGATCTGAACTTGTAAAGGCTATTCAAAGGATCTTAACGTCCCGGACGCAATACAAAAAGAATCTGCTAGCGTTTTTATATATCCCCTTGCGGATCTCAGAAGTGTTAGGCATTACCGGGGCAGATGTTACAAAGGAAAATATCTTTATACCCAAGACCAAGACCATAAAGGAATCGCAAGGCGGTTTTAACGTTCCGATCAATGATAAGGTTTACAGGATTGTCACCGAAAACTTATCCCAGGGGACGGCAAAGCGGCAAGTTATGTCACGCCTTTTTGCTAAATTGACCGGCTTCACCGTTCACGGCATTAGATCCCTGTTTTCCGACTATATGACACGGGAGGGCTTTCAATGGAATTTAATAGAATCATGTTTAAGCCACAAAACAAGTAACACAGTAGAAGAATGTTACCACAGGGATCAGAAAAATTACTTTTATGAGCAGCGGAAGCCGTTAATGTTCCATTGGTATGATTTTATCAGCGGTTGCATAAGTGAAGCGGAAAGGTTGATCGGGCAGGAATCCCAGGGCTAAAAATGCCCTTTGTATGAATCTGTACGAAAAATCCCCCTTGCGAAAGCAGAAAGCAAGGGGGCCGGACATGGAAGAATTGAACAAAGATAAAGTTAGGGGGAATTATATCATGGATATTGCAGATATAGCGGAAAAGGAATCACAGAAAAAGGCAGCGGAAAAAGCAGATACAGAACAACCGGCGAAAGAGGTTAAAAACAATGGAGAAAACCGGGGAAAGTGGAACGGGCCTAATTATGCCCGGGCATTAATAAACAGCGGCTTATCGGGGGAAGCTAGAATCCTTGCAGATCATGTTTACACTAACCAGGGGAAAGCCTTTAAATTCCATGAGCGGAAATTGCTAAACGATACAGGATTAAGCAGGGTTAAGCTATACAGGGCCATGGCAGAACTTGAAGAGGTTAACGCCATAGAAAGGGACAGAATCAGAAACGGGGCACATTGGGGCAAAGGTGTTTTCATGAAGTGGAATTTTGATTATCAGACATGGAAACGGAAAAATGACAGTTATCAAAATGATAATTATCAAAATGATAATTATCAAAATGATAATTATCAAAGCGATAATTATCAAAGCGATAATTATCAAAATGATAATGATCGAAACGATCACTGTATTAATATAGATAAAAAAGATCTAATATCCCCGCCGGGAAAATCTGAACATAGCAGCAATGATTTAACATCGCTTAATTCTGAACATAAAGAAAAGGGAGAGGGGGCAGCGGCAAAGCCGCAGCCCGCACCGCACCCGGGGACAGCTTCCAAGGGAAGCAGCTTCCCAGAAACGGCCCAGGGGCAGCAAAACGGGAACAAGTACCAGATACCGTTAACCGTTCCGGAAGTCATGGAGCGGGGACAGACGGATCTTTTTGGAGAAGCCGCTTTATTACCAGAAAAACCGGAGATCCCCACATTGGAGCAAGTAGCCGCATATATCACAAAATACATCACGGAGAAGAAAGCAAAGGAATTTTGGACGGTTTACGAGATACAGCTAACAGCAGAAAAGATTTTAAATAATCCTAAAGCCAAAAAATGGAAAGATTGGCGGCAAGGTGTACGGAATTGGATCATAGGCGGGCATAAAGGGGCGTTCCGTCCCGAAGTGGTAGATCCGGCTAGATTTGAAAAAGGGAATCAGCCGGGACGGGCACGGGGACAGATAACAACAGCGGCCCGCATCATGGAAATGGCAGGGAATACAGATCCGCAGCGGGCTTTAGAACAGCGGAGGGAACAGGAGATCCAAAAAGGCGGCGTAATCATACAGGATTGAGCATTATTACAAGATAAAGCCGGGGCAGTATTGAATACCGTTCCATATAACAAAAAAAATGCAAGGATTGAACAATGGCAATTATTGTGCATGAAGACGGCACACGGGAATTTGTTGATCTTAATGATCCCGGTTGCAAGTGGGAAAGGTTTGATCGTCATAATCCGCAGCACATAAAAGAATTAAACAGGGAATATAACAGATTAGAAAAAGAAGAAAGAGAAAAAAGAAAAATCGAAAAACAGCAAGAAATAGCAAATTGGTATATTAACACATCAAAAATTAGATATTGTTTAAGAATTTCAAGAGCAACATTTTTTAATTGGGTAAACAAAGGGTATTTAATTTTAGATAAATGTAAATTTGGAAAACTGATAACAAGTTATTCTTATAAATCATTCTATGAATTTTTAGAACAAAATTCTTATGTTTATATTAAAGGCAAAAAAGAAAAAGTAAGGTATAAGCCTTTACCAAGTAAATTGCCACAATATTTAACAATAGAGGAATGTGCGAAAATTTTAGAATTGAAAAACCGGAGAAGATTTAAAGATATGATCGAGCGTACCCCGGAAAAATTAGAGGGTGTGAAAATTCTAGCGATTGGCAATGATGTAAACGGTTATACAAAAATAATTGAGAAAAAATCTTTTCTAAAATATGCGGAAAAATCCGGAGGTGAAACGGCAAAATAAATTTGTTTTTGGTATTTGGCTATTTAAGGAATTAAAAAAATGAAATTATGTTTTCCAAAAAATTATGAACAACACGAAATGATCCCGGAATTTTTTAATGTTGAATTTGTTACCGTAATTAAAGAACTTGAAAAAATTGTCACAAAGTGTGATGAATCCGCAGTTAATCCCGAAGATCGTTTAATTCAGGATTTTGAATTAATTGTTGAACATATTTACGATGATCGCTTTATTGTCTCATGTTGTTTTGATTTGTACGGTCAAGAAACAGCGATTCAAATATCTGATGATTTGCCTTGTGATGTTAACCGGCATATGAAGAGATTAACCGACATCACGGCTAATATGTTTGATATTATTGATCATGACAAAGATCATAATCTCACCGGGCGGGATTATGTAATCATGCTGATTTTAAATTTTAGTCACTATCTCAAAACGAATCCCAGATTATGGGAATCGGGCAATTTTTACACATTGCAATATAACGCAGCGGAAGTGACAGGCAAAAGAATCCCGGCATATCTGGCAGAAAGTTTTAATTTTTATGGAGTGAAAGAAAAAGACGAGACCATACTAGACAAAATGAACCTTGCAGACAGGTTTTCAGAGTTTAGAGATTTTGACGTGTAATCCTTAATCGTTTATACCCAGAGGGCTAGAAATAGCCCTTTTTTTATGCTTTCATAATTCCATAGGCTAGCAAGGGGATTTTTAGTTATGGAATACCAGATCATAGAAGATTGGAGAGTATGGAGCCGGATCGGAGTAATGCCAAAAAGAACAAGATGCACGCTGAACAATTTACACAAGGGGCCTGCCCTTTCCCCATTTTTTACAGATGAAGATTTATTGAGATTTGACCGGAAGATCGCTTCATTATCCCAGGAATACCCCTTATCCGTGAAAGTATTCAAAATGCGTTATCTTTACGGATTTACTTACCGCATGATTGGCGAAAGGTTGAAGATAACGCCGCAAAAGGCGAAAAAGGCAGCGGAAAGTATTCTATCCAAGGCGTTAAATGTGACATAACCCGCAAAAATCCGCACAAGTCTGAAAAAGTCTTTGTATTTGCGAAATTGGTAGATTTTAGACGGGAAGTGAACAGGATTTTAGATTTTTTGATTGGTAGATTTTAGACGGGAAGTGAACAGGATTTGTGAAAAATTGCCCCTTTCCCCGATTTGCTATCATGAGCCTGTAAACGAAATCCGGGCAGCACCGGAAAGGAATTTCAGAGGGTTTTTACATCATGACAGAAAGCAAGGAAGAATCCCGGCAGAACATGAAGCCGGAAGTTAAGCAGAAAGCTAAACAGGAAACAGATCCGATCAGAGGTGATTTACTGAACAACGCACAGGTGGCGGCTATATTGGGGATCCGTGTAGATACCGTGACCAGGTTGATCAAGCGGGGCACGCTTCCAAAGCACAACGTAGTGCTTAATCAGAGATTGAAGTTTTGGAGCCGTGAGTTTATCAAGGGTTTTCTAAAAGTGGAGGTGAGCAACTAACAGTTAATCAGTTTGTATGTTTTGGATCCCGGGGCTTTCCCGGGGAGAATTTAACAAAGGAAAGGTTGAAAAAAAATGAAACCGTACAGAATTAAGGCGATGTATGGAAAACGAAATCACAGCACTAGAAAAGGCGATTGCAAAAGCTGAATCCGAGACAGAACTTGAAAACCTGTTAAGGGATCTTCAAGGGCGAAAGGATAAAGCAGAAAGGGACAGGATCAGTATTTGGAATCAGTTAATGGAGCATGAATTTTTAGCCTATATTCAAGTATTGGACGATGAAGAACAAAGGCTAGAAAGGATCGTATTAGAGAAGCAGCGGGCAGCAATGGAACAAGGGGCAGAAATATGAGTGAGAGATTAGCCCATAAGATTGAAGAATTGCAGAAATACAAGGGCTTTACATTACCGGACAATGAAGCCGCCGATCTGTATAGACATTTAACAGCTTTCCCAGAGGGGGCCGCTATTGCCGGATTGGATTATTACATCACGGGCAGCGATTTTTTCACGCTTAACAACCTATTGGTGACAGTCCGAGACATCATGGAGCAAGATCCGAATCTTAACCCGGCTAAACAGTGGGCATTAGTCCGGAAGCAGCTTCAAGGCGATGATTTTTGCAGTCTCAAAGTTCTTTTTGACAATATCCGCACGAACCTTGCTATTGAGTACATGGGCGGGCAAGGGTATTTATTGGATACTTACACGGAAGATCGAGAGCCTTTTTTAAGAAAGGAATTTACAGAAAAATATCATAAGGCCGTGATTATGCCGGGGCTGAATTGGCGTGATTGGATTGTTTTTAACCCGGACAGATACAAGTTTATCAGACAGGGAACGATTAAATTAATCGGTTGTTCAGTAGATCGGGAAGTCCCAGAGAGTGAGATCGACCGCCTTTTTGTTAATGCCGTGAATACCAGGCGGGCATTACTTACAGGGCAAAACGTTTTAGCGATTGCACAGGGGGCATAATATGGTGGACGCTTTACAGTATGCGGAAAAGAGCATGAAGCAGGAGAGTTTACCGGGATCGCTTTCCCCGATTGATAACGAGAATCAGTTAATCAAAATCATGCTTATGGAGTTTTCACGGGATCAGTTTTGTGACGTTGCGGAAATCATAACAGAAAATGATTTTGCAAGCGAAAGAAACGCCCTTGCTTTCAAGGTAATAAAGCAGCTATTTGAAGAAAATGAGCAGATCGATTATTACACAGTGGGAAGCCGGTTAAACGAGATCCCCGGCTTTAATTGCAACGGTATTAACTACCTTGCAAAGTTAACGATAGATGAATCTTTAGGATCATGGAATTGGATTGTTAACGCTAAAGAGATCCGGCGTTATTCTATCCGGCGGCAATTTAGCCGGATATTGGAAAAGGCAAAAGCAAGGAATGAAAACCCCCAGGGCGAAACAGTGACAGCAAGTGTTAACGGCTTGTTATCTGATTTGGAGCCATTACAGGAAAGATTATTTGCAAGCGTTAAAGGGCCAAAAAATTTAACAAGTGCATATATTGAAAGGTATTTAGACATAAGAGACAGACAGCAAAACCCGGAAAAATTTCAAAATGAAGTTATCCCCACAGGATACCCCGCACTTGATCAGATATTGGCGGGCGGCTTCAGAAAAGGCAATTTAATTGTGATTGGAGCAAGACCCGGAACGGGAAAAACTACTTTAGGGCTTAACATAGCGGAGCGGCTGATTTTTAACGCAACTATCCAAGAGCCTGTTTTATTCTATTCATTGGAAATGCCGCTAAACGAAATCACGGATCGTTTTATGGCTTCAGTGGCGAATGTTGATCACTCACGGATTATTACTTTAAAACTATCAGAAGATGATCACGCAAATGTGATAACCGGATTTGACAGGCTGAAAGATCGCAACGTTATTTTTGTAGATGACAGATCAGACTTAAAGCCGGTAGAAATCAAAGCAAGGGCAAGCAGATTTAAACAGCAGCGGGGATTAAGTCTGATCGTTGTAGATTATTTGCAGTACATACAGATCCCCGGATACAAAAGCAAGGTTGAAGAACTTACAAAAATTTCAAACGAATTAAAGGCCCTTGCTAAAGTTTTAAATGTTCCGGTTATTGCATTGGCACAGCTTAACCGCAATTCAGAAAACCGGGGAGACAAAACCCCGGGGCCGGCTGATTTGAGAGGATCGGGATCTATTGAGCAAGATGCTGATATAGCCATGTTCATATACCGGAAAGATCCGCACGAACAGCAAACGGAAATACTTATCAGCAAGAACCGTCACGGGCAGACGGGATCAATATTCCTAACATTTAACGGGCAGTATTCAAGATTTGATGATTAGAGAGGCGAAACAATGGATAAAGAGAGAGTATCAAAGTTTTTCAGAGCGGCAGAGGGTTATATAAAAACCGATCCTGTATCAGATGATACATTGGAGATGTTGATCAATGATTTACAGGATTTGGAGCGGGAAGAGTGGGACATTACCCAGGTTGTTATTGATGTTATGGCAAAGGCTAGATTTGACAGATCGATCAATATGGAGCCGTCAAAAATTTATGATCGTGTTAAGAATATTATTATTGATGAAGTAACAAAAGAACACAGTATTAAATCAAACAAATATGATCGCTTTAGGTTTACCTATGTTTTGCCTTTTCTTAAAGAATCGGAAAAGGCAAAAATCCCGGTCATGCCTATATTTGCAAATGAGAAAGAGGAAGAAGAAGCGTTATTATTATGTTATTGGCTTCATGGCATAATCCCCGATGAAGAATTTTATAAAACGGAATGGGGGAAAAAGTTTCAAAAACTTCCCCAGAGATCCAAAACCGGAAAAAATGCTTATTTGCGGGCCGATGACTAAACAGCGGGGGGAATCGGTTGTTTGACGAATGAAGCAGCTTTCCGATCCCCCTTACCCCCCGGGGCAGCTTCCCAGAACCTGAAGCCATGGAGCCGCCGGAAATCTCCCAGGGCAAAATCTGGCAGCTTCCCAGAGGGCCGGGGCCGGGGCAGAATCCTTGCAGCTTCCCCCGGAAAGAACCGCACCCCACCGCCACGGGGAATATCGCAAAATTCCAAGGCCCTGTATTCCTGCCATGGAGCCATGGAGCCGCCGGAACGGGCCGCACGTCCCAGAG
>JAEEGL014048549.1_pt1 | contig 11413 bp, 11 predicted proteins | sample 9134231 | NCBI WGS metagenome assembly JAEEGL01 (sample SAMN16246548, study PRJNA631951) | gut metagenome | biome: gut microbiome; feature: rumen; material: fiber-attached | host: Bos | place: Iran: Karaj | collected 2018-10
CTCGTTGATATTTTGGCCGAATATCCAAACGCTCATTAAAGCCCACAACGCCTTCTTCCGCATCATTGAAATAACCCTCGCAGACTTCGCCGACGGTCACCTTCAGTTCTTTTATTTCCATGTCAACCCTCCTTCAGTGCTTCGGGGTGTTTATTGCGAATCAGAATACGAGGATATGTGTTCTTTAAGGTTCCATCCACCCATATTGTAGGCGTTGCGTTTAGGTCGCTATAGTTGGGATATTCCTCTTTGGTATAGACATGCGATCTTAATGACGGATCACCAGCACCTCGCTTTGCCATACCAACAATATCAAACTGGTCTGGATTATATTTGTCCAAGAATGTAATAGGTACACCCATTACATCAGGATAATCGCAAGGAATATCAACCGTCTTGCTCACTTCTATAGCGTCATAATTATCATAATGGGGATACTCGTCCGAAGAAAATCTTTTAACAAGAATCATCTCTTCATGACGCTGTTTTACATCGAGGTTGGTGAACCAGCGAACCCCTTTCACGCGGATATACTTGCGCCCATTTTCATCAACACCGCAACCAGCAGCAGAAAGGGGATAATCGTCAGGAACATAAAACGCTCTATCGCCAGAATGGATACTTGGTCCAATCCACACCTTATTTTGCATTATCAGTGGAAAAAACTCCTTATAGGTGACAGCGTTTATATTCCCAATGATGATAAAATCCTTGTTATGCTCCATCAGAACAGCGACATATTCCCTAAACAGGCTGAACGGCGGATTTGTTACAACAATGTCAGCCTCTTCAAGCAATGCAAGGCACTCTTGAGAACGGAAATCACCGTTTCCTTCCAGTTCGGTTAATTCATTTTCGCCTGATTTGAAGAGTTCCGCCACATCAAGCATATCAAGCATTCCATCGCCAGATACATCATAAACAGTTTTTACAATAGCCTTATAAGGTTTATTCTCTTTATCTTCAGACATCCCCAAAATATCAAAAATGCTCAACTGCTGGTTGGCAATTGGGGAGCCTGTGTAGCAGGTCGCAATCAGTTTCTTCAATCCGAGGCGGTTGAAATTTAGAACGAAGTATTTGAAAAAGTTGCTCTCGAAGGGATCATCACAATTGCAGAACACTATCTTTCCTGCAAAATGTTTGCGATAGTATCGCATTTCCTTTTCAATATCAGTTAACTGCGTATAAAACTCATCTTTTTTTGCTTGCGCAGCAGCATTAAGGTCTTTATTTCCAGCCATTACTTTCCAGCCTCCTTGCAAAGCATCTCAATGTGCCTATCATTCTTCACGCGTTTTCCACTCTTCATCAGAGAGGCCCATATTTTCGCGTATGAGGCGATTTACCAAGCCATTGATGCTTTCCCCTATCTTTTCCGCGTGAGCTTCTATGGCCTGTTTCCGGCCTTTAGGAACGACAATCCGGAGGCTGTCGTAATTGGCAGAGTTATATTTATTCTTCGCCCTGGTGGCAGGTTTTCCTATCAGTTGTTCGCTCATAAAGTGACCCTCCTTCACCACTATCATTATATGCAAAACCATATGCTTGTACAAGTATACAATATGCACAAAAATACTTGTACAAGTTTGTTAATTCAGTCAATATACATACTTGTACAAGTATGTTATTATATATATGCAAGGGGGAGGTAAGGTTGGGAAGGCCGCAAGGCCCACCGGAAAAGCTCTTGATCGAGAAGGTAGCCGCCTAGAACTGGCATAGGGCCCTCGGAACCGCAGCTAACCTACCTCAACCGCCAAGCCGTAAAGCCCCACGACACGGAGCTGACAGGCCGGAAGCAAACAAACAGACGGCACGACATCCGAGAGAAGAGCGGACGCGAAGGGCGGCGAGACAGCCCGGATCATTCACGAAGGAGGGAGACGCATGAAATACAATCTGCGGGAAATCATGACGGCCGCCTGGCACATTTTCCGCAAGGAAGCAATCACCTTTGCAGAGGCTCTGCATCGGGCCTGGATCAGCGCGAAAGCAACTCCGATCAACGCGAAGCGGATCCAGGACGCGGCGAATGCGGCAGGGATCACCGAGGCAGTCAAAACCTGGGCAGGCTGGAAAGCTGCCGGATTTGAAGTTGTTCATGGAAGCCGGGCGCTCTTCCAGGTATCACTTATCTGGGGAAGCAAGGGAGACGGTGCAGCCTATATCGCGTCTCTGTTCGGTGCCTCTCAGGTCCAGCCCGTCGAAGCATGAAAAAAGGGCTTTCGTCAATTACGAACGGCGAAAGCCCATCCCCTGACACACTCGTCGAAGCACTCAGGAGGGCATTTTTATTATAGGCGGAAAAGCCATAAAAATCAAGGAGGGAAAAAGCGATGCCAAATCTGTCAGCTATTATCAATCTTATTGCGGAGCAGGTTGTAAATGATGTCAACAACGCAACCTTGGACAATGCAAGCGCAACACGTAAGGAGGCGATTAGTACATATAACGCAGCCTTTAATCGAATCCCAGACAAAGAAGTCCAGTCGGATCTTGACGAAGCTGTGGGCTTCATGCTTGGCGAGGAAGAATCTTATTATTGTCATCTTGGAGTTGAGGCAGGCTTTAAGGCTGCTCTCGCCATGAGTGGAAAAACCAGTACCGATGCACAGGACGCAAAAAACGCTGCATTATGTCTCGTTTGTCAAGCAGATACGGACTGGATCCCGTTCCTAAGTGTTCCAGAAGATACTCCACGCGGAAACCTCACAGCAAAACAGATTGCCCTTGAAAATCTGCTTTCAGAGGCTGCTATGGACGAAGAAACCCGTCTCAATATTAAAGATGCTGTCCTCGCTGTATACCTTCAAACTGCGTTATACTGGTGCGAGAAAGGCATCAGGCACTGTAATGACAAGGCGATAACAGGCAACAAATAGGGCTGCATTTATCGCCTATCGGCAAGATGCCCATTCAATTATGTCTATAACAGATCAAGAGGGCCAGGATAGCCCTCTTTTTATTTAAGTGCGTTCTGCTGGACTTTGTCTTGCTAGGCATATAAATATGCCTCATACGAGAAAGGCCCTCACACGGGCTTAAAACGCATTTCTTTATAAACCCCACACAAAACCCCACACCAACACCAAAAACCCCACACCGAGAGGCAACAACAAGAAACGACAAATAACAGCATATAAAGTATTAATCCATGTTGGATTTAAGCCGTTTTCCCGGTTTTGTTTTCGGCAAACAACAGCAGGCAAAAAAAGGCAATAATACCATTGGTAAGGATGAGGTCGGCGGTTCAAATCCGCCCATCAGCTCCACGCACCGAAAACCGCAGGGTTTTCGGTTTTTTGTTTTTCTGAAAACCCGGATAATGCTTATGTCCGCAGCGCCATGCCGGTGGTTTTCAAGGTCTGCTCATCCAGCTTGCCATTTTCCAGAACAGGATATCCGTTGATGAATACAGCCTTGATTCCAAATGGCTTTTCCTGATCCGGCTGCGCATTTCTGATCTCATCCTCATCAAATACGGTCAGATCAGCATAGTATCCTTCTTTCAGATAGCCGCGATTCTTCAGCATGAAACGGTCCGCAGTTGCACCGGTCATGCGGCGGATGGTAGCAGGCAGCGTATCGCCTGTACCGAGCAGGGAATCCCTCAGAAATTTGGGAAAACAATCATAGAGTGCGGGATTCTGCACGCCATGCTCCTCCACCCAAGCATCAGTCATGTACAGGCAGTGTTCATTATGCTCAAACTCAGAGATCACTTCGGGCTTGCTGTACGGTCCCATATTGACACGGCCTTTGAAATTGCTCAGCTCGCAAAGTTTGAGATAAGCGTTCAGGTCGCTCATGCCTTCCTCTTTCGCAATCTGATGCACGGATTTGCCTTCATACTTTTCATAGCCTGTTCCGATATACGCCACCTGAATATCATTGAACCCGAAACCCAGAAGTGTGCTGGACGCCTTGACCAGGGCTGCAAGCTTCAGACGGTTCAACGGGTTCTTTTTCTCCTCAGCAGTCATGCCCTGATACCATGCAGGCAGGATCACCGTGATCACCGAAACGCCCAGGCATTCATTCTAAATATCAAACATCACGTCCACGCCTTCGGCGCGCATCTGTTCCATCATTTGCAGCAGTTCTTCCTTTGCACCGAACGAATTACGGCCTACAAAGATCGCGTGGGAATATTGCAGTTTCAGATCTGTCCCACGGGAAATCTCCACCAGTTCATCAAAAGCGCGCAGCAGATGGGAGCGTCCGAACAGCTGCGGATAGGCCATTGAGACTTTGGATTCGGCGCGGGGGTGTACCGTCAGCGGCTTGCCGTATTTCACGCATAGCGCTGCAACCTTTTTCAATTCTTCTACATCGGCATACAGGCCGGGCTCATACATCAGCCCCAGCGACAGGCCTGCTGCACCTTGCTGTAATGCCTTTTCCAGGATATCCAGCATTTTCTTCTCTTCTTCGGGTGTTAAAGGACGATTCTCCGTGCCGCCTGCTGCCGCGCGTGCAGTGCAGTGACCGGCCAGGAGTGCCATATTGCATGGCATTTGCCGGTCCATTGCTTCGAAATAGGCTTCCATGGTCCCATACTGACCCGTTGTGCTGCTGTAATCGAACAGTCCGCCACCAAGTGTGTTCAAGTCAGAATCTGGTTCAAAGCCAACTGCAGATACACCGCAGTTTCCGGTCATAAAGGTCGTGATCCCCTGCCGGATAAACGGAGAAAAGTACGGCAGCTGATCTTTCTTGAGCGCAAACCAGTCATTATGTGAATGTGCATCGATAAAGCCGGAAGAAACAGACTTTTGTTCAAGATCCAGCACCCGGTCAGCCTCCTCAGTAATCTGAGGCGCTATACGTGCGATCTTTTCGTCTTCCACAAAAATGTCGCTGAAATAGGGTTCCGCGCCGGTTCCGTCATAGATCTTCGCATTCTTCAGCAGCAGTTTCATCATTCTCTCCCTTTTTTCATATTTATAACAGGCATTGTAAAGAAAAAACAATCATTCATGATGCACGTAGTATACCATTATATGCAATATATAAGCAAGAATAATGTTTCCTGTCAAACATTGACAGCAAAGCAGCCTCAATGCTATTATGTCGTCAGTAACAAAGCGCTATTATGAATATTAATTCAACAGGTGATCAGCCATGAGTGAGCAAATCAAAACCATCATTGAACCTGCACATGAACTGCCTGTAAGGGAACATCGGGATGTTGTCGTAGCCGGCGGCGGCCTGACCGGAGTCATGGCAGCTGTTGCAGCTGCACGAACCGGCGCCGATACACTGCTGATCGAAATGCGTTCACATCTGGGTGCTGTCGCCACCATGGGCCTGCCGCTCCAGGGCTATTGCGACCGTGACGAACGCCAGATCGTGCGCGGCCTGGCGGAAGAGTTCCGCCAGCGCCTGATGGCCATCGGCGGAGCAACGGAGTTTATCCGCTGCGCGATGCATAATCCGTATATCATCATTGATCCCGAATCCGTAAAGCTTGTCTGCCAGCAAATGATCGAAGAGGCTGGCGTATCCCTGCTTTACAACACCCCTGTAGTGAATGTGCTGAAAGACGGGAAGCATATACAGGCTGTTGTCATCGAGGGCAAGTCCGGCCGGGAAGCTGTCATTGCAAAAAACTACATTGACTGCACAGGCGATGCAGACCTTGCCTACCGGGCCGGCGCTGAATGTGATCTTGAACAGCCAGACAAGTTGCAGACGAGTACACTAAATCTGACACTGACAAACGTTGATATCGATAAAGTCAAGCAGTGCCTTGTGGAACAGCCGGAAGAATACAAACTGTTTGAACTTTTGAACAAGGATCTGGTACTGAAAAACCCGCGTTTCATTCTGGTCGGACTTGCAAAAATGGCGGAAAAGGCACGCCTCGAGCATCCAGAATGGCAGCACATATGGAATATCGCATGCTATATCACACAGATCGCGCCAGGGACGGTCACGATCAATTCAGTGCATATGGATAATCTGTGCGCATGCGATACACGTGATCTCACAAAGATCGAAATGCTCGGACGCCTGCGCGCACAGGAAGCGCTCGCCTTCTACCGCGGATATATCCCGGGATTTGAAAATGCCCGCCTGGCTTCAAGCGGTCCCTGGGCAGGCATCCGTGAGACCCGCCGTCTGCGCGGTGTACGCTGCCTTACCGTTGATTCGATCGTTGCAGGAGAATGCCCGCCGGACACTGTTGCCATAGGCGGATACCCGGTGGACATCCATGACCCCGACACAAACCAGCTGGTGTTCTACAAGGTACCGGCGTACGGCATTCCCTATGGATGCATGCTCAGCCCGGATGTAGACAACCTGCTTGTAGCAGGACGTGCGATCTCTGCCACTCATGAGGCTATGGCATCATCACGTGTCATGGCACAGTGCATGGCACTTGGTGAGGCAGCAGGCACAGCAGCAGCAATGGCATCGTCAGACGGTATATCGCCTCATGTCCTGAATATTGATTCGCTTCGTGCACTCCTGCGAAAAAACGGACAATTCCTGGAGTGAATCCGAAATAAACAGGTTCTGAAAAGGGGCTGTCTCACTAAGGCAGCCTCATTTACGCAGGAGAAAACAGGAGCCAAAAAGGAAAAACAAACCAAAAACACCCGGGGCCATGAAGGTCCCGGGTATTTGCAGTATAATGTAATTGATGAATAAAACACTCAAACTGCAGTCCAATTATAGCGCAATCGGGAACGGATTTCAACTATGTTTTCCATTGGACTGCAGTATCCAAACAGGACGTTTTTTCGAAAAATCTTCACAGACAAAAGCAAAAAACACCCATATAGCAATGACACTGATTGTTTATAGCAAACACTGATATCAGCAAAAAACATCATGGACAAACATTTTGTTTGATGCTATAATTCAAAAGAAAAGAAATCGGACCTGTTTTCAGTATGGAACGGCCCGACAGAGACAGTTAAATATGCAGCCGGATCTCCAGAATCACGCCGGCAGGAGGATGATGTTCGTGACAAAAGAGGAGCGGCAGGCGGAAAGAGCCGCGATCCGCGAGGAAAAGAAAATCGTCCGCAGCGCAAACAAAAAACACCGCAATGCGATCGCGTTCACGCTGTTTCTTGCGCCCGCAACACTCGCATTTCTGGTCTTCGTTGTATGGCCTGTACTGTATAACATTTACCTGAGTTTCCTTGAATGGAACATGGTCAGTCCTGACAAGGAATATATCGGGTTTGCCAACTATCTCAAGATCTTTACGGATGCGCCTTTCCTGCAGAGTCTCCGCAACTCGGGCGTATACATCCTGATCCTGCTGATCTCCTGCATGATCTTCCCCTATTTTATTTCCTTTGCCATGGTACACCTGGTCGACAAAGGACAGCAGGTCTATCGTTCCATCCTGTTCTTCCCCAGCCTTGTCTCGCTGGCGGTCTGTTCCGTTGTCATGTCCTTTGTGTTCAACTTCATGACCGGTCCGGTAAACGCACTGCTGAAATCAGTGGGCATCCGCGGCCCCAACTGGCTGAACACGGGCGGTTACATCCTGTTCGTGATTGGCATGGTCGCGACCTGGAAGATCTTCGGTTATAACCTGATCATCTTCCTGGCTGCCATTCTGGAAGTTCCCGTTGAACTGATCGAAGCAGCCAAGCTGGAAAAAGCGTCGAAGTTCAAGATCTTCTGGCGTATCATTTTCCCGCTGACTTCTTCCACTGCGTTCTACGTATTCGTTATTACGTTCTCCCACGCGCTGAGCTATGTGTTCACGCCCATCAGCGTCATCACGGCCGGCGGCCCGAACTACAAGAGCACAAACGTGGTATACCAGATCTACGAGTACGCCTTCAAGAATTTCCAGAGCGGACGCGCAGCAGCCGCAGCTATCTTCACGCTGATCCTGGTGCTGTTCGTGGTTATCCTCTATCAGGCGCTTGAAAAGAAGGTGCACTATGAAAATTAATGCAAGAAAGATCAAGCGCGGTACAAAGCAGACCTTCTGGCATCTGGTGATCATCCTAACGGTCTGTATCTTCCTTTATCCGCTGCTGTACATGTTCTTCAGTTCCTTCAAAGAACTGAAAGATATCTTTACGGCCGGTGTCAAGCTGCTGCCCAAAAAATGGATCGACACCAACTATAAAAATGTTGTCGGCAAGCTGGATGTACCGCGCCTGCTGCTCAACTCGTTTATCGTTGCCGGCCTGACCATGACTGTCAAAATGCTGACCAGCATCCTGGCAGCCTACGGTCTGGTGTTCATCCCCAACAAACACTCAGGCAGGCTGTTCTACTTCTTCGTTGTGACGATGTTCGTACCGTTCTCGGTCATCATGCTGCCGAACTACCTGACGCTGAGCAAGCTGAACCTGATCAACACGCTGGTTGGCGTTGTCCTGCCGCAGTTGGCAGATGCAACCGCGATCTTCCGTATCCGTCAGGCTATGCGCTGCGTACCCAAATCGCTGATCGAAGCAGCACGTCTGGATAAGGTGCCGCATATGACGTGCCTGAGAAAGATCGTGCTTCCGCTGGTACGTCCCGCGGTCGTTTCCATGGCCATCTTCCTTTTCGTCAATTCCTGGAATGAATACTTCTGGCCCCTGCTGATCCTGCGCAGCAATGAACTGCAGACCATTACGCTGGCCACCAAGTATTACAGCGGTACCGAGGGCAGCACAGGCTGGGGCAACGTCATGGCACTGGCCTCCATCTCGATCGCACTGCCTCTGGTACTTTACCTCTTCGCACAGAGGACCATCATCAGCACCTTCATGAGTTCCGGCATAAAGGAGTAAAGCGATATGAACGGCGAGAATGACATCGTATTTGAGCACGTATACAAAAGCTATGACGGCAAGAATAACGTTATTGCCGACCTGAACCTGACCATTCCCTCCGGCCAGCGTATGATCCTGCTGGGACCATCCGGATGCGGCAAGAGCACTATCCTGCGCATGATCGCGGGTCTTGAAAATATCACCGGCGGCGATCTGTACATGGGCGGCAAGCGTGTGAACGACGTGGACCCAGGCGACAGAAACGTGGCCATGGTCTTCCAGAACTACGCACTGTACCCGCACATGACCGTTAAGCGCAATATCCAGTTCGGCATGGAGATCGCCAAAGTGCCCAAGGCTGAGCGCGACAAGCAGACGGACTGGGCACTGGATATCCTGAACCTTTCCGAATACAAGAACCGTCTGCCCCGCCAGCTGTCCGGCGGTCAGCGTCAGCGCGTGGCGCTGTGCCGCGCACTGGTCAAGAAAGCCCCGTACTTCCTTCTGGACGAGCCGCTTTCCAACCTGGACGCACAGCTGCGTACAGCGGCGCGCGCCGAACTGGTCAGGATCCATGAGGTCTACCAGCCGACCTTCATCTATGTAACGCATGACCAGATTGAGGCCATGACTGTGGGCCAGCGCATTGTCATCCTGGACAAATCGATCATCCAGCAGCAGGGCACACCAGACGAGATCTATAACCAGCCTGCCAACGTTTTCGTTGCAAAGTTCATCGGCTCCCCCTGTATGAATATCTGCAAAGCGAATGTTGAGAACGGCAAGCTCATCGTTGGCGATGAAGCCGCTCCGATCCCCGATGCATGGCAGAAGATCATCGGTGACCGCAAAGTCGTGCGCTTCGGCATCCGTCCTGAGCACATTGAATTCATGCCGGATGAGGGTGATTTCTCCATCCGCGTCACCTATACCGAAAACCACGGCAATATGCTGTGCGTTGCCTTCGATGTAGGCGAAAACAATCTGATGGCCACGCTCGATCCCTTCTATGTCCTGCAGGACAATCTGAAGCTGAAGATCAAATGGGATAAAATCCATTTCTTCGATGATGAGACCGAAGTAAATCTGGGTTATCCCGAACGTTGACAAGAACATAACAGCGGACAACGCTGTTAAAAATAACAAGGAGGAAAATCTAATGAAGAAAGTTCTGTCCCTGATCCTCGCAGTACTGATGCTGATGGGTATGCTCAGCATCTCTGCCAGTGCTGATGACAAGGTCGTCATCGAGTTCTGGAACACCCACGGCGAAACCTTCGGCGGCCCCGCCGTCACCAAAGTCGTTGAATGGTTCAACGAGAATAATGACATGGGCGTTGAAGTCCGCCAGGTAGTGTACACCGGCTATGATGAGATCGCCACCAACCTGCAGTCCGCGATCCTGGCCAACACGGCCCCGGCTCTGTCCACCTGCTCCTATTCCAACATCAACTACATGGCTCAGAACTTCCCTTATGTCTCCCCCCTCGATGTAATCGAAAAGTACTTCCCGGAAGACAAGGATTATCTGGCCAACAAGTATGACCCCGCCATCCTGAACCTGGGCGTTTCCGTGGACGGCAAGCAGTTCGGCCTTCCCTACGGCCTGAGCGTGCCGCTTATGTACTACAACGCTGACCTTCTGGATGCCGCTGGCCTGGATAAGGAAAAGCTGCCTGAGACCTGGGAAGAGATCGGCGAGTGGGCCAAGGCAATCGTCGAGAAGACCGGTATGCAGGGCCTGTATATCCAGCTGCCCACCGATACCTACTCCATCATCCCCATGTACCTGGGCGCCGGCCTGGAGAGCATGTACAAGGTCAATGAGGATGGCTCCTACACTGCCGAGTTCGTCACCGAAGGCACCATCTACAACTGGACCAAGCTGCAGGAGTACTACAAGAACGGCTATGCCGTCTATATGACCAATACCGAAGGCCGTGCGGCTATGGCTGCCGGTCTGCTGGGTATGTACCTGACCACCTCTGCCCGCATTCAGGAGCTGACCGATGCGGAACCCAACTTCGTTGCAAGCATGCATCCCTACTGGGAAGGCCATGACCGTGTTGTATGCCTGGGCGGCAACGTGCTGACAATCTATGCTCAGGATGAATTCACTCAGAAGGCTGCCTGGAAGCTCATCAAGTGCCTGCTCGAGGCCGAGAACGTCGCTGCTTTCGATAACGGCACCGGCTATGTGCCCCCGACCAAGGATGTAACTGAAGAAATGTACACCATGCTGTCCAACCCGCTGCTGGGCGACAACATCAACGAGCGCGCTGACGCTCTGCCCTGGACCAGCTGGCCCGGCAAGAACGGCGTTGCCATTGACAGAGTGCTGATCACCACCCGTGACGCCATCATCAACGACTATGTGGATGTCGCCACCGCTCTGCAGAGCGCTCAGGACGAAATCAACGAGCTGCTCAAATAATCATTCCTGAAGCACAGGAAGCCCCGGCAAACGCCGGAGCTTCCTTTTTGTTTTACTGAGAATTGTCTTATTTTTCCAGACTGATGAGACCGCTGCGGATCGCTTCAAGCAACTGCGCAAGATCATCCATGCGCTCCTGCAGACGATGGCCATGGTCAGTATCCCGCACATATTTCCGCTGCGGATACTTGGAGAACTCAAATGAGCGGCTGTGAATGTCAGCACCGGATTC
>JAEEGL014533213.1_pt1 | contig 11413 bp, 6 predicted proteins | sample 9134231 | NCBI WGS metagenome assembly JAEEGL01 (sample SAMN16246548, study PRJNA631951) | gut metagenome | biome: gut microbiome; feature: rumen; material: fiber-attached | host: Bos | place: Iran: Karaj | collected 2018-10
AAGGCATACCGGCTAACGTATAGCTTAGAATATTATAGCAGATCGGACGGATCCTGTCAAGCCCGGAGAGCCCGTTCAGCCGGCCCGTTATACTCCGTCTGCCAGACTTTTGGGTAGCGTCATCCTGCCTTCCCTGCACCGCGCCTCGCCGGCCCGTTGACTTCGCTCTGCCCCTCTTCATTTAGTTCCGCACCCCGCCACACTTTTAAATGTAAACCGCTCTTCTTTTTGATACAATAGTCCGTCGAACTCCCAAGCCCGGCCTGCCCTTCTATTTTGCGCCACAGTCATCCTGCCTTTCCTGCACCCCCCGCCCCTCCTGCCCGTTGGCTTCGATCTGACCCTCTTCTTTTGGTACCGCGCCCCGCCACACTTTTAAATATAAGCCGCTCTTCTTTTTGATACTATAGTCCGTCGAGCTTTCAAGCCGTACCGACCGTTCTTCTATTTGACCCGTTCCCCCCGGCCTTTTATATCGCGCCAGCCGTACTTCCGTCATTTTCGCACTCCGAATAAAGCAAAAGGAGGATGCCTCGGGCATCCTCCCTCATCATTTACCGGTCTTGCCTTGCCGGAGTGCTTTTTCTCAGAAGCCGAAGCCTTTCTGCTTCATCTGCTCCTTCTCGGCTTCCTTTCGGGCCTGTTCGGCCTGCACTTCTTTTTCCTTGTCCACCATCTCGGTAAGCTTCTCCAGCCCGACTTTCTTCACATCGCCGTGCTCGTCCATATTGCGCAGCATCAGCGTATCCAAAGCCTCGCCGGCTTCCTTTCCGATGTGGTTCTCCAGATGCACGATCTTGCCGGCCCCGGGCTTTCCGTCAAGCTCAGCCAGAGCACTCTGCGCCTGCCGCTGCTCTTTCGCCCACTCCTGCTCGCCCATATTCTCGGAAGGTCTTCTGTCTTCCTTCTTCTTCTCTTCCGCGATCAGGCGGTCGAGTTCCTTCAGCTTGGCAACGTCCTTAAGCGACTCCTTAGAGATCGGCTGTTCGCCGAACCGTTCGATCAGCTCTCTTCTGGCGCCCTGATACTTGCCGAGCGCCGTCATTTCCCCGTTTACCTTCTCCTGCAGCTCATCCAGCCTGTATTCACCCACTTTGGGCATCATCTTGTCGCGGACCTGCTTGGGCAGACTCGCAAACTGCTCGGCAATTTTGGCCTGGGCCGTTTTCTGCCGGTTTTCGATGGCTTCGAGCGTCCTCAGCTGCATCGGCTTGATATAATCATCTTTCCGGAAGAGCTGCGACTGGCCGGGTTCCTTCCTGATCTCTTCAATATAATGGGAGGCTTGCTTCAGATCCTGCTCCTTCTGTTCATCTGTGCGGTCATAGAACTGGGTATTGGCGTACTTTTCCATCCTGATCAGCTTATCCAGCATGGACAGCCGCGCCAGATCGTTCATCGCCTGCACGGAAGCAGGCTGTTTGCCATAGGCGTCGATGATGCGCTTCTTCTCCGCCTCATACATCCCGACGGGCGAGAGCTTCGCTCTCGTCATCTGCGCCAGCTCATCGAGCGTGAAGTTCTTCTTCCCGTATTTCTCCTGCAGCTCGTTCAGCACGTTTTTATCCTGCTCCCGCAAATGATGATTCAGGAATACCATGTTGCTGCGGGTTTTGCCCGGCTCGCCGTAGAGGTCGGAGGTCACGGCTTTCGCGCCCAGCATATTGCTTCTTTTCACGTTCGCCGGTCTGAGGCGGAAGGGTGTTCTGGCTTCTCTTCTTTCCTCCTCGGTAATGATCTTGTCCAGCTCGTTCAGGCGGGCCAGCGAGGTGAGCGTATCGGGGCCGATCGGCCGGCTTCCGAATTCACTGACCATACGTTCACGTTCCGACTTGAACCGCTCAAGCGGAGACATATTCTTTTCCAGCGGTTTTTGCATCTTCTCGCTGTAGAGAGCCATCAGGTGCTCGACCTTGTACTCCGTCGTCGGAGGCAGCTCGTCCAGCATCTCCTGGAAGCGGGGATCCTCGAAGATCTCCCGGGAAGCCGATCCGTTCCTGAGCGGCTCCAGCATACGGTCGGCCGTCGCGCCGGAAGCGGGATTCTGCACCTGCTCGTCCAGCACCTTCTCCTCATAGAAAGCCGACGCAAAATAGTCCGCCAGCAGCTGTCTCGCTTCCATGTCGCCCGGGTTTATCTTGCGGACTTTGCCTTTCAGAATAGCCGTGTTCGCAAAGACGTTTTCAGGGGTGATGTTCCCGGTCTTCCGCAGGTCCGCAACAGCCTCTGCCAGCACCTCCGGATGGCTGCGATACGTGAGGATCTCTTCTTTGGCCTCCTCTTGTTTTGTTCTCAGCTCCTCCGCCGAGAGCCGGGCGGCATTCTGCAGCTTCTGCAGGTCATCCTTGCACTGGGCGACTTTCCGCTCCAGCACATCGGGAAACTGCTCCAGCTTCTCCAGGCGGTCTTCATAGAGTTTACGCTTTTCGAGCTGCTCCTTCACCGATTTATAGTACTCTGCTGCCAAAAGCTCGGTGCCGGACACTCCGTCGAGCTGTTTTTTGTCCATGGAGAGGATCTCTTCCATCCGGTCAGTCAGCTCTTTGTCCCGAATGATGCTGTCGCCGGTCAGCTCATCATATACTCTTTTTTTCAGTTCATACTCTTCCTTTTGGACGGCATATTCTTTCTTCCGATCTCCGAGCGTTTCCTTTTCCTTCTCGTAGTCGGCCTCCTTCTGCGGGAAATCCTTAAGATCCTGCTGATACTTCTTGTAGGAATTCAGTTCGCCGAAGCCGAAGGTGATCAGCTTGTAGAAGAACCGTCCCACTTTCTGCATCCCGCTGTACCGCGGAGGAACAGGGGCAGGGCCGAGGGACGGCTCCTCGCCGGGATGCTTCGGAGGGTCGGGAAACGCCGGCATGTTATCCTTGATATCCGCCACCGCTTTCTCATAGTTCTGTTTGTGCGATTCCAGCAGTTTTTCGCTGTCTCTTGTAAATTTCATCGCGTCGGAATACGCGTCTTTATCTCTGTTTGCATCGTAGGGAAGCGGGATGGTAGTGATATCGCTCGCCTTAAGCGACGGTTTCGGCTGGAAACGGAAGTTCTCCATCTCCTCCAGCTGATTCATCGTGCTCACCGGCTCGCTGGAGGCCACGAGCCTGCCCCTCACGTTCTTTACCGCGTAGGGAAGCGGCTCATCCTTCTTGTACACGAAGAGAAGCTTGCCTTCCTCCTCAAGCGCTTTCAGCATCTTATCGCGGGTCGGATAGAATTCACTGCCGTCGGGACTCATGGCAAATTCCAAGTTAGCCGGACGATAGCTCGCGTCGAGAGTGGAGTCGAGGAAGCCCGTGCCCATCAGCTCAAAAGCTTCCTTCCACGAGGTATCCGCATACGGGGTGTTCTCCCGGATGGGCTTCTTCTCAACAGGCTTATACTCTTCCTCCTGCCCGTAATACTTCGAGTACAGACCGTCCTCGCGCGCCTCCAGCGCGACGAAGGGAAGGGCACTTTTTCCGCCGCGCTCGTAAAGGTAGAGTGTCTTGTTATTGCCCTGGGACAGCGCGTGCATGATCTGATCATAGGAGGAATAGCGTCTGCCTTCGTCATCCACGGCAAAATAAGCAAAGCTCTCCCGATCCCGGCCGGCAGAATCGGTGACCGGCGCCTTGCGATCGCGGTCGATCACGGAATTCAGCTGGATTTCGATCGCTTCGATAGGATTGATCTCCTCCTTAAACGTGCCGTTCGAAGTGCGCGGCGAAATGGAGATGTACGCATCTCCGCCGAAATCGCGCATTGCGTAATGCCTGTTCGTGCCGTTTTCATACAAAAGAAGGTTGTAGCCGTTGCCGACGGCCTTGCAGATCTCCTGGAAACCGCGGTACTCTCTGCCCGTCTCATCCACGGCATGGGAGAGCCCGTCGCGGCCGAACCGCAAATACAGCTGAGAGACGGAAGCGGGCGGCGTCGCGTCTCTGTAGAAGGCATTCTCCAGGGGGGCGTCCGGAGAGATGGGATCGTCGCTGATCTCGATCTTTCCGTCCTGCATCCGCATCGCGTACGTTGTTCCGGTTTCGTCGGTCACCAGGAGCCGCTTGCCGTTGTCAAGAGCTGTTTCCACCTTCCGCATGTTCAGATGAGATATCTTCTGTTCAGTGAGCTTAGGCGTTTCCCCTGCGGGCACATTCGGGTCGGGCTGGTATACGATCTGCTCTACCTGGCCGATCTCGGCGGGTTCCTTCACTTCCATCATCTGGCCGGGGTGATCGGGGTCGTTCACCTGGATCATGGCGCGGTCTTCCTCCGCGATGCTGACTTTGATCTTGGAGGTGTCCCAGCGGGTCTGGAACACGTTGTCGATGTCAGCCTCGACGAACTGAACTCCCTCGGGCACGGGGGCCTTCTCAGGCCTGTCGCCGTACTGTCTGTCCAGTTCTTCCGCTTTGGCAAGGAAATCGTTGATATTCACGTTGTCAATACCACCGTAATCCTTGCTGAAATCGATATTGGGGTCGGTAGGGATCTCTTCAAACAATTGTTTCAGTATCTCGTAATCCTTCGGGCACATAACGATATTCTCCTTTTCGATAAGCTGGCTTCCCGGCTTGCGCAGCGGGTCTTGCGGACAACGATCTGTTCATATTGTATCGTTTTCTTTCCCAAAATGCAACTGTTTGCTAATGTTGTTCCTATGCTTTTTTGCTTATGTTGTTCCTATGCTTTTTTACCATTGGGAAGGTCCGAACAGTGTTCCGCCTGTCTGTGGCTGCAGGCTATGGTGAACTTTCCTTGCATTCCTCATCGGGCGCCCGGCATCCCTTCATAATAGACGCGCCCGACCGCGGTCAGATCATCTGCCGTAAATCCTTCCGTTTTCAGACAGTCGGAACGGATCAAAGAATACGGTTCCTCCTTGTTGCAGAAAGACCATGCGCACCAGCTGATCCCCTGCCCGTTCATGAAAGCGACGAACTCCCGGCCTTCCTCCAGAGCAGTTTCCCCGGTCGGATCGTTTCCGATGCCCCATTCCGAAACGAACACCGGACACTTTTTCTCCGCCGCGAGCGCAAGGCCGCGATAGGTATCCTTCTCACCGGCATAATAGTGATACGCATACATCAGATTCTCCATCGGCAGCGGATGGCCCACAGCCTCCTCGATATTAAAGGAATACTCCGGCGTTCCTACGATGATCACCGCGTCGGGGCTGTGTTTCCGGATCATGGGGATGACCGTTTCGGCATAAGACCTGATCACGTCCCAGCTCACGCCGTTGGGCTCGTTCGCGATCTCGTAGAGGATTGCCGGATTTCCCGCGTAAGCGGAAGCCATCGTTTCGAAAAACGCAGCCGCTTCGACCTGATGCACCGTCGGATCGCCGTCGGACAGGATATGCCAGTCGACGATCACGTACATACCGACCGCGAGAGCGTCCTCCACGGCTCTTTGAACTATATGGACGTTCTCCTCGGGGGCAGCCAGATACCCGTTCTCGGTATCGGTATACATCGCGATCCGGATCACGTTGCCTCCGGCTTCCTTCACGAACCGGAACGCTCCCTGATTCGCGTACTGCGGATACCACCGGATGCCGTGCGTGCTCATTCCCCGAAGCTGCACGGGGCTGCCTGTTTCATCGGCGAGATGTCCGTCTTCGACGTGCAGCGCCGGCAGATCCGTTTTTCCGGACGGCTGCGCCGCGGAGGATTCCTGCCCGGAGGAACCGGAGCTTTCCGCCGGAGAAGGCCGGCCGGAATCGCTCTTTTCTGAGGAATCGGATCCTCCCGGCGATGAGGAGGAAGGCCGGCCGTCAGGACCTGCTTCACTAAGGCATCCCGAAAAGATGAGCATCATTCCCAGAAGCAGGGTAACCGCTGACCGAAAGATGCGTCCGCGGTATTCCGGCTTTCCTTCCATTGCTGCGACAGATCTGTATAAAGTCTTCATATCATAAACGCCGCAATACCGGCGCGTTCGGCCTCCTTTTGATGAAATACGTCTTTACATACAAAACTATATTATCACCGGAACCGCAAAAAAGCAATGATAAGCCCCGTATGGGCTTGACAGATATCCAAAACAGAAGATCCGGCAATGCTATTGCTTCATAGAGGATGTACCCTGTTTTTCTCTATTCTTCGCCTTCGGTTGAGGGATCCGAAACAGGATACATACAGCGGCCGAGAGTTAACCTTTTGGGTTCTCAGGGCGATCTTCCGGATAGCGTTCCTGTTTCTTTTGTATATAATGGGCACTCTGCCGCGCTGAAACGGCTGTCAGGCTCTCAGAGAGAGCGTCCAGAACCGGATCACCGCGTCGGGATACCGCTCCCGGATCACCTCTCCCGCCGCTTCTACCGTGCTGCCGGACGTATAGATATCGTCAATGATGATCACGGTGGGAAGCCCGCCTTCCCTGTTCTGTTTCTCCCCCCTCCGGGGGTCTTCTTTTTTATAGTTCCCCGCCGGAAGCCGCGGCAGCGGTTTGTCTTCGTCCAGCTGAAACGCCTTTGCGAGCTCCTGCCGCCTTGCCTCGGCGCTCAAGCCATGCAGAACGGCTGTTTTCCCCGTACGCACGAGCCCCGGCCACACCTTCGGATAAAGAACGCTTCCGCTCGCCCCGCCTTCCTCTCGGACGGCTTCCCGCATAAAAGCGGGCAGCCTCTCTTCCAGCGCTCTCGCGAGCAGCTCGGCCTGATTGTACCCTCTTTCCCGCAGACGCGCCCGATGGATCGGGATGGGCGCGAGTACCGCTCCGCCCCGGAGCATCGGCCCAAAATACGCCCCGTCGTGCCGGATCATCTCCGCCGCGTAGGCGGATGCGTAATGCTTTGCCCCGCTGTATTTATATGCCTGGATCGATTCCCGAATGGCTCCTTCATACAAAAAGGTGCCCCTTCCGGGCACCTGGGGACGCTTTTCCAGACATTCTCCGCAGAACGATCCTTCGGCGATCGGCCGGCTGCAGCTTACGCAGCGGGGTAAAGCCGGTACGAACCGGTCGGGCCGGCAGCGGGAGCACAACGCCTCCGCGTTCGGCCAGGGGAGCACCTCTCCGCACAGAAAACAGCGGGCGGGGTAGATCAGCTGTCGCAGCGCTTCTTTCATAAGCAAGACCTTCTTTTGTCATCCTTGCGGGCGGATATGCCGCCTCCGCGTTCCAGCGGCGTCCACCCTGATTGTTACGGCACGGTGCGTGCCTTTCCGGCGGCACCGGCGGCTCTATTGCCGCTTCTCACCCTTCTCCGGACAGCATACGGTCCAGATTCTTTCCGAACACGTCGCGCAGACGGTCGCAGAGCGAAGTGTTGCGGTCCATCGGGCGGTCGTTCGCGATCATGCGGTCCACCACCTCCGGACTTCCCACGATCACCACCGTCTTGCGGGCGCGCGTCACCGCGGTATATAGAAGATTGCGCGAGAACAGAAGGGGCGGCCCTCCCAACAGCGGCAGTACGATCACAGGGCTCTCGGTTCCCTGCGCCTTGTGGATGGTCACCGCGTAGGCGAGCTCCAGCTCCTCCAGCGCGGAATAATCGTATTCCACCTCGTGGCGGTCGTCGAAAAGCACCGTTACCGTGCGCGATGCCGGATCGATCTTCCGGATGCGGCCGATGTCTCCGTTGAACACGCCCTGCCCTTTATCGAGCGCGTATCCGAACTGGTTGGTCACTTCCCAGGGCAGATTGTAATTGTTCCGGATCTGCATCACTTTATCGCCCTCGCGGAGCACGCCCTGCCGGAATTCCAGCTCCTTCTTGCCGAACGACGGCGGATTCAGCGATCCCTGCAGCCGGATATTCAGCTGTTCGGCTCCGAGCATAGTCTTCCGCATCGGCGTGAGCACCTGGATATCGTCCACCGCGCTGCACTTCAGATACTTAGGCAGCCGGTATTTTACGGTCTCCACCAGCGTTTCGGCGGCCTGATCGAGGTCGGTGCGCTTCATCAGGAAGAAATCGGTGCCGGGCGTATTGCAGACCAGATGCTCCCCGTGCAGGAGGCGGTGCGCGTTGGTGACGATGAAGCTCTCGCTCGCCTGGCGGAAAATGCGGGAAAGCCTCACCACCGGCACGCATTCCGACTCGATCAGATCCTTCAGCACGCTTCCGGGCCCCACCGACGGCAGCTGATCCACGTCGCCCACGAGCACCAGACGCGCTCCCGGCGGAACCGCCCGAAGCAGGCTTCCCGCCAGCAGGACGTCCACCATCGACACTTCGTCCACGATCACGACGTCGGCCTCCAGCGGATTGTCCTCGTTGCGGCTGAACTGCTGCGTACGATCTTCTCCGGGCTGAAAGTTCACCTCGAGCAGCCGGTGGATCGTCTGGGCCTCGCGCCCGGTGGCCTCGGTCATCCGCTTCGCGGCGCGGCCGGTAGGCGCGGCCAGCACATATTCCTCCGCCCTGCTCTCCAGAATCGACAGCAGGGTCTTGATGATCGTGGTCTTTCCGGTGCCCGGGCCGCCGGTGATCACCAGCACGCCGTGGATCATCGCGGCCAGGATGGCTTCCTCCTGCTCGGGCGCCAGCTCGATGCCCTGGGCCTTCGCTTCGGCACGGATGCTCTCCGGCAGGCCTTCCACGTTCCCCGGTGTGTAGCCGGAGAGCTCCGCGATCTTCCTCGCGACGCGGACCTCTGCCATATAGTAGGGCAGAAGATAGATCCTCTCCTCTTCCCCCACCTGCTGCCGCACGGCTTCGCCATCGAGCAGAAGCCCGGTCAGCGCGTTCTCGATCGCCTGGCTGTCGGCTCCGGTGAGCCTCGTGACCTCGTCTTCAAGCTGCGGCCACAGCAAATAGACGTGGCCTTCGCCCGTCATTTCACCCAGAATGTATTTCATCGCCGCGCGCGTCCGTTCCGGCGCCTCGGGCGGGATCCCCATGCTGCGGGCGATCTCATCGGCCCTCTTGAACCCGATGCCCCGCACCCGGTCCGCCAGAAGATACGGATTGGTGCGCATCGTCTGTATGGTCTCTTCCTTGAATTCCTTGTAGATGCGCATCGCGAGCGCCGGAGAGATGCCGTACTGCTGCAGAAAGATCATCGTATCGCGCAGATACGTCTGCTCCATCAGCTGCGCGCCGATCTCCATCGCGCCGCGGAGGCTGATACCTTTGACCTCGGCCAGCCGTTCGGGCTCCCTGCCGATGATCTCGAGCGTTTCGTCGCCGAACGCCTGCACGATCCGCTTGGCAAGCGCCGGACCGATCCCCTTAATCGAACCGGACCCGAGATAGCGTTCCACCGCATCCCGGGTCTTAGGCATCATTTTTTCATACTGTGTGACTTCCAGCTGACGGCCGTACACCGCGTGCTCCCGCCAGATCCCCTGACAGGTCAGGTTCTCCCCCGCGGAAACGTTCGGCATAATCCCTACCGCGGTCACGAGATCGCCGCTTTCTTCCTCGATCTCACAGACCCGGTAGCCGGTATCGTCGTTTGCGAAGATCACTTCCGTCACAAGGCCGGTAATACGCCCGTGATCCGCCATCCGTTATACCCCGGCTGCTTTGCGCAATGCTTCGGCTTTATCGGTGCGCTCCCACGGAAGATCGATATCGGTGCGTCCGAAATGACCGTACGACGCGGTCTTCTTATAGATGGGCCGCCGAAGATCCAGTTCCTTGATGATGCCGGCGGGCCGCAGATCGAAGAATTTCCGCACCAGTTCGATCAGCTTCTCGTTGGAAACGAGGCCCGTCCCTTTGGTATCCACGTGAACGGAGACCGGCTCCGCCACGCCGATGGCGTACGCCAGCTCGATCTCAACGCGGCGGCAGAGCCCGGCCGCCACGAGGTTCTTGGCAGCGTAGCGGGCCATATAGGTGGCGCTGCGGTCGACCTTCGTGGGGTCTTTGCCGCTGAAGGAGCCGCCGCCGTGCGGGGCATACCCTCCGTAGGTATCCACGATGATCTTGCGCCCGGTCAGACCGGAATCGCCGTGAGGACCGCCCACCACGAAGCGTCCGGTGGGATTGATGAAGTATTTGGTGTTTTCGTCGAGCATCGCTTCGGGGATCACCGGCTGGATGACCTCGCGAAGGATATCTTTGCGAAGCGTTTCCATATCGGCGTCTTCGGCGTGCTGGCTGCTCACCACGACGGTGTCCACGCGCACCGGACGGTCGTCTTCGTATTCGACGGTCACCTGCGCCTTGCCGTCGGGACGCAGATAGGAGAGCGTTCCGTTCTTCCGCACTTCCGCCAGGCGTCTGGTAAGCTTGTGCGCCAGCGCGATCGGCATGGGCATCAGCTCGGGCGTTTCGTCGCAGGCGAATCCGAACATCATGCCCTGATCGCCGGCGCCGATCTCGAGGTCTTCCTCTTCACGGCCGCTCTTGGCTTCGAGCGAACGGTCGACGCCCATCGCGATATCGGGAGACTGCTCGTCGAGCGCGGTGAGCACCGCGCAGGTATCGCCGCAGAATCCGTAGGATTCGTCGTCGTAGCCGATCTCTTTGATCGTTTCCCGCGCGATCTTGGGAATATCCACGTAGCAGCTCGTGGAGATCTCGCCCATCACGAGCACCATGCCGGTGGTGGCGATAGTCTCGCAGGCCACGCGGGCCACGGGATCGTGCTCAAGAATGGCGTCCAGAACGCCGTCGGAGATCTGGTCGCAGATCTTATCCGGATGCCCCTCGGTCACGGACTCGGAAGAAAAGAAACGTTTGTTCATAGTAGTGCCTCCTGCAGAAGATCTCAGCTGCCCGGAACCCGGCACAGCTCTATAAAGACGACGCCCTTCAAAAACCATACGGCAGAAAGATATATATTCTGCTCACTGCCTGTACGGGCGTCACGAAGTATCAGTCTTTAATTTTTCCTGGTGACGGTCTCCAGGTATTTTCCCGTCCCGATGACGACGCAGCTCACCGCGTCTTCGGCGACGAACACGTCGATCCCCATATTCTCCTGGATCAGACGGTCAATGCCGTGCAGCATGCTGCCGCCGCCGGTCATCACCATGCCGCGGTCCATGATATCCGCCGCGAGCTCGGGCGGCGTGCGCTCCAGCACGCCGTGGATGCAGTCGAGGATATCGGTCAGCGGTTCCTTGAACGCTTCGACCGTATCCTGCGACGTGATGCGCACTGTGGACGGCAGGCCGCTCACGAGATCGCGCCCTTTAACGTCCAGATAATGATTGTCCTCGGCAGAGTAAGCTTCGCCGATCTTCACTTTGACTTCCTCGGCCGTGCGCTCGCCGATCATCAGGTTGTGGCGTTTGCGCATATAGCGGATCAGGGCTTCGTCGAAGTTATCGCCGGCCACCTTGATGGAGTCGGAGATCACGATGCCGCCCAGGCTGATCACCGCGACGTCGGTCGTGCCGCCGCCGATATCCACGATTAGACTGCCGGCAGGACGCGTCACGTCGATCCCGGCGCCGATGGCTGCCGCAAAAGGCTCCTCCAGCACGTAGACGCGGCTGGCGCCCGCCTGATACGCCACGTCCA
>JAEEGL015573648.1_pt1 | contig 11413 bp, 9 predicted proteins | sample 9134231 | NCBI WGS metagenome assembly JAEEGL01 (sample SAMN16246548, study PRJNA631951) | gut metagenome | biome: gut microbiome; feature: rumen; material: fiber-attached | host: Bos | place: Iran: Karaj | collected 2018-10
ACACCATCTCCGGCGCCCGCAACGGAATGGCCGGCTCGGAGATTTTCCAGAAGCGCTTCCTCGACAACGGAGTGCTCGAATTCCTTATGGGAGAGCGTGAGAAGGGCAAGATCCGCAACCTCGGATTCTCCTTCCACGGCGACCGCGAGGTCTTCGACTACCTTATGGAGATGCACAAGAAAGTCCACTGGGATTTCGTGCAGATCCAGATGAACTACATTGACTGGAACCAGGCCGAGGGCTTCGGAGGCCGCAACACCAACGCCTCCTACCTCTATCAGGAACTCGACAAGCGCGAGATTCCCGTAGTGATAATGGAGCCCCTGCGCGGCGGCGCCCTCGCCAAACTCAACGAGAATTCGGCGAAGAAGCTGCTCGAGAAGGATCCCCAGTCGAGCATCGCATCGTGGGCGTTCCGCTTCTGCGGCACCTATCCGAGGGTCCTCACCGCGCTGAGCGGAATGACCTATATGGAGAATCTGGTGGACAACCTCCGCACATTCTCTCCCCTGAAGCCCCTCACCGACGAGGAACTGGCTATGCTCGAGGAGATTGCGGTGGACTACGTGAACTTCCCGCTAGTGCCCTGCACCGCCTGCCAGTACTGCATGCCCTGCCCCTTCGGACTCGACATCCCGGGCATCTTCGCCCACTACAACAAGTGCGTCAACGAGGGCAACGTCAGGGCCGACACCACCGATCCCCAGTACGAGAAGGCGCGCCGCGCATTCCTCGTGGGATACGACAAGAGCGTCCCCAAACTGGCTCAGGCGGACCACTGCATCGGATGCGGCAAATGCGTCCAGCAGTGCCCTCAGAATATTCAGATTCCCAGGCAGATGCGCAGGATTGACAAATATGTCGAAAAACTTCGTTCGGGATTGGAATAATCTGGTCTAATTATTCATATCTTTGACGACGTTTTACTGAAACACAACAACAACATTTAAATTTTATATTATGATTATTGGTATTCCCAAAGAAATCATGCACGACGAGGCTCGTGTTGCTGCAACGCCCGAAACCGTGGGCAAATTCGTAAAAGACGGCTTTGAAGTACTCGTGGAGCGTCACGCAGGTGACGGCGCCCTCTATCACGACGAGGACTATATCCGTGAAGGCGCAAAGATGGTTGACGATCCCCAGGAGATCTACGACCGCGCCGAGATGATCCTCAAGGTGAAGGAGCCCCTTATGAACGAGGCCAAGCAGAAGCACGAAGTGGATATGATGCACGAGGGCCAGATCCTCATCACCTTCATCCACCCCGCTTCCCCCGTCAACCACGAAATGGTCAAGCGCCTTGCCGCAAAGAAGGTTACCGCCATCACCCTCGACGGTATCCCCCGCATCTCCCGTGCCCAGAATATGGACGCCCTCACCTCTATGAGCACCTGCGCAGGATATAAAGGTATCCTGATGGCAGCCAACATGCTCACCACCTTCGTTCCCCAGATGTTCACCGCGGTAGGCCAGATCAAGCCCGCAAAGGTTATGGTCATCGGTGTCGGTGTTGCAGGCCTCCAGGCCCTCGCAACGGCCAAGCGCCTCGGCGCCATCACCTATGCTGCCGATATCCGCCCCATGGCATCCGAGAACGCAGGTTCCCTCGGCGCAAAGGTGGTCGACACCACAGTTCCCGCCGAACTGGCAATCGCTGAGGGCGGCTACGCAAACCGTCTTCCCGCCGACGTCCTCATCCAGGAGCAGGAAGCCCTCAAGGAGACCATCCAGGATATGGATATCGTCTTCTGCTCGGCTCTTATCCCCGGCAAGATCGCTCCTATCATCATCACCGAAGAGATGGTCAAGGGCATGAAGAAGGGCTCCGTCATCGTCGATATTTCCATCGACCAGGGCGGTAACTGCGAGCTCACCCCGAAGGGCGGCATCGAGAAGAAGTACGGCGTGACCCTTATGGGCGTAAAGAACATCCCCGGCCTGCTGCCTACCAGCTCCACCTGGATGTTCTCCAATAATCTCTACAACCTCGTTTCGTTCCTCGTCAAGGACGGCAAGTTCGTTCTCGACCGCAACGACGAGATCGTCCAGAAGACCCTCGTCTGCATCGACGGCGAACTCGTACACCAGGGTGCCCGCGAGGCTATGGGCTTATGATCCACCCGCTTATACTGATTTCGGTATTTATCGTCTGCACAGTGCTCGGCTATTTCATCATCAGGAATGTGCCGAGCCTGTTGCATACTCCCCTTATGTCGGGAATGAACGCCCTCTCGGGAGTGACGATAGTGGGAGCCATCGCCGCCACCGGCATAGCGTACCTTGCCGGTAACGGCCTCCTGGCCCAGATCATCGGCGGCCTGGCCATAGTGCTGGCCGCTGTAAACGTGTTCGGCGGATTCGGTGTCACACACCGTATGCTGATGATGTTCAACAAGAAGAAAAAGTAAACCGGGATGTCAACGATACAGATTATTATCAGCGCCGTAACGGCGGTTCTGGTGCTCGTGGGCATCTCTATGATGAGCAAGGTCAAGACGGCCGTGCGGGGCAACCTGCTCTCCGCCTTCGCCATGCTCGTGGGCGTTGTGGCCACCCTGCTCTTCGCGGGAGTGGTTTCCGTCTGGACCGTCTATGTGGCGATCCTCGTCGGCGCCCTGATCGGCGGCACGATGGCCCGCAGGGTGCAGATGATCCAGATGCCGCAGACCGTGGCCCTCTTCAACGGACTGGGCGGCGGTGCCTCGGCCCTGGTGGGAATCCTCACCGCGCTGCGCATCGGTTTCAGCGACTCTCAGATCGCGGCCATAACCGAAGGCGGTTTCTGGCCTTTCGTGCAGCTGACCGCCCTGCTGGCAGTGGCAGTCGGTATGATTACCCTCGTGGGAAGCCTCGTGGCGGCCGGAAAGCTTCACAGGATCCTTCCGCAGAAGCCGGTCGTCTGGCCCGCCCATTCGTTCTGCACGCTGCTCCTGCTGGTTCTCTCGCTTGCCTGCGTGGTAATGGGAATCTGGGCTGATCCGGTCACCATGCCGGGCCTTCTGGGCGCCACCTTTGCGGTTTCCGCCCTCTTCGGCCTCTGGTTCTCCGTCCGCGTCGGCGGAGCCGATATGCCTATCACCATCTCGCTGCTCAACTCCCTTTCCGGAGTGGCCGGCTCCATCGCCGGTATGGCCATCAGCGACGTCTTCCTGGTCGCCGTGGGCGGCATCGTAGGCGCGTCCGGCCTGCTGCTGACACAGATAATGTGCCGCGCGATGAACCGCAGCCTTCTCAGCATTCTCCTTGGCGGCGGAAAGAAACCCGCTCCGAAACAACAAGCAATCCCCGAAACACAAAACGAAGCATTAGTCAAAAGAGTTATGGACTTAGAGAAAAAAATAAAAGAACTTGAGGAATTAGTAAAGAACCTGGAAGGCCGCGTCCAGACCCTCAGCGCACAGGTTGACGCCGCAGAGGCCCAGAAGCCCGCTGCTGCCCCTGCAGCCGCTCCCGCAGCCAAAGGCCCCACCGCAGCCAGCGTGCTCTCAGCAGCCAAGGACGTCATCATCGTTCCCGGTTACGGAATGGCCCTCGCGCAGGCACAGCACCAGGTACGCCAGCTGGCCGACAAGCTGGAGAGCCGCGGCGCACGCGTGCGCTACGCAATCCATCCCGTCGCAGGCCGTATGCCCGGCCATATGAACGTCCTTCTGGCCGAGGCTGACGTGGACTACGAGAAGCTCTTCGAGATGGAAGCCATCAACGACGACTTCAAGAAGGCCGACGCAGTGGTGGTCATCGGCGCCAACGACGTCCTCAACCCCGCAGCCCGCAACGCGGAAGGCACTCCTATCTACGGAATGCCGGTCCTCAACGTGGACGAGGCTCCCGAGGTGATCGTCTGCAACTTCGACCTCAAGCCCGGATACGCCGGCGTGGAGAATCCCCTCTACACCCGCGGAAAGGGCGTTTACCTCGAGCTCGGAGACGCGAAGGAGACCATCGCGAAACTCATAGCATCCATTGCCTGAGCGAGTTGGCACAATTTTTACTATATTTACGCCAGAAACAATTAAAACTCTGACAATTATGAAATTGCTCAAACCCTTCGCCGCTGCCATCGCAGCGCTCACGATCCTCTCCTCCTGCTCGATGCTGACCAACACGGCATCCAGCGCAACCACCAGCGGATCCACCACAGGCGGTGCACTTGCAGCCCTCTACAACATCTTCAAGACCACCGGAGGCATCGATCTCAACAACCTGACCAACCTCATCAATCTTGGCAAGATCCTCGGCAACATCGGCGGTCTGGGCAATGCAACCGCATCCTTCACCGACCAGTTCTCCGCAGGCCTAATCGACGGAAGCGCCAACCTGATCAACAAGACCAACGTGGCAAGCGTCCTGAGCGGATTGAAGACGCTGGCGAACATCGACACTTCGACGATCACCAGCGCTGCTTCTGCAGCCGCTTCCGGCGCCCCTTCGACCCTGACTTCCAGCTCCGAAGGCGTATCCACCACCCTCTCCTCGCTGACCAGCATCTTCAACGCGCTGCAGTAACCCTGCGCCCGCTGGAGGCTAAACCGCAGACAGTCAGGCGATAACACAACAAAAGGTGCTCGATTTTGAGCACCTTTTTTTATTAAAATACTGAGAATAAGGAGCTTAGCCTCCAGCCGCTAATTTCCGCCGTCGTACTTGCCCACGAAGAAGATTGCTCCGGTAGTCTTTTCCACTATTGCATACAGGAACGGACGGTCGCAGAAGAACTCTATCGTGTTCGAATCCGGTCCGGCAGAGGTGTATCCGGTAATAACAGTAGCAGCAGCCGCTTCCGTCCTTTCTTCCGAAACAGATATCTTTGCTTTATGGATTACTGAAGTTATCGGGCAGAAATCATCCGTGATTTTTGAGAAACATCCGCCTTTAAAAATCGTTTTGGCGCCCAAAGCGCTAATGAAATCAGCTAAATCATTAGAATACTTGGTTTCGTATTTCGGAATCTTCAGGAAGACTTTGTTAGAGACTGTCTTCTCCAGAAAAGCCTGCCAGCCGGAAGCCTTTATCTGCTCGACAATATCATTAACTGTCGCCTCGCCCTGAGGAAGGATGACGTGCATACTGAACGATCCGTTTCCATAAGGAAGCTGAACGGATTTCCAGTCAGTACCGGAGATGTAGGGTAAAGACTCTGCGAGCCTCATCATATTGACATTGACAGTCTTTCCGCTTTCGCAGATGAAAGGTTCTTTCTGCGTGTTATCCTTGTTGAACGGATACAGCCATACTCCATTGAAATACAATGCATTGATCAGGCAAATAGCCGATTGTGGATCAAGTCGGTCCAATACTTTGGGAATCATCCCGTTTGTCTTGTCGTTGCACCAACCATTAATGTAATTCAACACCTTGTTCGGTTTTGAGAAGTCCATATTGCAAACCTCTGCTGAGAAAACATCCTTCAAGGTGTTGACATAAGGAGCCTTGAAAGTATATTTATCATTACCGACCATCGCATTGGCCAACGACAACTTGACTTTAGGATCCCAGGTAGGAGAACGCTCGATCATCTGTTTGCAGAAATCGTTAACCGCCTGCAGGTCTTCACCATAACCCAAAACACCGCACAATTCATCGAAAGCCTCGCCATCAGTGCCGTTCAGCAGCATCGACAGCGCCATCTGAACGCTTAGAGGCGAGAAGAAATAATCTTTGCCATCTTCTGTTTTATCTATCAGTTCAAGCAGATTGGCGGCAAAAGTGTTGCCGTTGTCCACAAACTCCACCTGAGACCTAGTCAGCGTTAACGGAATCGGATCCACGTTAGATTCGTTACCTATCTTTTCGCAAGAGATAGCTACGAAGAGGGCGAAAAAAACAATTAAAAAAATATAATACGTTCTCATAACTGAACACAAAGTTAGTAATAAATGATTCGTTTTCATATGTTTATTATTGATATGATCCTATTCCAGGCACATTTGTATCGCCCTTCTACTTTATAATTGCTCGATCCGCAAAGAATGACGCAATTTTTCTAAGTTTTTTCGTCATTTTTGTAAAGTCCGGCAATTATATAGTGGAAAGAGGATGAAAGAACAGGAACTTGCCTCGATGTGCAGAAAGGGTGACAGGGCGGCGTTTGCGGCTCTGTTTAAGGAGTATGCGCCGGTTCTGATGGCTGTCTGCCGCCGCTATACGGGCCAGAAAGAAGATGCGAGGGATGTATTTCAAGAGGGATTTGAAAAGATTATTAACTGTTTCGGCAACTTCGAATATCGCGGAGAGGGGTCGCTCAGGGCGTGGATGTCAAGTATTATGATGAAACGAGCCCTGGCATATATGAAAAAGAAGAGAAGTGAAGAGTTCAGGAATGAGCCGCTGTATGAAGACAGTTTGGAAGAGAGGATAGACGAGAAGTTGGATATGAAAGATATTCCCGATGAAGTCATTATGGATTTCATCGGAAAACTGCCGACAGGTTGCAGGATAGTCTTGAATATGTATGTGTTTGAAGGGCTGGATCACGAGGAGATTGCAAACATATTGAATATCTCAAAAGATGCAGAGGCTTCTCGTATTTACAGGGCGAGGAGGCTTCTTGAAGAAATGATTAAGGATTACGTGAAACAGACTGAACGATGACTGACAATTGGCTGAAAGAAGTTAAGAAAAAAGCGGAAAACATCCGTTATGACGTTCCCGAGGAGATGTTCGATTCCATCTGGGGAAATGTCAGCCGCAAACGTGATCTTCGCCGACGGATGGGTGCCATCGTCGCTGCCGCAGCGGCATCTGCGGCGGTTATGGCTTTGGTTTTGACAATCCATCCGAAAGAAGAAATGAATATTGCCGGGCATGAAGAAAAGTTGCTGACAGCGGAGGCCGGAGTCTTTCGTTTGGAAGAGGAAAGCAGCGTTGCCGAGCCGACAAAAGAGAATAAAAACATCGGACGGGCTCCTGACACGAAGATTGCAGTCAATCGCAAACCTGAACAACCGATAGAGACAGACAATCCAACACAGGTCAGGGACAATTACGTAAACAAAGACGAAACCAGCCCGAGAGCAGACGCCGACCGGCAGACCGATAAGGATTATCTGGCGCAGATACCGGAGCCGGAGAAAAGCAGAGAAACGAGGGAAAGAATTCATCTGTCTTTCTCCGGAACCACGCCAGGCACTAACCAGGAGATGGCCGGCATTGTTTCTCAAAGGCAAATACAAAGCATCATTCAAAAAGGAGACAATCCAATTTTTTCTTCAAACACTGGATTAAGCCTCACAGAAGAAGAAAGCAGAGAGTATCGCCACAGGATGCCGATAGAGGCCCGTATTATACTTTCCGCTGGCATTGTCGACAGATTATCCGTTGAGGGTGGCTTGTCATACTCTTTCCACAACTCGGTTTTGACAGGTAGTACTGTTCAACATTATCAGCAACTTCACTTCATCGGCATCCCGATGGGTGTCAGATATGATTTCCTGCGATACGGGCAAGCCACGGTCTATGCAAGGGCAGGCGGTGTCGCTGAAAAATGCATTTCAGGCCATATCAGTGGAGAAGGAGGTCAAAACAAAGTCAAAATCAAAATCGACCCTCTGTTCTGGTCTGCTGAGGCTTCGCTCGGCGCTCAGATCGATATAATCGGGCCGCTTTATCTCTTTGCCGAGGGGGGCGCTTCCTATCACTTTGCCAACTCAACCGGCAATCTCACCTATTACGGCTCCCACCCGCTGATGTTCTCCCTTCAGGCTGGCGCCAGGATAGAGATCTTCCGATAGCGCTTATTTCTCCAGCGTTTTTTTCGTAACTTGCGGTCAATTATGACCGGAGTTTCCCTTATCATTGCATTCATCGCGGCGATTGTCGCAATGATCCTGCTCATCTCGAAATGCAGGGTACACCCTTTCCTGGCCATAATGGCCGTATCGCTGGTACTGGCGCTGCTGGCGGGGATTCCGTTACGGCAGATTCCCGGCGTCATCGGCAACGGCTTCGCCGGAACGTTCACGAGCATCGGCATCGTCATCATCCTTGGCGCTTTTATCGGCGCAGTGCTGGAGAAGACAGGCGCAGCCTTCAAACTGGCCGACCTGGTCATCCGGCTGGTAGGACGCAAGCATCCGGAACTGGCTATGGAGCTGATGGGATGGGTGGTATCGGTTCCCGTCTTCTGCGACAGCGGATTTGTGATACTGAATCCCATCCGGAAGGCACTGGTGCGGCAGACCGGAGCGTCAAGCGTCGCAATGACGATGTGCCTGTCGTGCGGCCTCTACATCGCGCACGTGTTCATCCCGCCCACTCCCGGTCCGCTGGCCGCGGCCCAGGCGCTCGGTATGGAGAACAACCTGCTGCTGGTCATCGGGACAGGCGTTCTTTGCTCTGTTTTCCCGCTGACTGCGGGCTATTTTTTCGCGCGACACACAGGGCGGAAGATCAGGAGCGCCGATGAAAAGGATGTCAGCGGTGAAGCCGTCAAGACATACGAAGAACTGAAAGCCGAATATGGCAAACTGCCCGGTGCGGTGGACGCTCTTGCTCCGATTCTCGTGCCCATCCTGCTGATGGCAATCGCTTCCTTTGTCGCCATAAGCCCTGTCGAAAGCACACCGGCCGACATCCTTATCTTTCTGGGGACGCCTGTAATGGCGCTATCGGTTGGTGTCATACTGGCCGTTATCCAGCTTTTCCGCGCCGGTAAAGGCGGAGAATTCTACACGCTGACAAACGATACACTCAAAACCGTCGGCCCTATTCTCTTCGTAACGGCGGCAGGCGGTGTGCTGGGCAAGGTCATCGCCACATCCGATATGGTGAATTTCATCACACTCCATGCCGAAACGTTCAAGGCCGTAGGCATCTTCTTCCCGTTCCTGCTGGCCGCAGTGCTCAAGAGCGCACAGGGATCCTCCACCGTGGCCATCACCACGACGGCAGGCATTGTGGCGCCGCTGCTGACTGCCCTTGGCTTTGCCACGCCGGTCGACGCTGCACTGCTCGTGGTCGCCATCGGCGCCGGCGCAATGACCGTTTCCCACGCCAACGACTCGTATTTCTGGGTTGTCACCAGTTTCGGCGAACTGACTCCGCAAGACGGCTACCGCACCCAGACGATGATGACGCTTGTCATCGGCCTGGCCGCAATGCTGGAAGTATTCATTCTCAGCCTGATATTCTAAAGTCTGCCTCCGGCGCTTATTTCTCCAGGCAGAAGTCGAGGCCTTTGATGATGGCTTCCTTGTCGAGGTGCTGGCCGATGAAGACGAGTTTCTGCATCCTGTCACCATAGACGGGGTCCCAGTCCCGCTGGAGGCCCTTGTCCCAGGACATACGCTCGCGGAGTTCGTCCTCGGGCATAGTGGCGTACCAGAGGCCTGCGTCCTTCAGTGAGACCTGCTTGCCGGCCTGCTCGAAGATGAAGCAGGTGTCGGGCTCGTCGGTGAAGTAGCAGAGGCCCTTGGCGCGGATTATCTCGCGGGGCCAGTGCTTTGCGATGAAGCTGTCGAACTTGTTCATATCGAAGGCCTCACGGCGGTAATATACGAAGGTGCCGATGCCGTACTCCTCGGCTTCTCCCTCGTCGTCGTGGTGATGGTGATGATGGTGGTGGCCTTCGCCTTCGTGGTTGTGCTCGTCGTCGTCATCATCGTCCTCATTCTCGTGCTTCTCGATCTCGCCGAGCCAGGAAGCCGAAGTGATCACATCGTCGAAATCGAACATTCCGGTACCCACGAGGCGGTCGAGGTCCACGTCGCAGTAGTCGCACTCCAGGATTTCCGCCTTCGAATTGAGGGCGCGGACTATCTCTTTTATGCGGGCGAGTTCCTCAGGCTTCACCTCGGAAGCCTTGTTCAGAAGCACTATGTTGCAAAACTCTATCTGCTGGATTACCAGGCTCTTGATGTCCTCCTCTTCGAAATGTCCGCCCAGCAGGTCGTTGCCGCAGGCGAACTCGTCCTGCATACGCAGGGCATCCACCACGGTGACTATGCAGTCCATCACGGCAACTCCGTTCTTCATCATATCGGGATACATCGAAGGGATCGAGCAGATGGTCTGGGCGATGGGTTCCGGCTCGCAGATGCCGCTGGCCTCGATCACGATGTAGTCGAACTTGCGCATCGCGGTGATCTCGGAAAGCTGCTGCACGAGGTCCATCTTGAGGGTGCAGCAGATGCAGCCGTTCTGGAGCGCCACGAGGCTGTCGTCCTTCTGCCCCACGATGCCGCCCTGCTGGATGAGGTCGGCGTCTATGTTTACCTCTCCTATGTCGTTGACTATCACCGCAAACTTGATTCCCTTGCGGTTGGAGAGGATTCGGTTGAGCAAAGTGGTTTTACCGCTGCCGAGGTAACCTGTGAGCAGCAGTACGGGAATTTCATTGATCTCTTTCATCTTGGATTCGCCCCGATTCAGAGCCGGAGCCTACTCGTCTTTCTGTTGTTTTTTCCAGCGCTCGCGGGCAAGGGCCTGCATATCGGGGACGATGTCGTTCTCGTCCACGATCTCCGAACCCAGAAGCGTCTCGATTACATCTTCCAGCGTCAGGATGCCCTGGAAAGCGCCGTATTCATCTATGATGCAGGATATCTGCTCGTTCTTGGAAAGCATCTCGTCCCAAATCTGTCCCAGCGGGGTCTCCTCGTTGTAGAGTTCCACGGGACGCTTTATGGAGCCCAGGGTGCGGTCGAACTTGTCGTCGGCCAGCAGCTGGAGGGCGTCCATACGCAGGATGTAGCCGGTGATGTATTCGTCGCTCTCGGCATAGACCGGGATGCGGCTGTGGTGGCGGTACTCCTTGCTGCGGTAAAATGCCTTGACAGTCATCGACTCGGGGGCGATTGCCGAGACCACTCGCGGGGTCATCGCCTGATAGGCGGGGATGTCGTCCATCTTGAAAAGATTCTGGATGACGGCGTTCTCGTCCTCGTCGATCTCCTCTTCCTCCTCGGCCACGTTCGCCATAGCGCTCACCTCCTCGCGGGAGACGGCGGCATCCTCGGTAGGATGCGAGATGAGACCGGTGAACCATTCGAAGACTATCACGAAAGGATAGAGCAGGATCACCAGCACGTTCAGGCACCGGGTGGTGAAGCCCATCAGGTGCTTCCACTGGGTGGTGCCGAGAGTTTTGGGAATTATCTCGGAGAAGATGAGAATCAGCAGTGTGACCACGGCGCTGACGAGGCCGAACCACTGGCTTCCGAAGACCAGGGTGGCCTGACGGCCCACTCCCGCGGCGCCCACTGTATTGGCTATCGTATTGAGACTCAGGATCGCCGCGATGGGACGGCTGGAATCCTGCTTGTACTGCCTGAACTTCGCGGCTGGCTTATAGCCCTCCTCCTCCTTCATCGTTATGAAGGAGAGCGGCGTGGACATAAGCGTAGCCTCGAGGATGGAGCAGAGGAACGATATGGCCATCGCTCCAAGCAGAAATACGAGCAACAGTGTCATA
>JAEEGL016701860.1_pt1 | contig 11413 bp, 5 predicted proteins | sample 9134231 | NCBI WGS metagenome assembly JAEEGL01 (sample SAMN16246548, study PRJNA631951) | gut metagenome | biome: gut microbiome; feature: rumen; material: fiber-attached | host: Bos | place: Iran: Karaj | collected 2018-10
GGCAGATGTCGATGTGCTACGTTAGTGATACGGTCTATGACTCACTGCTTATCCGCCAGTTCCTTTTTTTATCGCCACTAAGGAATGGTATTCGCCGAGAGCACCAAATTTTTACCTGAAAAAAGAATGCTAACGTTGAAAACCAGCAGCCATACCCCTCGCCGTGAAGGGTATGGCTGCCTTACCTATTACATCAGACATCTGAGTCCTCATACATCCGACATCCGACATCATCCATCTTCCATCTGACATCCGACATCCGACATCATCCATCTGACATCTTCCATCTGACATCAGACTTCAGACATCAAACATCCGACCTCATACATCGGACATCAGAACACATGTTTCTTATTCCCACTCGAAGTCGAAGGAATTGGCTTTGACGTCGGGATCCTTCTGGCCTTGGTCGTCCACGCCGCCGTAGCCGATACCGTTTCCGGACGATACGCCACTGGCAGCCAATGGCGTTTCATGTAGCGTCACAACAACGCTAATCTCTGGGATGATATATGTCTTTTTCATAAGATAATTATTTTACTTAACAATCACTTTCTGTCCGTTGACGATATACACGCCACGCTGCTGTGGCTTCGTAATCTTGCGTCCTCCGAGGTCGTAGATGGTGCCAGCTGCATCGCGTATGCCGATTCCATCGACCTTCGTCTCAACGTCATCAATGAACATTTTTACGCTGAAGTCCGTCTCTTTGTCGAGTACGGCACCGAGCTCGAACCAACCGCGGAAAGCCTTGATGTTTGTCGCACCTTTAGAGTACCAGAACTTATTGTCGGAGATGAACAGGCCGTCGGCAGGTACCGTGGTCTTTGTCAGCGTACCAATGAACTTACCTGGCGTTCCATATTCATCGGCCTTTTCTTCGTTCAGTACATTTCCAGCCAGCGTCACCTGATCAAGCTTAATCTCACTGATGTCTTTGCTGGTTTTGATGAGGACGGGGGTGCCTCCGGCCAGATTGCCACGTGCAGGGATGCTGTAGTTGGTGAAGTTGATGGTGATGCCCAGAGGAATGACGTTCTCATCGTCATCTCCATAATCTACTTCAAAACCATTGAATTTGGCAAACTCTACATCGCTGCCGAAGATGGCCGTGGCATTCGCCTTAGTCAGGTTGAAAGGCATTACGATGGTGCTCCACTGACCAGCCTTGATGGTACGCTTCAGCGTCACGTCACCCTTCTCACCTGCCGTATATGTCGGCAACTTTGTTGACGTCTCATCGAAGTGAATACGGCCGTCATCAGGTTCGCCGATTGTTACCGTGAAATCGATAACGTCATTCAGCAACAGGCTTTCTTCATCCTTGTTCGTCATCTTACACTCCTGCAAAGTGGCGTTAAGGACTGTACCTACGGCCAAGTTGGCATCAGCCTTCAGTGTGATAATGATAACAGTTCCGCTTGTGCCGTCCATAGTCTTTACGGATCCATTATAGCTCAGGATTTGATAATGGTCTGTCTTCCAAGATATCTGGGTGGTGAAGCCTTTACTACTCATTCGGCTGCCTTCGGAGAAAACAAATTCGTCCTCTGTATCTGTTGCTACAGTTAAGCCATCGGGGAGATAGAGTTCGAACTGGAATCCGGCACACTCGCTTGTGGCATTGTTGAGCCCAATCTCCAGTTCCGCGGTGCCACCCTGTGGAATCTCGATATTGCCAACGGTAAACTCGTCGGACCATGCCGCAGAGACACTCATCAGTGCTGCGACTAAAGAGAATAATACTTTTTTCATTGTCAGCTGATCTATTTATTATGTTATTTGAAATATTACTGGGGATCTAACTTATCTTCCATATTCTTTACAGAAGGTGCCAGCGCCTGCCTGCCATGCAGGATGATGTTGGCAATACCAATGATGTCGGCAACGTCTATTGAAGTGTCACCATTAACGTTGGCGGCAATCTCGTCGAATTGTGCCGAGGGACGTCCAAGGATATAGTTTGCCACAGCTATGATGTCAGCTACATCAACCTCGCCATCATGGTTGGCATCACCCGACTCTGCGTCAACCAGGGTCACCGTACTCTTCACGGAGAATGGTGTGATACGTAGGCCATTGGTTGCTGTCAGAACAATATCATAGATATCTACCTTGTAGTCACCAAGCTCCAACGTATTCGCGATGTCAAGAGCCACGTTGATAATAGCGCCGCTGTTGCCCTTTACATTCTTGCCAATACCATAAATCAGGACCTGAGTGTAATCCTCGCGCTGAGCTGACATGATGGTCATACCGTTGACGCGGCTGGTGGCCGATACCTTCGGATCTCCAGAACCATCTGTGCCCACGGTCATGCCTTCAGGTGTACGAATCTTAAACTGTACACCGGCTATAGAGGCTTCGTTGTCCATTAGAATGGGTAGTTGCGCCTTGCCTCCTTGCAGACCTTTGGCTGTGCTTGTTACCAGCTTGTTATGCGCCTGCTCGGCGTTTTCAAGGATATATAGCTCGAAGTCACTGAAGACGACCCAGTGCCTGCTTGCCATCGGCTCTGTGTTCTTCACGCCGATGGTGAGCACGTTGTCCGTCACTTCCACTTCCAGGAAGTCGGCATAGAGGCCGGCATCGAAGTGCTTGCGGGCTGCTTCCATGCTGTTGGGATAAGATACACCGTTCGCTTGCCAGTCACCTAAGTCGGCATCTCCTGCTCCTGTTGCCCAGTTCAGCATGGTCTTCTGCGTGTTGTTGGCATAGACCACAGCTGAGGCATTATCGGTTCCAGCGTTGAATTCATTATACACTTGATCGCAAGAGCCCGGACGGTGTAAGCCCTTCCACTTCAGGCGATAGATTCCGTTAGGAACACCTGTAATGGTCTGATACATATTGAAGTCCTTCTCATAGAATTCCTGCTCGTGGTTGCTGGTGGCGTCGGCACGTCCACCCACGACATTGGCTCCTGACCAACCTTCTGTGGTGTTGTTCTCGAAGCGGGGATTGATGATGAGGGCTGTCATGTCAACAGGCTGGTTCTCGGCGGGCATACCCATCTGAGAGTTCAGCTGGGTGGTGATGTCGATCACTTCAGCTGCAGTGGCATCGGCATTGTTATAGACAGTTCGTGCCGCAGCCAACAGTTCATCGTTCACATTGTCAGAAGCCTCCATACGCAGGATGGCAGCCATCAGGCGATACTTAGCAGCCAGCTGATCACTATTCTCTTTCGTGAAGATGAGCCAATGACTATTATCGTTGACGGTGGCAGTGTTGATGAGATCGGTGTATGAAACTCCGGTATAATTGATTTGAGCATCCTGACGGGTTGGGATATTACCAAGATAGTCTCCCGTGTTCAATTGCATCTTGTTTTGGATAAGATAGCCCCCCTCGCCCGTAGTGGTGATACTCCATAGAGTCAGGTCCTCGTCAGCATTTGAATGGTTGGGATCATAGTCCACATAAACTTCGTTGCTTTCGTAATCCTTGAAAAGAAGTTGATTCGATTTGCTTCCTTCCCAGAAATAGATTTGCCAAAGGCCAGACTCTGGATTTTGTGTTAAACGAATAGGAAGCCCTGTCTCATCCAGCATAGCATGGGTTCCTCCAGAATGTCCGGCGCTCAGATACTTGCCCGTCTCTACATTATATAAATATACGCGCGCGTTTTCATTGCTCACCAAATCTATACCCTGCGGGATGTCAGCAGCTTTTCCTTCGTAGATGAGCCGTACATTGTCCATGGCCACCCAGTTGGCATTGGTGCCATTGATATTGATGCCGATGGTTACATCTTTGGTCAATGTGTTCTCGAACTTGAAGCTGAAATGCTGCGGCTTCTTATTCTCTGTGGCGACAGCAATTGATTTATTTCCTGCGAACAGGCTAACGCCTGTCACCTCAGCACTGGCATCATCCTGTTTTGTAGCGATGATATCAGCCTCGAGACGGTAGATGCCAGCCGGCATGGCATTGATGGTTTGGGTGATTTGACCATCGAGCAGCGTTGTCTGTTCCCAAGTATCAATGAACTTGTCAATAGAGACGTCTCCATTTTCATAAGCAGCCTCATTCCATCCTCTTTGGTTGACATTAGGCCATGTTGCCCAGTATTGATTAAAGTCCCAGCCCAGTTGGAGTTGGTCGAAGTCCGGATTGGAGAGCAAGGCTGCGGTCATGTCGAATCCATCAGGCAGGGTAGCAGTTGAGAGGTACGTCTTGGCTGTAGTCTTGATGGCTGTAATCTGAGCATAGACCGTTGCATAGTCCTCTGCTGCATTCGCTGCACTACGAGCGCTGCTGATGGCAGCAGTCAGCGTCGCCTTATCACCGTCAGAAAGGGCATTCATCATAGTCGTGATGCGAGTGGCTTGTGCCTCGAACTCTGCGCGAGCCATGGGCAATGCACTTAAATCGGAGATATTTATGTACCCCGCTTTCAGCAATTCCTCGGCATGGCCTTCAGGCACCGTGAAGTGAATCTTATTCGGGTCGAGAAACTGGAACATTTTGCTGAAGTTGTAGGTCCGAGGGGTAAAGTCATCACTTATCTCCAAGAACGTTACAGACCTCAGATTGTCGCAACGAGCGAAGAAGCCATTCTGCATGACGCTCGTGGAAGGCAATACAACAGTCTCAAGAGCTGGACAATCTGGAAAAACTGTTGGAGTGGACCAACGTTGCTGCCCTGCTTCGAATGCCTCAAAGACAACAGATCTCAACGATGAACAATGCCCGAAGTTGTTCCATGCCCAAGTCCCACCGTTGTTGAGGAACTTCACGGTGTTGGGAATATATAATTCTTCCAAACTGCTGCAACCGTAGAAACTGTTATATTCGAAGTTTGCAGGGCAACGATTGAAGTCAATGCTTGTCAGGCTCTTGCAGTCACTGAAAGCGTCATGTCCTACAGAAGTCAGCGTCGATGGGAACTTAATGGATTCGAGGCCGGATTCACGGAATGTATTATCTTTTATAACAGATACTGTATTAGGGATATCAAACGATGAAAGTTTTGAACACTGATAGAAAGTCCAAGAACTGATAGTGGTCAAATCTGAAGGCCATTCAACAGAAGAAAGGTTAGTACACCCAGCGAAAACTGCATTACAGAAATCTGTGATTCCTTCAGGAAGGACTACTGAAACCAGTCCAGATCCAGAAAAAGCCCAGAAACCAAACCGTCTAATCCCTTCGGGTAGATTAATTGTCGTGAGATAGGAACACTCGGCGAAAGCAGAATTTCCAATTTCAATAAGCCCTGTGGGTAATTCAACAGAGGTCAAGGGACGACCCTTAAAGGCGTTTTCACCAATAGTCTTCACCGCAAACTCAATTCCGTTTTCATTCTGCACGCTGGCAGGAATGGTCAGGGCTCCTGCGATATCCTCGGGGCTGGCGGATACTTCTACTTCCCAAGGATTGGCACTTGTTACCTTGAAGGTCAGGTCTGCCGTACCTTCGCCACAGGGCACTGCTGCCGTGAATGTCCAACCCGTCTGCGGCTGAATGCGGTCGGCAAATGTACTCCAGCCTTCTGCAGCCTTATAGACATCAACACTCTCATTGGGAACAAAGATGGTTCCAAGTGACTGAGGCGTAGAGATACTCATGGGCGTAGTATTGTTTACAACCATTGCCTTAAGATTCGGACAACTCGCGAACGCGTGTGGGTTGATGGCGGTGACGCTGCTCGGAATAACTACTGAAGTCAAACTTTCACAACCCTCGAAAGCAGCGGTCAGAATCGATGTTGTGCCTTCGGGAATGACAAGGTTCTTGACCTCTTCATTATTCAAATAAAGCCTAGCGCCACTTCGAAGGGGATTATTACCTTGGTTGAAAGGAGTCTGCAGCCATTTTGACATATCCGTTATATAAACGGATTCAATATTATTATTTTCCCCAAAGGCATAATCTCCAGTGAAGTTAATGACACTGGCAGGCATCGTTACAGATGTCAAGTTAGAACAGTTATTAAATGCGTTACCTCCAATAGAAGTGACACTTTCTGGGAAGGTAAAGGAAGTAAGTCTGGAGCAACCTTGAAAAGCTTGGCTCTTAATGGTTGTCACATTGCCTTGAAAAGTGACAGCGGCTAACTTTTCACAACCATTAAACGTACCTTCATCGATGATAGAAACATTCGTGGGGATGGTAATTGCTGTTAGGTTAGAACATCTATTAAATGCCCAGTCCTCGAGAGTGCTTAACCTTTGTGGTAACGTGATAGATGATATTAGAGAACAACCACCAAATGCTCCTCTCTTAATTGTAGTTACACTGCTGGGAATCTCTATTGAAGCTATATTGTAACAATCACAGAACACTTCTTCTCCAATGCTTATTAACGATTCTGGAAGAGTCACAGATTCAAGCCCTGTACATTTATAAAAAGTGAAGCCTTCGATTGCGGTAACACCCTCCGGTATCGTAACGGAAGTCAGACCCGTGCAGTAATAAAATGCACTCTCGCCGATGGCAGTCACTCCGTCGGGGATGTTAACGGTAGTCAGATTGGGGCAGTTATAGAATGCTCGTTCGTTGATAGACATGATGGTGGCGGGCAAGGTTACCGATGTCAGATCGGTGCAATTGTTAAAGGCATTCTCGCCGACGGCTGTCACGGTATAGATGACACCATCCTTGGTAACACGTCGGGGAACGCTGATACTGCCGAAGTAGAAGTCGGCATTGCCTTCGCCCTCTTCCACAAACGTCACCTCAGCCGTCTTGGCGTTCTCATCGGTAATTCTGAAGAAGATGTCATTCGACGTTATGTCGTATGGCGATATCGTCACGGCACACGACGCACTCACGTTGCTGCCGTCGTTGGCTGTAGCGGTAATGGTGGCCGTACCATTGGCTACCGCTGTTACCAAGCCGTTATTGTCCACCGTAGCTACTGCCGTATTGCTGCTCGTCCACGTCACGCTCTTATTGGTGGCATTGGAGGGAGCCGCCGTGGCCGTTAGCGTAGCGGTTTCGCCCGCCTTCCTGAAGGTGAGTGCCGTCTCGCTGAGCGAAATACTATTGACGAGGAAGTGCGTGGTGATGTTGAACGACGCATTACTTAGCGTAATCTTCTCCGAATTGCTCGTCACGAAGCGGATATTGCTGATGGTGGCCGTGCCGCCAGCATTGTTTGCCGCTGCCGTGAGCGAGAGAGTGATGATCTCGCCACTGGTGCCTGAGATGGGTGCTAATGAGAATGAGGTGCTCACCAGACGATAGACATTGGTACCCTGTTTGCCGATGGTCAGTTCCTGGCCGGCGTCCGTGAAGCGGCTGCTCAGCGAACAGCCTGCCTTGTTCACGGTGATGCCCTCGGGCAGGGTGAGATCCATCTGGAACGACACGAGATTCGTCTCGGTGTTGTTGAGGCTGATGCCGACTGTTGATGTGCTGCCGGGCTGAATGTTCACGCCGGGCACACTGATACTTTCGGCTTGAACGCTTATCAAACCGAACCACATCGCGATGAAGGATAATATATACTTTTTCATGATGGAATATGTTTATGTCTTTCCTTTGGGAATAATACCGTCTCTCTTACTTACGTACGACTTTCTTACCGTTGACGATGTAGATACCTCTTGTCAATTGACGATTGGTGACTTTCCTGCCTTGGAGATCGTAGATGCTTTCCTCGGCCTTTGATGAAGGTGTGAGGCCTTCCAAGTTGGTCGTTGTGCCACTCAGGCAGATGTCGTCGAATGCATATTCGTTGCTTTGCATGTCGAAGAAGCGGATGTTGCGTATGCTGATGTCGTCGTTGGCAATGCCCTCGAGAGCGACGCGCAACAGCTCACCCTCATAGCCATTGAAGGTGCAGTTAGAGGTTGAGATGGCTGCCACGCGCCAGTGTCCGTCCTCCACCTTATTATATAATAGGTGGTGTCGTTGCTTGCGCTGAGCATTCAGCAGCATCGATGTCACATCTGTGGCTTCAGGCACATAGAGGTCGAATTGGAAGGCGGTGTATTCGCGCGTATTCTGTAAGGCGAGTGACAGCATGCCGTCAGTGCCCTCAAGCGTTAAAGCCTCGTTGCCTTCACTGGCTCTCTGCGGTGCACGCAGTGCCTTCACGAAGTTCTGGTCACCGGCAATCATATTCACCAGGCTGACGGCATCGCCCAGATTCACGTCTCCATTATTATTGATGTCTGCCAGGATCCGCACGAATGTCTCGGCAGGTGTGCCTACGACATAACGTGCGATGTCCACCACATCCACGACATCCATCTCTCCGTCGCCGTTCACATCGCCTTCAATGAACTCAATGATGCGCTTGAACTCCTTCCAATAATCTGCCGCCTCGTATGCGGCCTTGCTGCCAACAGGAACTATAAGCGTAGCGTTGGCACGGTTGGAAAAGACGTCAGAAGTAATTGTTACTGGCGAAGGATTCTCAACGACAACGGAGGCCAGGTTAGTGCAACCAGAGAAAGCATATCCTCCTATAGAAGTTACAGATGCCGGAATGAAAACTGAAGTCAAACTTTCACAACCCTCGAAAGCAGCGGTCAGAATCGATGTTGTGCCTTCGGGAATGACAAGGTTCTTGACCTCTTCATTATTCAAATAAAGCCTTGCGCCACTTCGAAGGGGATTATTACCTTGGTTGAAAGGGGTCTGCAGCCATTTGGACATATCCGTTATATAAACGGATTCAATATTATTATTTTCCCCAAAGGCATAACCTCCAGTGAAGTTAATGACACTGGCAGGCATCGTTACAGATGTTAAGTTGGAGCAGTTCGAAAACGCATAATCCCCTATGCTAGTGACGCTATTGGGAATGGTTATTGATGTCAGGCCAGAGCATTCTCTGAACGCCCCATTCCCTATGCTAGTGACGCTATTGGGAATGGTTATGGATGTCAGGCCAGAGCAGTTATAGAACGCACCACTCCCTATGCTTGTGACGCTATTGGGAATGGTGATGGATGTCAGGCCAGAGCAGTTAGAGAACGCATTAATCGCTATGCCAGTGACGCTATTGGGAATGGTGATGGATGTCAGGCCAGAGCACCATTGGAACGCATTTTGTCCAATGGACGTGACCCCCTCAGGGATGGTGATGGATGTCAGGCCAGAGCAACCAGAGAAGGCACCCTTCCCTATGCTTGTGACGCTATTGGGAATGGTTATGGATGTCAGGCCGGAGCAGCCGTCGAACGCAAAATTTCCTATGCTTGTGACGCTATTGGGAATGGTGATGGATGTCAGGCCATAGCAGCCAGAGAACGCCCATACCCCTATGCTAGTGACGCTATTGGGAATGGTTATAGATGTCAGGCCAAAGCAGCAATCGAACGCAGAATTCCCTATGCTTTTCAACCCCGTGAAATACTGAAGTTCGTTGAATGACGTTATCGTACTATTATTGGAAAACGCCGAACCCAAATCTGTCACTGCAGCTGCTTCTTCTTCGCTCAGTTCCCCGTCGCCATTGGTGTCCCAATTGGCCACGCAAATAGCTTTGACATTGGCATCGGCAAAGATGATGAACTCTTTAATCTCCTTAAACTCCTTCCAATAATCCGCTGCCTCGTATGCCGACTTGCTGCCAGCCGGGACATAAAGCGTTGCGTTGGCTCGATTGGAAAAGTCATATGAAGAAATTGTTACTGGCGATGGATTCTCAACGACAACGGATGTCAGGTTAGGGCAGCCGGCGAACGCATATCCTCCTATAGAAGTTACAGATGCCGGAATGAAAACTGAAGTCAAACTTTCACAGCCTTCGAAAGCAGCCCTCAGAAGAGATGTTGTGCCTGCGGGAATGACAAGGTCCTTAACTTCGTCATTATTCAAATACAGCCTAGCTCCACTGCGCAATGGGTTGTTCCCCGAGTCAAAATCTGTCTGTAACCACTTTGACAAATCAGTAATATAAACAGTTTCAATGTTATTTGACGGCCCAAAAGCTTGCGAACCAGTGAAGGAAATGACACTGGCAGGCATCGTTACAGATAATAGGTTGGAGCAGTTCCTGAACGCATATTGTCCAATGGACGTGACACTATTTGGAATGGTGATGGAAGTCAGGCCAGAGCAGTTATAGAACGCTTGACCCCCTATGCTAGTGACACTATTGGGAATGGTGATGGATGTCAGACCAGAGCAATCCTGGAATGCGAAATACCCTATGCTAGTGACGCTATTGGGAATGGTTATAGATGTCAGGCCTGAGCAGCCATAGAATGCATAATTCCCTATGCTTGTGACTGAGTAGGTAGTTCCATTGTAGTTGACCGACGTAGGTATGACAATACCACCAGAATATGAGCCAAAATTAGTGTCCTTGTAAGTCACTGTAGCCTCATTTCCCGAAAGATTATAGTAGATGCCGTTGACGAGGGCACCATAGGCGCTGGCGGGGATATTAATCCACAGAGCCAAAAGTAAAAGAAGTAGTTGTTTGGGTCTCATAGAAGTATGAATTGAATTAAATGACTGAAGTTTCTCGTATTCTCAACTTCTTAGGTTAAAAGGGTATAAGGTTGTGAGGTTAGGAGGTGAAATATGTTTCTTATGTCAATAATTGCTATTCTCACCATAAAACCTGTAAGCGAAGCGACCTAATAACCTGAAAACCTAACGAAACTGAGCTCGCGAAAGTTGAGTTAAATGATAAATGCTGTCTCTGTTAACTCTTCTGTTTCTTCGATGGTAATCTTCATGGTCTTTGTCATCTGTCTGTAAGATATGACAAGAGGTTGATTTTCCACTCTCTTGAAGATTGTAGTCTGTTTGTCGATGTCAAAACCTGACAACTGGAATATTCCAATAAACTTCAATCGTCCTTTAACTTTAGAGAAAGTCAATCGGAGTTGCTCTGTGTCGTAATCCAAGTCCTTACGAATCCGCTGAAGGAATGCTTCGCGTGATTCACCGCGCTTTTTCTGCTCTAATAAGGTGTTGTCATTGTCAACAAGTTGGTTATACCAGTATGGGTTGTTGCCGAGATTGACACACCACACGGCAATATAAGACTGTGAACCGTTCTTGCCGATGTAGCCGAAACCACGTCGAGGAAGAACCTTTGCACCGAAAGCTGATGCAACATCATGAACAGAATCGAACGTCTGATTTGCAATAAGCTTAACTGTTTGGGCATTGACAGCTAACATGGTGCTTTTGTGAAACAGAACCTTTTTGGTCCTTCGAATTTTTGTCTGCATAAAGAATATTTGTATAGTTTATAATCTATGAAGTCTATATTCGGGCGCAAATATACATTTTTCTTCTGATACCTTCAATGTCATTTCCATGTCATTTGCGTTCTCGGCCTCATTTTCTTTAAGAAAGATGGGCCGGTGGGCTGTTCTGATGTCTTCTCAGTCCCGAAAGAAGGCGGGCAAAGGGTTAAACATGCAGAAGCGTGGAACTGTATGTTCCATCTTCAAGCTGAGGTACGTAGGATGAACCCGAACGGTAAAGATGA
>JAEEGL011572357.1_pt1 | contig 11412 bp, 7 predicted proteins | sample 9134231 | NCBI WGS metagenome assembly JAEEGL01 (sample SAMN16246548, study PRJNA631951) | gut metagenome | biome: gut microbiome; feature: rumen; material: fiber-attached | host: Bos | place: Iran: Karaj | collected 2018-10
CTTGTCCAGGCAGTGGGCAATCTCCTGATAGGGGATCAGGGCCTCTACCGGGTGTCCCGTCATCAGGTTGGGACCGCGTACCAGGAACGGTTCGGGTTCTTCGTCCAGCTGGGAGATAACGGAGCCGACGGCGATCTTGATCTTTTCGGCCGTGGTTTCACCCACCTTGATCACGTGCTGCTGACGGAGGTAGTTCTGGATGTCTGCGGTGAAAACGTCACCGGCTACGCGGATGGTCTCCTGCTGATCCAGACCGCCCTGGGAGATGACGGCGATCTCGGTGGTACCGCCACCGATGTCCACCACCATGTTTCCCTTAGGAGCTTCCACGTCCAGGCCGATACCCAGCGCGGCAGCCATGGGCTCGTAGATGAGATAGACATCACGGCCTCCGGCGTGCTCCGAAGAGTCACGGACAGCGCGGATTTCCACTTCCGTGGAACCGGAAGGAATGCCCACCACCAGCTTGAGGTTGGGGGCGAAGAGGCTGCGATGACGGGCGTTCACCTGCTTGATGAAACCGCGGATCATCATCTCGGCCGCGTTGAAGTCGGCGATGACACCATCCCTCAGCGGACGCACGGTCTTGATGCCGGGATTGGTCTTCTCGTGCATCAGTTTAGCCTTCTGGCCCAGGGCGATGCACTTCCCTGTCTGGTTGTCGATGGCTACGATAGACGGCTCGTCCAGGGCTATCTGGTCGTTCTGGAAAATGACGGTATTAGCCGTTCCCAGGTCTATGGCCAATTCTTGATTAAGGAATCCCATATTTGTAATTTTCTGTTTCGGGCAATTAGACCTCAAAATTACGAAAAAATTCTTATATTCGCCTAAAGTTTTTTGCGATGGAAAGAAAAAATTTTCTGATAGTTACGGCTGGTGGAATGGGAACCCGGATGGGAGCGCTTATGCCTAAGCAATTTATCGAACTGGAAGGAAAACCCATCCTCCGTCTTACCATCGAACGCTTCCTGGAGGCGGTCCCGGATTTGCAGATTATCACCGTGCTTCCGGAGGCTCATATCACTACTTGGCGACAGTATTGCATCAAGGCCGATTTCACCTGCCCCCAGCGCCTGGTCAAAGGCGGCTTCACCCGTTTCCACTCCGTGAAAAACGCCCTGGCTTACGTGCCTGACGGCGCGCTTGTGGCCGTTCACGACGGCGTGCGCCCGCTGCTTTCCATCGGCAAAATCCGGGAACTCTTTGCCAAGGCGCAGACCGTCCCAGCCCTTATCCCCGTAATGCCTGCCACAGATACCCTGAAAGTGTTGGAAAAGAAGGCCGATGGCAGCCTCGCCGCAACGGGCGAAACCATCGACAGAAGTCGCATCTTCGGTGCCCAGACCCCCCAGCTTTTTTACAGCGAACAACTCAAGCAGGCGTACGGCCAGGGCTTCGACACCCTCTTCACGGACGATGCTTCCGTGGCCGAAAAATACGGAATACCGCTCACCTTCATCGAAGGAGAGCGGTTCAATCTGAAAATCACAACACCGGAGGATCTGGTCCTCGCAAAGGCAATTTTGGAGATGCCCGATCGGAGTCGGGCATGACGGTGCGTCATGGCCGGCTTGACCGGCCATCTTTTTAGTCTCTACCGGTGTAGGTGGTAGATTTGAAATCCTTGACCCAAACCATGCGCTCGATGGGCTCGTCGAGGGAAATCATGGTGTCCGTACTCTGGATGTAGGGAATCTTCTGGATGGTGTTCAAAAGAACCTCCATCAGGTGGTCATTGTCCAGGCAGTAGAGCTTGGCCAGGATGGCGTATTTGCCGGTTACAAAATGACACTCCACAATCTCCGGAATCTTCTTGAGGTTGGCTATGACCTCGGGGTACTTGGTGGACTCGGAAAGGGAGATGCTCACAAAGGCGCAGACATTGAGGCCCAGGGCCTGCGGTTTTACCTGTAAGCGGGATCCTGTGATAACGCCGTTGGCTTCCAGGCGCTTGTAGCGCTGGTGGATGGCCGCACCGGAAACGCCGCATTCACGGGCAATTTCCAGGAAAGGCATTCGGGCGTTCTTGACAAGGTAAGAAAGGATCTTCTGGTCGATCTGATCAATGTGATAAGTAGCCATTGCTTACAATTTTAAACTAACCGCTGCAAATGTACGAAAAATTTTTATTTATTACGCCTTCCAGAAGATTTTTTTGTCGGCTCCGATTGCGCGATAATCTCTTGACAATCAGCTTCGGTCAGTTTTGTAGCGTCCTTTCCTTTGGGAATTTTATAGTTGGCTTCGCCTTGCTTAATATATGGACCATATCGGCCGTTAATCACCTTAATGTCCCCATACTCTGCAAGATAGGAAACGGCGGGTTTCTCGGCTGAGGCCTCCTCAATAAGGGGTTGGCATTCCTCCAGGGTAATGCGCAGAGGGTCCTTCCCGCGAGGAAGTTTCACATTTTTATCCCCATACTTCAAATAAGGACCAAAACGCCCCCGGGTAGCTACCACATCCACTCCGTTCAGCTGGCCTACCACGCGGGGAAGTTCCAGCAGCTTGAGGGCCTCTTCCAGGGTGAGCGTCTCAATGAGCTGTCCCTTGGCCAGCGAGGCGCTCTGGCGGTTCTCGCCTTCTCCCTTCTGGACATAAGGGCCGAATTTTCCGAAGGCGGCAATCACCTTGTCTCCGTCGGGAGCTACGCCAATTTCACGGGAAACCTTGCTGTAATTCCCATCATGCAGGACGGCGTCCACGTGCTTGTGGAAAGGGGTATAGAATTCTTCGATGGTGTGGTTCCAGGCCTTTTTGCCCTCTGCCACTTCGTCGAAGTCCGTTTCTACGTTGGCGGTGAAGTCGTAGTCCAGGATGTCGGTGAAATTCTGGACCAGGTAATCCGTAACGATGAGGCCTATCTCCTGGGGCAGGAGCTTGCCTTTTTCGGCCCCCACCACCTCGGTTTTCTGAGAGGCTTTCACGGTGCCGTTCTTGAGGGTGAGATTGACCACCTTGAAGCTCTTGCCTTCCTTGTCTCCCTTGACGGCATATCCGCGGCCCCGGGTAAGGGTGTCCACGGTTGCAGCGTAGGTGGAAGGACGGCCGATGCCCAGTTCCTCGAGTTTTTTCACCAGGGTAGCTTCCGAGTAACGGCTGGGCGGGGTGGTAAATTTGCACAGGGCGCTGATGCCCTCTTCTACCATGAGGTCCCCTTTCTTCATGCCGGGCAGTATCACTTCCTCTTCAGGCGTATTGTCCTCATCGTCCCGGCCTTCCAGGTATACCTTCATGAAACCGTCGAAGAGAATCTCCACGGACTGGATGCCGTAAAGCTCGGGGCGCTTGTCGGAAGAGACCTTGAGGGTGGTGTTCATCACCCTGCTTTCGGCCATCTGGGAGGCTACGGTTCGCTTCCAGATGAGCTCGTACAGTTTCTTCTCCTGGGATGTTCCGTCAATCTCTACATTTGTTATATAGGTGGGACGAATGGCTTCGTGGGCCTCCTGGGCACCTTTGGACCGGGTCTGGTACTGGCGGGTATGGAGGTAGGCTGCGCCATAGTTCTCCGTGATATACTGCTTGGCCGTGGCCAGGGCCAGGGAAGACAGGTTGGTGGAGTCCGTACGCATGTAGGTGATGAGACCGCGCTCATAAAGCGTCTGTGCCACCCGCATGGTGGTGGAAACCGGGAAATGGAGCTTGCGGGCCGCTTCCTGCTGCAGGGTAGAGGTGGTGAAGGGGGCCGATGGAATCCGGACGCCTTCTTTCTTCTCTACGGAAGCTACGCGGTAAGTGGCGCCCACGCTGTCCTGCAGGAACTGGCGGGCCTCCTCTTCGGTAGCGAAACGGGTATCCAGTGTGGCCTTCACGGGAGTGGCTACTCCTTCCGGACGGAACTGGGCTTCCACGCGGTAATACGGGACGGGCTCAAAGGCCATGATCTCTTTCTCGCGGTCCACAATCAGGCGAAGGGCCACGCTCTGTACGCGTCCTGCGCTAAGCTTGGGCTGGATTTTGCGCCAGAGGATGGGGGAGAGTTCAAAGCCTACCAGGCGGTCCAGCACGCGGCGGGCCTGCTGGGCGTTCACCAGATTCATGTCAATGTCCCGGGGGTTCTCGATGGCCTGCTGGATGGCATTCTTGGTAATTTCATGGAACACAATCCGGCGGGTCTTGGCAGCCGGCAGCTGCAGCGTCTCGCGAAGGTGCCAGGAAATGGCCTCTCCTTCGCGGTCCTCATCGGAAGCCAGCCAGACGGTCTGGGCTTCATCGGCCAGCTTGCCCAGCTCGGCCACCACCTTTTTCTTATTGGAGGGGACTACGTATTCCGGTTGGAAACCGTTCTGTACGTCTACGCTCAGTTTATGTTCTTCCAAGTCCCGGATGTGGCCGATGGAGGCCTTGACCAGATAATCTTTTCCCAGGTATTGCTGGATGGTTTTCACCTTGCCGGGAGACTCTACAATCACCAGATTCTTCATACACATTCCATTGGGCCGACGCGTTGTTTTTTCAACGTTCCGCGAGGCAAATTTTCTGCAAAGTAAAGCAGATTTGAGGCATATTTCCAAATTTTCTCACTACTTTTGTAAGTTGAACTTTTGCCAAGACCTAAGGTCTTGTGCGCACAAGAATTTTTGGCAGATGACAGACGAGAAGAAGAAAAAGATTGTCAAGTGGTACTGGATTATTCTGGTAGCCCCTTTCATAGCCCTGCTCCTTTTGCTTTGCGTGGTATGGGCCTTTGCAGACATCCCGTCCCTGGAGCAGCTGGAGAACCCGGATACCAAGCTGGCCACCCAGGTCATCGCGGACGAAGGGGAAATCCTTACCACCTACCATATAGAAAATAGAACCTTCGTCGGCTATGACGAACTTGCCCCCTCGCTGGTTCAGGCCACCGTGGCCACGGAAGACAAGCGCTTCTACAAGCACTCCGGCGTGGACATCCGGTCCCTGGCCCGCGTCATGTTCAAAACCCTCCTGGGAAGGGATTCCTCCCAGGGCGGCGGTTCCACCATCACCCAGCAGGTGGCCAAGACGCTCTATCCCCGCGGAGAGCGCGTGGGCAAATTCAAGATGGTGTGGATCAAGCTCAAGGAATGGATTACCGCCATCAAACTGGAGCGCAACTATACCAAGGAAGAGATCGTGGACCTGTACCTGAATGCCATCTTCTTCGGTTCCAACTCCTACGGCATTTCCAGTGCCTCCAACCTGTTCTTCGGCAAGCAGCCTTCGGACCTCTTGGTAGAAGAGAGTGCCGTACTGGTGGGCATGGTGAACAAGCCCACCCGCTACAACCCCGCCATCAATCCGGACAATGCGCTTAAGCGCCGCAATCTGGTGCTGGACCGCATGCGTTCCATGAAGTACATAACCAAGGCCGAGTGCGATTCGCTGAAGGCCCTTCCCATCGTGCTGCACACCCGTCAGGGAGACCGCACCACCGGAACCGGCCCGTATTTCCGCGACATGCTGCGCCGCACCATGAGCGCCACCCAGCCCAAGCGTTCGTCGTACCAGTTCGAGGAAGACTACCAGGCCGATTCCCTCCTCTGGGCCGATGATCCCCTCTACGGCTGGCTTAACAAGAATTCCAAGAGCGATGGAACCCAGTACGATCTGGACCGTGACGGTCTTCGCATCTATACCACCATCAATCTCAAGATGCAGCGTTATGCCGAGGAATCCATCGTGGAGCACCTGGGCAAGGACCTCCAGCCGGCTTTCTGGAAGGAACTCAAGAACCGCCGCAACCCTCCCTTCACGGCCGATACGGAGAAATCCGTGATAGAGACCACCCTGCGCCAGGCCCGCCGATGGAGCGACCGCACCCGTATGATGAGGGCCTCCGGTTATTCGGATTCGGAGATTGAGGCCTCCTTCAAGGTTCCCACCAAGATGCGGGTTTTCACATGGGAAAAGCCCGGCTACCGGGACACCCTCATGACCCCGGACGATTCCATCCGCTACTACAAGTCGTTCTTCCGCGCGGCCTTTATGGCCATTGAACCCGGAACGGGGCACGTGAAGGCCTATGTGGGCGGCCCCGATTACCGCTATTTCAAATACGACAACGTACGCCAGGGCAAGCGTCAGGTGGGTTCCACCATCAAGCCCTTCATTTATACCCAGGCCATGGAATCCGGCATGACGCCCTGCGACCCCGTGCTCAACTCGCCGGTGGTCATCGTGGTCAATGACGGAGACACCTGGTCTCCCCAGGACCCCCATGCCGACGGCACCATGGTAGACCTTACCTGGGGCCTTGCGCACAGCTCCAACTCCGTATCGGCCTATCTGATGAAAGAACTGGGCGCGCCTTCCATGGTTTCCATGATGCGCAAGATGGGCATCTCCGGTTATGTGGATCCCGTGGCTTCGCTTTGCGTAGGATCGGCCGATTTGTCCGTATACGACATGGTTACGGCCTACAACACTTATCCTTCCGGAGGCACCTATACCTATCCCCTCTTCGTTACCCGTATCGAGGACAGCGACGGCAATGTGCTGAGCCTGTTCAGCGACCGCAAGCGTGAGGCCCTGTCTCAGCGGGCCACCGGAGCCATGATCCAGATGATGCGCGCCGTGGTGGATGCCGGCGGTACCGGCGCCCGCCTGCGTTTCCGCTATGGGCTCAAGGGAGAGATTGCCGGCAAGACGGGAACCACCAACGACAACTCCGACGGCTGGTTCATAGGCTATACGCCCACCATCACCGCCGGTGTTTGGGTGGGTGCGGAAGACCGCTACGTGCATTTTACCAGCACCAGCCTGGGCCAGGGAGCCAACATGGCCCTGCCCATCTGGGGACTGTGGATGCAGAAGGTCCTCAAGGACGGCACCCTGGGCATCTCGGAATCCGATGTGTTCCCGGAGAGTCTGAAGGGCAACTATTGCAATGGGGTAAGACAGAATGAAGAGAACCCCAATCCCGAAATCTCAGATTTGGAAAACTACTATTTCGAATAAGGCTTTACAATGGCAAAGTATCAGTCGATAGCCGTCATTTACGGCAGCGATTCGTCAGAATGGGAAGTGTCCTGCCGCAGCGGCGAGTTCACGGCCTCCCGCATTGACGAGTTCAAATACGATGTTTATGAGATTTTCGCCCGCTTCGGGCAGTGGAAACTGGTGGCCATGCGCAAGGCCAACACCATGCGCCAGGCCTTCCCGGAAGGCGCCCAGCCCGTGGTGGACAAGTCCGATTTTTCCGTGATGGTGCTGGGAGAGAAGATCAAGTTTGACTTCGCCTACATCATGCAGCACGGAGCGCCAGGAGAGACGGGCCTGTTGCAGGGCTATTTCGAGATGCTGGGCATTCCCCATTCTACCTGCAGTGCCTTTGTGACCACCGTGGCCTTTGACAAGTATTCCTGCAAAAGCTATCTGCAGGATCAGGATTTTGTGAAACTGGCTCCTCACGCCTTTGTCCGCATGGGAGACGACATCGATATCTTCAGTGCCAAGACGGTGGCCAAGCTGGGTCTTCCCCTCTTTGTGAAGCCCACCAACGGCGGTTCCAGCTTTGGTATCACCAAGGTGGAAAAGGCCGAAGACCTGCCCGCCGCCATCCGCTTTGCCTTCACCGAAGGGGAGATGGCCCTGGTAGAGAAAGCCATCCCGGCAGAGCATGAACTCACCTGCGCCGTTTATCGCGACGGAAAGGAAGTGAAAGCCCTGCCCATCATCGAGATTATTTCCGAAACCGGCTGGTTCGACTACGACGCCAAATACAACGGCTATAGCCAGGAGGTATGCCCTGCCCAGGTTTCCGAGGAGCTGACCCATCAAGTCCAGGAAACCAGCAAGCGCATCTATCAGTATCTGGGCTGCAAGGGTCTTGTCCGCATGGACTACTTATCGGCCCAAGACGGCTTGTACTTCCTGGAAATCAACATTATCCCGGGCATGACCAATGCCTCGCTGGTGCCCAAGATGATCCGTACCGCCGGCATCTCCCTGCCAGACTTCTTGAGCACCATCATAGAGAACGCCTAGCCCATGCTGCTGGTAGATTTTCTGAAAGAAGGGACCCAGGACCTGGAATCGTTGTACCCTGCCGCCGAGGCCCGTAACCTTATGTTGATGCTCTGCCAGGAGCTCATCGGCACCCAGAGCTATACCCATATCATCGAGCCGGGTTTTGAGGTGGACAAAAAGGACGAACCCATCCTGGAAGCCGCTCTTGAGCGTCTGAAGAAAGGAGAGCCCGTCCAATATGTGACGGGTGTGTGCGAGTTCTGTGGCCGCCGGTTCCATGTAACACCCGAGGTCCTTATTCCCCGTCCCGAGACGGAACTGCTGGTACAGGAAGCCGTCAGGAAGGCCGATAGGATCCGCCGTCTTCGCAGCCCGTACGGGAAAAGCGCCGAGCCCGTCCGTGTGCTGGACCTATGCACCGGCTCCGGCTGTATCGCCTGGTCGGTGGCTTTGGAAGTCCCCGGCGTTCAGGTAGTAGGTGTCGATATTTCCGAAGGGGCCCTGAGCGTTGCGCAGGGGCAGGATTTCACCACGGAGCTCAAAAGCACGGGCGCCCTTCCGCCCATCTTCGTCAAGGCCGATGTCCTGGATACCGACCGGGAATTCCCTTACGGTCCCTTTGACCTCATCCTCTCCAATCCGCCTTACATTATGGAGAAGGAAAAATCACTGATGCGCAGCAACGTGCTGGACTACGAACCGCCGCAGGCCCTCTTTGTACCGGACGAAGATCCGCTGCTGTTTTACCGGGCCATAGCCTCCTGGTCGCAGCGCTTTTTCGCGGCCGATGGCATGGGACTCACGGAAATCAACGAGGAACTGGGGGCCGATATCCAGGCCGTCTTTACCGCTGCGGGGTTCCAGGAAGTGGAACAAGTGAAGGACTTCTTCGACAAAACGCGCTTTGTTTCCTATAGGAAATAGGCGTTCTACCCTCGTAAAACAGGTCTTTTGAACTTACCCGTGTGAAACGTTTTTTACACGGATAAGTTTTCGGTACTTTGCAGCAAGGAACCGGAGCACTAATCCCGGCCCATTGCGCTATGAAGTACAGAACCCTTTTGGCTGCCCTGTGTGCAGTTTCCCTCTTCGGGTGTGAAGAGGTTTTATTGACTCCTGTAGAGGAGGAAGACTCCATTGAGGAACCCGCCGTGCTGCTGGAAGACGTGGCCCGCGTGCTCTCCCATGTCCCACTGGGAGGAGAACAGCTGGACGAAGTGTACGACGCCGCCCGGGCATCGGCCACCAATGGCTATGATGAAGAATACAGGATGCAGGAACTCTTTTCCGAACCGGGGTGCGGTGTGGGGGACGCCGGTAGCACCAAGGCCGATAATTACGGAAAGCCTCTGCGAGAACTCCTGAGGGAAGCGGTGTATTCCACCAAGGCGTCCACCGGTCTGGAAGACCCCGATGCCTGGCTGGATGCCCTGTCCGCTTCTGATATCCAGATTTACTGGCCCTTTTCGGAAGAATGGAACGGAGATGCCAAGCCCGTCATCACCTTTGATCCCGGCGGTGACGCCATGCAAAATGAAGGATATAGACTGGAGGCCGACGGCCGTGTAACCAAGGTGCTGGTTACGGAAGAAATGGCCCGGGACCAGCCGGTATGGGTAATCAACCGCAACTCTGACGCAGACTATAAAACCCTGGAAATGATGCGCCGGGAAGACCCCGACTGGGGCCACGGAGGGGGCGGCCTGGTCATTACCAAAGGGGAGACGGAACTCCGTACCCTGGTGCTCCGCTCCTTAAAGTCACGCCGAAATTTTGATTCCTGGCTGGCCGGCGCTTCGGAAATCTGGGTCAAAATGGCTAAGGTAGAGGACTTTACGGCTTCCACTGAAGCAGAACTCCGTCTGTATGACCCCGCCATCACCGATTTCATGGTTGTGGTGCGGCGGGGTCAGATGGGGGAAGAGGTAATCCTGAATACCGTCCTGGTGTCTGAATGGACCTCCCAGCTTTCCAGTTGCGGGCTTATGATCGTGGAGGATGACGGGGGAACTCAGACTTCTTGGAAATGTTCGGCCGTCGTAAAATATAAGTCTCAGAGCTATGGGTTTGAGGTGGACCTGCCTTTCCGCACCCGCGACGACATTATCTGGCGCGGCTCCGTCACCCGCAATTTCCTGGAGCGCAACAGCGGAAAACCCGTCAACCTGGGAGATGTGGAGGTGGTAATGGAATTGATTTAACTCCTTTTATTCGTATCTTTGCAGTGTGAGAGCACTGGAATTATTGGCACCGTCACGGACGGCAGAAATCGGCATCGCAGCCATTGACTGCGGGGCCGATGCCGTTTATATTGCCGGCCCGGCGTTCGGGGCCCGGCAGGCTGCCGGCAATTCCATAGAAGACATAGCCCGCCTGTGCGAATATGCCCACCGCTTTGGAGTTCGCATATACGCTACGGTTAACACACTCCTTAAACCGGAGGAATTACCCCAGGCCCAGGCGCTGGTAAAAGGGTTGGAAGAGGCCGGTGTGGATGCCCTCATTGTCCAGGACCCCGCCGTCCTGTCCATGAGCGACACCCTCATTATGCACGCCTCCACCCAGTGCGCTCTCCGCACACCGGAAAAGGCCCGCGGGCTGGAAAGCCTGGGGTTCGGACGATTGGTCCTGGAACGGGAACTCTCCCTGGAACAGATCCGGGCCATCCGTGAGGCTGTGAACACGGAACTCGAGTTCTTTGTGCACGGTGCTCTCTGTGTCTGTTACAGCGGACAGTGCTACCTGTCCGAATACCTCACCGGCCGCAGCGCCAACCGGGGAGCCTGCGCCCAGCCCTGCAGAAGCCTGTATGATCTGGAGGACGCTTCCGGCAAGGTGCTCGTCAGGAACAAGGCGCTTCTTTCCCTAAAGGACTACCAACTGCTAAACCGCCTGGAAGAGTTGGCCGATGCCGGTATCTGCTCTTTCAAGATTGAAGGCCGGCTCAAGGGCGAAACCTACGTGCGCAATGTGGTCAAGGCCTATTCAGAGGCCTTGGATGCCCTGGTAGCCCGCCACCCCGACCTTTACCGCCGCTCTTCTTTCGGCCGCGTAAGGGGCGGTTTTGTGCCGGATTTGAACAAGACCTTCAACCGCGGCTATACAGAGCTATTCATAGATGGCCAGAGAGGCCAATGGTCCTCCATGGATGCCCCCAAATCGATGGGTGAATATGTGGGAACTGTGGCTCGTTTAACTCCGGACGGCCTGGTGCTTCAGCCGGCTTCCGAAGGCCTTACGTTGGCCAATGGAGACGGTTTTGCCTTTGTGAACCGGGATGGCAGCATCATAGGCTTCAGGGCCGATGTCTGCGACGGCTTCCGCATCCGCTGCCGTCGCCCGGAAGAACTCAAGGAGGGCACCCGCCTGTACAGAAACATCAGCGCCGCCTTCGAGCGGCAGGTGGAAGCCGGGAAACCCGTGAGGGAGATAGATGTTAAGCTGGACCTTACCATAAAAGACGGAGCGCTGGCGGCC